>Ga0315327_10000500_pt1 | contig 19173 bp, 20 predicted proteins | sample M110032315metaG_FD_203460 | JGI IMG/M metagenome (GOLD analysis project Ga0315327, IMG submission 203460) | Ammonia-oxidizing marine archaeal communities from Monterey Bay, California, United States - M1 100m 32315 | ecosystem: Environmental > Aquatic > Marine > Coastal | place: USA: California... | reverse complement strand
CGAAGCATCCCTATTCTTATGCAAAAACTGAAGCTGAAAGGAGAGCTTGGGAATATGCAAAAGAAGTTAATATGAATCTAGTAGTAATTAATCCAACTGCAGTAATAGGTCCTTATTTTCATAGACACACACCAAGCACTATACTTTTTGATAAACTATTGAAAGGTGAACTAAGAGTATTACCTCCCCAAACTTTTGGATATGTTGATGTAAGGGATGTAGCACTTGGACATGTAAAAGCTTATGAAAATAATAATGCCGAAGGAAGACATATTCTTTGTACTAAATGTTTAGATGGATTTGAACTAATGGATTTAATTCAAGAACTTGAACCTGAGCTTAAACTGCCTAACAAAATTGCCCCCATGTGGCAAATGCAAATATTTGCAAGGTGGCAAGCAACAAGAGCACTCTTTGGATACACCCCCCTTATTTCACCTGAAACGGTAAAAGAATATATGGGGAAAATAACTAATTATGATTCTAGTAAAGCGAAAAATGTATTGGGTTGGAATCCAATGGAACTTAAAGATTCTTTAAGAGATACTTTAAGTTGGATTAAACAAACACTACACTAATTCAAGGTACTTTACAAACTAACATTTTAGAGTGTGTCGTAAACCGATTTACTCTTTCGTCGCTCAATAATTCTAGTCCACAAGTATCAATTAATTGCTTGAAATCAACATGTTTTCCAAGTCCTAAGCGCTTTCTAAAAGGATTCCATAGTGTACCTATAATGCCTTTCTTATCTTTGTAATGATTAACGATAACTATCAAGCCAGATGGCTTAGTAACTCGTATAATTTCCTTGAGAACTACTTCAGGTTCTGCAACAACAGCCAAAGTATGGGCTACAACTGAATGATCAAATTGATTGTTGTCAAATTCTAGAACATGGGCGTCCATTTGTTGAAAAGTTATTTGTGCTACGTAATCTCCATTTTCTTGTCTTTTACGAGCTTTGACTAACATTGGTTCACTATAATCTATAGCATCCACTTTAACAAAATCAGGAATATTTGTTAACGAAATACCAGTTCCTACACCAACTTCCAATATATGATCTTCCGATTTTAGATTAAGTGGCTGATACATTTTGGAATGCCCATCTGCAAACGAGGGCGCCATAAATCTATCATAAATTGGAGCATATAATTTATAAATTCCATGTCGATGTGTACGCTTGTTTTTAGTCACATATATCGCAATGAGTGATAGTTTATACCATTAACAGGGAATCTATCTCGACTTAACCTGAAACAAAATATACCAAATTCCAATTAGACCTACAAATAGAATTGTTCCGGCGCCAAAACCCGGATCTGCACCATCCCATGAAGAATAATCTGTTAATTTGCCAGTCCCCTTTGTTGAAACATACCAAACAAAATAAGATGAAATAGTTGACATACAGAGAATAAAACAAGCTATAACCACCTTAACATGATACGGGAGAGTTTTTCCAGTAGCATAATACCTAAACAGAGCCGGACCAAAATAATCATTTGTAAGAGACCATCGAAATAATTTTTCATTAGATAAAGAAAAAAGAAACGCTGCCGGTACTGCCCAGGAGACGGTAGGCCAACCAGGAAAAAAAATTCCTATAATTGCAAAAACAACAAATATAGAACCTAAAGCCACATAAATTTTGCTTCGGAAAGGACTACTAGATTGGAAATAATATTCGACAATTTCATCCACTGTTTCGAAAGTTCCCAAGATTTATCAACCCGATTAAAGTAAATTTAGTATAGATTAAAAATCCTCTTTAAAGGGATATTGGTCTAAAAAATATCATTAGCCAATTTAAAAAACCCCCTTCGTTAGCTAACCATGAAGCACGTAGTGTCAATAGAAGATTTAGATAAAAAAAGCATCATGAGCCTCCTTAAACGTGCAAGTGAATTATTACCTGTTGCAAAAGGGAAGAAAAAATCCGATAAATTAAAAGGTAAAATTCTTTCAACCTGCTTTTTTGAACCATCAACTAGAACTCGATTATCCTTTGAAAGTGCAATGCAGCGTCTAGGTGGAAGTTGTATTGGATTTGCAGATCCTTCAGCAACATCGCATCTAAAAGGTGAAACACTATCTGATGCGATACGGATGGTTTCTGGATATTCAGATGCTGTAGTTCTTAGGCATCCAAGAGAAGGAGCTGCAATGTTAGCATCTGAAGTATCTGATGTCCCCATTATCAATGGAGGTGATGGAGCAGGGCAACACCCTACCCAAACACTTCTTGATTTATTTACAATCAAAGAAGAAATTGGTAAATTAGAAAATTTGAAAGTTGGAATGTTAGGTGACTTGAGATATGGAAGGACTGTACACTCTTTATCACAAGCCTTGGACCGCTTTAATACAAAATTATATTTTATTTCGCCAGAAAGTTTAGCAATGCCTGATCACGTAACTGATGAATTGACAAATGACTGGTCTACTCATCAAGACTTGGAAAGTGTTTTAGGTGAGTTAGATGTACTTTATGTTACTAGAATACAAAAAGAGAGATTCCCTGATGTTGAGGACTACAAGCGAGTTGCTGGAGCGTATCGAATAAATTCTGAATTACTAAATGGCGCTAAACCGAAAATGAGAATATTACACCCTCTTCCAAGAGTTGATGAAATATCAACTGATGTGGATAATACAAAACATGCTGCCTATTTTAGGCAAGCTTTCAACGGAATACCTGTAAGAATGGCACTATTAGAAAAATTAATTGGTGGAAAATAATGAGCGATAATTTACTTCGAGTACAGCCTATACGAAATGGAACTGTAATTGACCATATCAAGGCAAGTAGAGGAGAAAAGGTTCTAGATATCTTAAATTTAAGCGGAAGTGATACCACTATTAGTTTATTGATTAATGTCCAAAGTAAAATTCAAAAACGTAAAGATATCATAAAAATAGAAGATCGTGAATTAGATGAAATTGAAATCGAAAAATTAGCATTATTATCTCCTGATGCCATTGTTAATATCATCAGAAATTATTCTGTAGCTGATAAAATAAAAATTGAAATTCCGGAATTTATTTCAGAAATCGTACATTGTCCAAATGAAAATTGTATATGTAATAATGAAAGGGGCGTATCTACTAACTTCAAATTACTGAATAAAGAAAATCTTCAAATTAAATGCACATATTGTGGCCGTAAAATGGATGAAGAAAATATAAATTTTATTTAATTAAAATCTATCGTCTAATTCACCAGACTTAATTGATGCTTGAATTTCTTTCGGATCTTTATTTTCACAACTTAATCCCATTGACTTTGCAACGCCCAGTATTTCTGATGTCATTGCCTTAATATCTCCGCCAGTCAAACCAGGACCTTTCTGTTTAGCAACTTTAATTGCTTTTTCCAAAGGTAACTCTGCTGCAACAACAGTCCCTGCTTCTCCAGACCCTTTTTTGATACCTAATATTTGTTTGATTAGGGAAGATGCTGGAGGCGTACCTACTGTAATTGAGAAACTTTTATCGTCTCCTACTTTAACTTTTACAGGTACTTGCATGCCTGCCATATCTTTTGTCAAAGAATTGATTTCTTCGATTACTTGCTTAACATTGACTCCAGAGGGACCTAGTGCTGGACCTAATGGAGGTCCTGCAGAGGCTTTACCTGCGTCTACTAGTGCTTCAACTGTTTCACCCATTAATTAACTTCCTTTTCTAAAACTCGAACATGGTCTCCTCTAACTGTAATTGGAATTGGAACCATAGCTTCGAATAATTCAACTGTAACTTCTTCCTTAGCCTGATCAATACGTTGAACTCTTGCCTTCTCTCCCTTGAATGGCCCTGCAATTACTTCAACTATATTGCCTTCTTCAATTCCTGAAACGGCAGGAGGTGGAGTCAAATGAGGTGTTAATTCTTCAAGTGACGTTGTTCCAAAAGTATCTGGTTCTTTGGATCTTCCATAACCTTTACCTTTATTCATTACCATACCTCGAGCATGAGTTAAACCTTTTAAATTATCTCTAAGTGCTTCCGGACTATCGGTTTCAACGAATATGTAACCTCTTAATTTTGAAGGGGCAAGAATTGCATAAATTGGAGCTCCACTTCTTCTGGCCCTATCGGCAAGCCTTTCACTTGCAGTACGCTCGTGTCCGATTTGAGACTTCATCGTATAAATCTCAGTATCTGATGATGGCCCTTCAGTGGCTTCGACTGGTGTTTCTTCTTCTTCTTCAATGAATTTTGCCATAATATCTAAATTCCAAATAAATCTGCTACAATAGGTGGGGCTTTTAGCCAAACATAATATACTATAAATCCAATTGCACCGACAATGCCTATTCCAATACCGACAACCCATGAGCTTTTTACAAACTCATCTGAAGTTGGTTTACGTGCAAGACGTAAAACACGGCCATACTGACCTCTGCCTATTCTCTTGAAACGTTCTTCAAGCTTATGTTGCATTTGCCATACGTTATCGATGAAACTCATGTTATTATTGTACGAATTCTATGCCGTATCTGTTTTGCATTTCATTATCTAATCCCGACGGTGGTCCCAAAATTTGGGAAGACTTTACACCAGTGACTACGAGCATGACTCGTATCTGATGTTCGAGGGTAGAATCTACTGAAGCTCCCCAAATGATTCGAGCATCTTTATTAATCTTACTATGAACTTCTTTAACAACTGCGTGGGCCTCTTGGAGAGTCATATCATCTCCACCTGTAACATTCACCAATGCACCTTTTGATTCACCTATATCCAATTCTAATAATGGTGAAGTAAGAGCTGCAATCACTGCATCTGAAGCTCGATTTGCACCTTGACCTTCACCCATACCAATCATAGCAACGCCTCCGCCATCCATTATAGATCGCATGTCTGCAAAATCTATGTTTACTAATCCTCCATGTGAAGTAATCTCAGTCATACACTTTATCGCATTACCCAATATTTCATCCGCATGTCTAAATGCTAGGTTAAGTGGTAAGTTCATGATATCATCTTGTAATAATTTATCATTTGGTATCACAATCACGGTATCTGCAGATTTACGTAACTTCTCAAGACCTAATCGTGCATTCCTTGTTCGGCGGGCGCCTTCATTACTAAAAGGAAGTGTTACTATTGCTATAGTAAGTGCTCCTTTTTCTTTAGCTAAACGAGCTATAACTGGTAATGAACCAGTACCAGTTCCTCCACCTAATCCTCCCGTAAGAAAAATAATGTCTGCGTCTTGGCAAGCTTCTAATAATTCAGATCTAGCTTCTTCCGCCGCACCTTCACCAGTCCCTGGTTCTGAACCTGCACCTAAACCTTTTGTCAATTGTTTACCAATTAACATTCTATGTGGAATTGGTGTGTTGAGTAAGTGTTGTGCGTCAGTATTCAAAGCTAGAAGCTCTATAGAGTTCATACCTTCTTTATACAACCTAGTCAGAGTATTGTTACCTGCACCTCCGCTACCGATTATCAAAATATTTGTCTTTAATTTAGATACTAAAGCCTCTAATTCACTCTCATCAGTTTCACCTTTGAAAGTGCCTTCATCGGCCAACATCTCTTGTAAAGACTCTTCATCCATCTTTCTATCGATTTTGATTCACTATATAAAATCAATCTATATTTTTAACTAATAACCTTATTTATAGAGATGGTTTCTCAATATTAACAATGAAGAAAGCTTCTTTCAGATTATTGAACCGAAAAAGAGTACTTGTAATTTCAGTAGTTTTATTGATGATGCTTCAAGTTGTAATGATACCTACTGTAGTTGGTCCTTCTAACATAGAAGCTAACTATGGTACTGCTGAAGAATTAGATGCTTTTTTCCAAAGTGTTAACCAAAGAAATGACGAAGTGAATGAAACTGTAATCGAAGAGTTGAACTTTTTAAGATCCTTACATGATGGAAGCGAACTTGCCGTGTCTTTGCTAGACACTCGTAAAGCGGCAATGAATGATAAAGATGAAAGTGAAGATGTAATTGCCGATATTTCTGATTATGAAACTGTAACATATGATTATTCTGAAAGAGGTCTAAAAGCCAATGATGTAAATGATCTTGAACCTGTTAAAACAGATATAATTAATACTATGCAAAATGATGCTGATTTATATCAAGATTCTTTCTTGGGCACTGCACTATCTATTTTCACTGAAACATATTTAATTTATTGGGCATATGATGCAAACGGAAATGGAATTATTGATGTAGGTGGTTGTGAACCTGAACCTATTCCTGATGAACCTTGTGAGGAAGGAGTTGAAGAAGCAGACTTAGTATCGACTCTTTGGGGGGCTTCAACAGCTTTAATTGCAGCATGGGTAGAATCAATTGGTTTAGATAACTTTGCGGCTGATTTTATTTTATCTTTTATTAATCTATTAGATGAAAGTGATACTTCATGGATGCTAATCGACATAGATGGAGATGGAAATAACGAAATACGTGCTAGATTAGTACCAGTAGTTAATGATCTTATAAATGAGGATACAGATGTTAATCCACTAGATGGGGATGTGGGATTAGAGGCTAATCTTGGATTAAATTTTGAATTTGAAGAACTAGAAGAATTAAATCAAACCTTAGATATTGCCATCGTAAGAGGGATAACATATACTGATGAAAATGATATTGATCAAACTTATGTATGGGGCGTTAATACACAATTTCCACCAAATGAAGTTCCAGATGAATATAGCTTATCTGTCGTCATTGAAGAGTTTGTTTTTACTATAGGTACAGACGGTAGTGGTGGTATTGGATTAAATCCCGGAGATGTTGATTATGTTAATGCACCATACCAAATTAATGTCTTAATGAATAATGAGACTGGCGATCCATTCAATAATGGAATCGATAATTTAGAGATTGCAATTGGGTATCTTAAATATAATTGGAGTAGTGGAACTACAATAAATCCTGGAGATGCATTAGAGGAAATAACATTCATAAAAGTTGACTTAGACAACCCAAGAGGAAAAGTTCCTCGAGAATTGGGAATCAGACTTGTCTCTCAAACTACAGATGATGTAGATAGAGACTCTATTGAAATATATGCACCAGCCACTGAAACTACAAATTTAAATGAAACAAATAAAAAATTCAATTTAGGATTCCAATATTACGAATACAATCTAAACCCAGGAGACAAACTTGATCCTTTCTTATCACATATTGAAGCTGATATTACAGGAGTGCCTATTTGTGAAGTTGATGAGAGTGGTGATGAAATATGTTTAGATGAATTAAACATGCCTAAAGCTTCATTGTGGTTAGAAGTAAGAAACGAATCAACTTCTGAAAGAAATTGGACAGTAATAGAATTTCATTCAACGGAACCGATTGAATCTATAGTCTATGGAGATTATGAATACTATACTGAAGACGAAAGAGGAGCGACATGGGACGACCATGATTATCAACTATTTACAGGATTAGAAATAACTGACTTGCCGGAAAGTTTCGTTCTGGAAGGAAATCTTCAATTAGATGAAAGTGGAGGAAGTTCAATTCCAGTGAATGATGATGTAACAAGTATTGATAGTTCACTTATTGGAGGATTAATTAGTGACTTACTAATTGGACTAGCTGGAAGAATTGTTTATGTCGGAGATTTATTGCGTTCTATTCCTAAAGCTGTATTGCAATCCACAATTGGCGAGGGTGACGGTGAAGTTGCAATGAGATTAAGAACCCGCCAAAATGAACTTGCTTACATAAGTGAAATATTCGTATATCTTACGAGTGATAAATATTTAGCACTTAATGATGGAAGTGGTGATGATTATTTTGCGATATATAATGAATCCGCATATTTAGATAATAATGCACCTAATTCGAGATCCGCAATATCATTAAAAAATGAAGATTATAGTTTCAGTGCTAAAATTACTGATATCGGCGATATTGACTTTTATTCAAGAGAAGGAATAACTAATATTTCACTTTCTATGAATCCAATAAGAGATAAACCATTTAGAGTTTATTTTGAAGGGATAGATGATGTTGGAGAAACTTCCCACTGGGCAAACATCACACTCAGTAATATCCCTACCAATATAACCTTAAATATTGATAATGGAAATTTAGTTTATGCTGGTGGAAATAGTGCTAATGAAATAATTGACAATATAATTTTTACAAGTTTTGCAAGTGGAATTTACTCGAGATTAAAATTGGAGCATTTGCCAGGCTCTGCTGAAATTGTTAGCTCTAACGGAGATTTGCGATTGATTACAGATAGTTGGTTTAATTTTACATTTACAATAACTAATGTTACTGAAAATGAAAAAGCAACATCGTGGGTTTGGGATCATTCGACTTACAATGGAAGTTCAGTCATGCTATACCAAAATAACATGGGATTAGAAAATGAAACGGCCAGCCTATCAGGAAATTTAAGCTGGATTCAATCTTTGCAATTAGATGACGATGGAAGTGGAGAATTGGCTGATTTTAAAATTAATCATAAACAACCAGTTAAATTCAAAGTAGGGGCAATTGATGACACGGTTTATGAAGAAGATTACAAAGGATTGGATGCATATGTATTCATTGATAGCTTACCTGCTGAAATTATTGTGACAGTCCCCCTTCTTGATAGTGGAAATATCATTAATGGCGATTCTACTGAAATTAATGATTTAAGAGATGTAGCTCGATTTATAGAGGCCCTCTCTGAAATTGGTAAAGCTCTAGTAGATACTGTTGCTGATTTATCAATTAATTTAGTAACAAATGTCGAATCCTTCGAAACTGTAGCGAGATTTTTATACAATATTAATGAAGAAGTATCTGTAACGGCTTGGGTCAATAAAGGAAATATTGAATTATTAGATGAATCTCCAAGATGGGTTGAAGGACTTTGGTCTAGCCAAAAAGAGGTTGAAGGAGGCACCATTCTAGGTGCTAGATTACTCCTCAAAGGACTTCCTCAATCAGTAGATGCGAATTATACTTCAAAAGGAGACAAAATAGACTTACAACTCAGTTTAGAAGATTTTAATTACCAAGATACGGCAGATTATCTTATCTTCCAAGAAGAAGGAATAATTGGACCTAGAGTAACTGCATTTATTGAGGAAATACCAGTTGGTCTTGATTTAAATTTAAATGCTGATTTAATACTCAATGCTACTGTCGAAAACTTAACACTTAGTGGAAGTATAAGTATGAATACAAGTCAATCGGTTGGCCCAATTTATTTAATTCTAGAACAATTTGATGAAGAAAATCCATACCGTGTTGAAGCTTTTGTATCAAGCCTTCCCGGAAGTATGACTATAGATATGGAAATTCATAATGATTTATTAGAATTTAATATTAACTCGGATCAAGGAATAGATACCGTAGCACTTGAAATTGACTTAGGCGATTCAGCTGAACTAGAAACCTATTGGACTGAAGGCATCAGTCTTGACATGTCTGATGAAGGTGCAATGAATATGAAAGCCTATCTTCGAGGTATTTCTCCAAATATTGGACTTAAACTTTGGGATCCTGAAGAAGAAGGAACTCAATTAGATATCTCACTGGAAGATTTTAATCATGATATCCCTGCAATGGATCGAATATTAGTAGATATTAATAATTTTGAAAATAAGAGTGTTTTACTACGGATTGATGACTTGCCGAATAATTTTGATCTAAATGGTTCGGTTTATTTAGATGATAACGGTATGGAAGGAACTGCCCTTGTAGGGAATATTAGCCTTGAATCTAGTAAACAATTAGGTTCAATTTATGCAATGGTTAGCGATAAAGAATCTCAAAGTAAGTTAGAAATCGCAGTTCCTGACGTTCCTGAAAAAATTAATTTAGATGTTATAATCGGTGATGAAATCGGTGTCGATTTTAGCTCTTCAAGTGCACCTTCAAGAGTGATCCTAAGCTTAGAATCAGGTAATCTAACGGGAATGGATTTAGAATGGACGCATGGAATTGTATTGAGACAAAATGATTTTGGAGATGCGCTATTATTGTACTTAGAAGGAACTGTTACATCTGCAAAACTTTCGACAGTCTTTGGTGAACCTGATATAATTAACTTGAATTTAGGTGATTGGTCACCCATTACAAAATGGATTTATCTTGATTTAGACAGAGGCATTAATGAAACAGCTATCGAGCTTTTCTTAGATGAAGTGGGAGACAATAATAACGTAGATGCTTATTTTCAAACAGGAAAAAGTGAAGGGCGAGATTTAGATGCAATATTTGACATTCACCAAACTGGAGGAATAGGTAGTTCTTATCTTAGAACATATAATCAAACAAGGCCTTCGTTTAATGAAATTTACTTTTCAAAAATACCTAAGGATCTCCGTGCAGATCTAATTGTCGGAAAAGAAATAGATATTATATATGAAGCTGAGGGAACTTTAGATTATATCTGGGTAAAAACAGCCAATAAAGACTATGGTCAATGGAAATCTGCTCAAGCTATTGTGCATGATGTTCCAGAATCATTTCATATGGGAATTGACCCTAATTATGAATTCGATATGGATTTAGCATTTGCCTTCCAAGGGTTTCCAAATCTTTTTGTTTCGACAAGTTCTTCGGAAATTGATGTTTTATTAATGGTTGATGAAGGATATACGGGAGGACATTCAGGTACTTTTATGGATGTTACAAATGTGGGCGACAATACCAGCATGGTTTTAGATGGTGTGAATTATATAATTGATTCGCCTAATGGAATAGATAGTGCATATCTAAAAGTTACTAATTCACCAGCTACACCTCAATTTTACCTAGATTATATGGTCATACATGCTAAAGATGTAAAACATGTTGAAATTATACCAAATCAAATTTTTGGCCTTTATCCAATATTTGAATTAGCTAATGCAAAAGGTGGAGAGCTATCTTTTGCCATTGGCGGTAAATTGAATATAGGGCCAATTGAGCTTAAAACATCTGTAGTATTGATGGATTTACGAATAAAAGAAGTAGGTGGACAGAATGTGTTGCCTACTTGGTTAGGCGTTCAAAAGAATGGCATGGATACTGAATTAGGAAATAATGAAAAACATTACATTCTTCCTGAACCAGGTATGAGCCTGATTGCATCGCTGGAGGCCAGCATATGAACTTTAATAATCAACAAAAGAAAATAATATATAAATTTGGAACAATCATACTTGCATTTTTTATAATATTTGTATCTTATTCCTATATTCTTCCAAGAACGGAGATTGAAATTGATACTGTATATCATAGTTCGTATTCTGGATTATTCGTACAGTCAAGAATCAGTAATATGGGAACTGAGGAAATTACTGATTTGAAAGTAAAAATTAGTGTGTGGAATGGAACTAAGATGCTGGAAACAGACACCCATTATCCTGGTGTTTTAAATGCTAAACAATCCGTCAAACTTGATGCCCTTATGTTTGAAGGGCCTCATGCCGATGAATATGATCTTATTATTACATTAGATTTTAATCAAGAAGACGGTAAGAAAAATATAATATATAATTATAAAATTGCCGAATATGGTAATTTAGCTTGGCACGACCAATATTTTAGTTTCTAAATAATGTAACTCTTTATTAGGGGCTTAATTATAGCTAAACTGGACTTAACTCCGGACTCAACACTCATGCCCAAGCAGATTATATCAGCTTCTGAAATGGAACGCTATGGCTATTGCCCACTATCGTGGCACTTAGACCTTAAAGGAATCGATGCCGAAGGGGACGAAGTCAATACTGGTGTTGAAAAGCACAAAGAAATGGGCGATTCACTAAAAAACCTACTAGTTGAAGAAGAAAAATCAAGAATTACATCTACTACTTTAATGACTGTTGTCGGTTTAATTATGACACTTGTAACACTGGCTATTGCAATACTATGGATTTCAGATGATAATGATTTATTAAAACGAAATTTAGGCGTCATTTTACTAATTCTGGGAATTGGGTGGATGCTTGTCGCATCTCTTTTCCTTTATAGATTACTATTATCAACCGAAAAGATAGATAAATTACGTGATGATTATAAATTGGGTGAAAGCGATATTGAAACACCAGATGCATTAACAAAAGAAACTCCGGTACTAAAATCTGACAATTATAATTTAGCAGGAAGGCCGGATTATTTAATTAAAAAAGAAGATATGAGAATCCCAGTGGAAGTTAAAACTGGTAGAAAGCCCAAGGCACCATTTTTTAGCCACGTTTTACAAATTGGAGCCTATTGCTTATTATCTGAAGAAAAATTTGAAACTAAGCCCAGTCATGGACAAATAAGATATGGCTTTGATAACGAGCCTCACAAAGTAGTATGGGATTCAAAATTGAAAAATTTAGTAATTGAAAAATTAGACGAAATGAATGATATTCTCAATGGAGATATGGAAGCTCATAGAAATCATAAAAGGGCTGGGAAATGCAATAATTGTTCTAGAAGAAAGGGATGCCCTGAAAGGTTGAGGAACTAAACTTGAATAGTGAGACATATGCTTATAGATACATACCATTAATGGCGGCCAAGCAATGATTCCAGTAAAAGTAGCTATATCTGGCCAACCCGGAACAGGTAAAACAACCACAGTCTTGAGAATAGCCAAAATGATTGAAGATAAATTTACTATCGGTGGATTCACTACACACCCTATAGTTGAAGAGGGGGAAACTGTAGGCTATAATCTCAAAAACTTTATCACAGGTGAAGAAGAATTGTCTGCATCTGTTAGATGGGATGTTAAACCAAGGCTTCCTGGAAAGACACCAGAATCAACTCCTTTGGGAATAAGACTAGATGCAGTCAATAGAATTGCTACCGAATCTGTTGCAAAAGCTATTGAAGAATCGGATTTAATTCTAGTAGATGAAGTCGGTAAATTAGTATCTGAATCAAAAGAATTTAGTGCAGTTCTCAAAGAAGCTCTGAAATGTGGCAAACCTATGTTAATTACAATGCACAAGAGATCCCGCAATCCACTACTACAATCTATTCGTAAAAGAGATGATTTAAGAACTTTAGAAGTTACTCCTATCAATTCAGCAATACTTCCATCTAAGGCTGTTACTATTCTAAAAACTGGAATGGTGTGAAAGAATTTCAAGAAGGTAAAGCAGTATTCAGAGCTAATCTTTCTGGTAAGGACAAAGGCCCTGGAAAAGCAAAAGGCGTCTTTTACAACCCAGCCATGAAACTAAGCCGTGATTTACATGTCGCTTTTGCCAAAAAATTGGATTTTAATGGAATTCTATTAGATGGACTGGCTGCATCAGGAATAAGGGGCATAAGACTAGCCATTGAAGCTGATTTTAATGTAGAATTTTGTGATACCTCTATCTTATCAACTGAAACAATTGCTACCAATTTAAAATTAAATGGAATTAAAAGTAATATTCATAATTTACCTGTAGAAGAATTACTTTCTAAACGAAAATATGATGGAATTGATATTGATCCATTTGGAACGCCAGCCCCATATATTGAAGCTGCACTAAATGGATTAAACAATGATGGAATATTAGGAATATCTGCAACGGATACTGCAGTTCTTTGTGGAGCTAAGCCATCCATTTGTCTCAAACGATATGGGGCAATGTCTATGAAGAGAGTATCTGCAAAAGAAATTGGAGTTCGAATTCTTTTAGCTAGAATTCATACTATTGCTTCTTCAATGGGAAAAGGTATTGAGCCTCTATTGTGTTATTCAGAAGGGCATCATTTACGTGTATTTCTTAAAGTAACTGCACTAAATAACGTCACTCTGAAATGGATTAGTCCTAAAATGGAAGTTGTTGATGAAGAGGTTGAAGGAGCTGCTGGACCTTTATGGACTGAAAAAATAATTAAAAGTGAAATGATTCCAGAGGACTGTGAGGGTGTATTGGGGAGATTTTTTGATACTTTAAAGGAAGAAGCTGATGGCCCTCCTGGATTATATGACATTAATGACATGGCAAAAGATGCAGGGATTGGACAAACACCTCGAAGAGTGAAAATTGTAAAAGCATTACAAGATTTAGACTATTTTGCTAGTTCAAGTGTGTTTTCTCCTCTTGGAATAAAAACTACAGCTCCTGAAAAGAAACGAAATGAAGCTTTGAAACTCGCCCAATCTTTATAATACCCCTTTAAGTCCGCAAAACCCCATGGAAGTATCCGTAGTTAACAAGACAAAAAACGAATTAGAAATTGAGATACGTGGAGCCAACGAGACTCTATTAGGGCCTCTAATGAACCACACCTTAGCTAATTCTGATGTAGATTATGCTTCCTACTATATGGGGCATATTGTTTTGGATTCACCTAAATTTTACGTTAGAACAAAAAAAGGAACTCCAAAAAATGCGATCAAAAAAGCCGTGGAGACTATCATCGCTGATATCAAAACCATTAGCGAAGGACTAGCATAAAGTTCATGGAATCACCGGCTAGACCGGAAGTGGGTAATGAGTCGTATCTTTCAAAAACAAGTGGAATAGATGGAAAACTACGCGAAATTCCTGAAGATTTTGTAGTAAATGAGATTATTGAAAAAGGACATAGTGCTCATTGGGCTTGGGCACAACCCTCCGATAATGGAAAACATAGTATTGTTAAAATAACTGCCAAAAATTGGGATACACATGTTTTAGTTAAAGAGATTTCTAAAAGATTGAATATTGGACAAAGAGCTATTGGATTTGCAGGAACAAAAGATAAACGGGCTTTAACAACTCAATATATCTCCATAATGTCTTCACCTAAAATAATTGATAAACTTGATCTTGAAAATGTATCTATTGAATTTATTCATAAATCGGTCAAACCTGTAAGATTAGGGAATTTGGTGGCAAATAAATTTAAAATTAAGATTTCGCAATCTAAAAACGGAGAAACCGCCATTGCAAATATTTTAGATGAATTGAAAGAAGGTTTTCCAAATTACTTTGGAATTCAACGCTTTGGTGCTGTGCGTCCAATTACACATATTGTTGGTAAAAAAATAGTTCAGGATAAATACGAAGAGGCTGTTTGGGATTATTTATGTGGAGGTGAATACGAGAGTTTTGGTTCAGAAGCAAGAAAAAATCTAAAGCATACTAAAGACTTAAACGCTGCAATAAAACAATATCCACATAAGCTATTATTTGAAAGACAACTAATTGGACATTTAACAAGAAATAAGGATGATTATACTGGGGCAATCAGACAATTACCTGAAAACTTATCAAAAATGCTTGTACATGCATACCAAAGTTTAATCTTTAATCATGTTCTTAATTTAAGAATAGAAAGTGGATATAGTATTCACAAACCTTTGGTAGGGGACAATATAGTTCCTGTGGACATATATGGAGGACCTGACCAAAGACGGATTATTGAAGTTACAGAAAGAAATCAGAAAAAATTAGAAAAACGATGTAGTGAAGGGAAAGCCTGGATTGTTGGATTATTACCTGGAATTAAAAGTAAATATACAAATGGAATACAAGGTGATTTAGAAAGACAAATTATGAAAGATGAAAACATAGAATTCAAAAATTTCTCAATCGGAAAGATACCTGAATTATCATCATTTGGAATGTATAGACCTTTAAACCAAAAAATAAACGATTTAAAATGGAAAATAGATGATGATGGAAAACCAACTTTGGAATTTTGGTTGCACAAGGGCACATATGCTACCTCTTTCCTTAGAGAAGTAATGAAATCTGAAAATATGAGGGCATATTAAATGGATGCAAAATGTATACTTTTTGATTGTGATGGAACCTTAGTAGATAGTGAGAACATTACAAATCGTGTTGTTGCAAGAATGGCTGGTGAGTTAGGAATTCATATGACTCTTAAAGATGCTCAAAAAAGATTTGGTGGTAAAACGTTAGATGCTGTAATTTATGGAATGAAAGAATTATCCGGTAAAGACATTCCAAAGGATTGGTTACCAAGATTAGTGGAAGGAGTTAGTGAAGCCTACAAAACAGAATTGAGACCTATGGAAGGAATAAAAGAATTACTTGATAATCTTGATATCCCTATCTGTGTAGCTTCTAATGGTGAACCTAAACATGTTCAAAGTTCATTAATTTTGACTGGGTTAATTGACTATTTTAATAAACAAATTTTTACAGCATCTGAAGTTGAATTTCCAAAGCCTGCGCCAGACTTATTTCTATATGCTGCACAACAAATGGGATTTAAACCAAGTGAATGCCTTGTCATTGAAGATAGTATACCAGGAGTAACTGCTGCAGTTAAAGCTAATATCAAAGTTTATGGCTTGGTAAAATTATGTTCAGCTGATGAACTAAAAAATGCCGGTGCCATACCTTTTAAGACCATGCATGAATTATCTAAGTTATTAGGAATTTGAATGGAATCTAAAGCCAAAATATTTACTTTAATTATTATTGGAGCCCTTATTGGATCCGGCATTGATCAATATATGTATGACAAAGATTTAGATGGAACATCCAATGAAAATGATGCATTTCCTAATGATCCTACGGAATGGAAAGATTCAGACAATGATGGGATTGGCGATAATAATGATCTTGATGATGATAATGATGGATATAATGATACCGAAGATGTATTCCCTAATGATGCTACAGAACAAGAAGATAATGACCTAGATGGGATTGGAAACAATGCAGATTTAGATGATGATAACGATGGATATAATGATACTGAAGATAAAGATCCATTTCATGATATTGCCCTGATTTTTAACTTAGAATGGATTGAATTAATAGATAAGCAAAATAATCGAGCTGACGCCCCAGTTATTATCGATCTATACCAAAATAATGAAAAGATACATCGTTTTGATAATAATAATAATCCATGGAGAGTTCCATGGCAAGAACTATTTTATCTAAATAGTACTTTTGAAATAAATATTCCAGATGACATTGAAATACATACATTTACTCTTATTGCAGTTAATTATAAGTTCAGAAATGCAGAAGAATTTGATATAAGTGACTCAAATAGTAGTTACCATTTTGTAATTAATTATAATCTTAGTACTAATTCTTGGGAAAAAGAAAATAATGAAACTCTTGACGGGACACTTGATGGATTAAATGAGAATGATGATGCCCGTATTTTTATTAAAATAGAAACATATAATTTTGGTTATCTAAAATCATACAATTGGAAATTTAACACAATAAGCTACCAAATCAATTATAACTTTGATCCGATAGTATATTCATTTTATAAGAGTCAGTCACATACTATTAAAGATTATAAGGATTATACTTCTTTTGTAACTATAGAAGAAGAAGCCATTATTGAGATAGGATTAAGGCTGAGAGAAATTTCTCAAGAAAAAGGATTTGATAATTTAACTGAAGTGAATTTTGTTATAAGTTTTGCTCAATCATTAAAATATTCTGAAGATAATATAACGGCAGGTGTTGGTGAATATCCTAGATATCCTATAGAAACATTAGTTGATCAAACTGGAGATTGTGAAGATACTTCAGCATTACTAATTTCACTACTTGAATCATTAGGATATGAAGCTGCAATGATTTTAATTCCTGAAGCTTGGGATGGTTATGGGCATGCAGCTGTAGGAGTTAATGTTGAAGGTGCAAGTGGTGTAAATTATATATTAAATGAAAATCAAAATAATGAAATTAGTTATTATTATGCTGAAACAACAGCACCGGGATGGAAACTAGGTGAACTTCCTGAGCTAGATTCTAATGAGGCATATGTATATGAGGTGTAAATGGCTGTAGAAAATGAAGAATTTCCTGTAAAAGTAAATGAGGAAATTTACGGTCCTATTCCTGTTAAGAGAATTATATCTGATGTTAAAAATGGAGAATTAACTGTTGATGCACGATTCTGGGATGGTGAGGATTGGGTGCCAGTATCATTATTATTAGATGAAAATGAAAGAAAAGATGAAGTTGATCTTTGGAATGATGATAATTGGACTGATGGGGCAACTGAAAAAATATCTGAAAATGGCCCTCCACTTCCAGCATCCTCAGCTTGGGAAGATGTAGAACGTAAAGGTCGTTGGCTTATGATTTATGGCGATCATTTAGTTATCGAAGGAGGTGGCATTAATAGAGAAGATTTAGGATTAATAATGGAGGGAGAACCTCGAAGTGGAGGAATACCAATGAAAAAATTGCTTAATGTAACTTTTAAAGAAACAAACAAAGGTGTATCTATCATAGCTAGTAGTTTTCATAAAATGTATGAAGTGTATTCATTAAAATGTCAAGTTTCAAAAACAGACAGCGAAGAAATACTAAAAGAATTGAAAGACGCTGAAGTAAGAATTATTTCTCAATAAAGCTTTTCCAAAATTCTAAAAATGAGCTTCGAGCTTCTGTAAAATAGCGGGCTTAGGTAAAGCACCAACTAATCTGTCAACTAATTGTCCCTTTTTGAATATCATCATTGTTGGAATTGACATTATTCCATGCTGAGATGAAATCGTTGGGTTTTCATCAGTATTCATTTTTGCTATGACAACATTAGAATTTTCATTGGAAATTTCCTCTAATACTGGAGCTATAGCTTTGCATGGTCCGCACCAAGGCGCCCAAAAATCAATCAAGACCAAGTCATTATTTTGAATTGTATCTTGAAAATCAGAATCTGTTACGTTTATTGTACTCATTTTTATTTCCTTGTAAACTGCCTAAAAAGGTTCAGACTAGTCAATGTTATTTTGCCATAAGAGGCCATAATATATATTTTTGGATACTTTACGTATTTTAGATTTTTAGAAAACTGCTAATTGCCATCCCTTGCTAACTACTTGGCTTATTCTTTTGGGAGCTGAAGATTTTGTAAATTGATAGTCTTTCATTGAAGCTGTTAAGCCTCTTTCATTAATCGAAGCACCACAAACAAAAACAGGCGCTCCAAGTTCATGAATTACTCCAATCGAAGTCTGTATCTCCTTTCTATAATCTTCATCGCCATCTCTTAGCCATTCAACGCCTTCTCCTTGAAGCATTAAGGCTACACCATGCGTTCCATCGCCAGATTGATATTCAGCCATTCTAAGTCCTTCAATAGCCCTTTGAATACTATCAGGTCCGCTGATAACAAGGTAAAGAACGCCTTTAGAAGCCATATTAATTTTGAACGATTATTTTTGAAGCAGTCTCTCTATCTATTGAAAATTCACCTTCTTCATTTTTTATAGTATAAACTTTATTATTTGATCCTTTAAGTAATAATCTACTGCC
>Ga0315327_10000499_pt1 | contig 19177 bp, 13 predicted proteins | sample M110032315metaG_FD_203460 | JGI IMG/M metagenome (GOLD analysis project Ga0315327, IMG submission 203460) | Ammonia-oxidizing marine archaeal communities from Monterey Bay, California, United States - M1 100m 32315 | ecosystem: Environmental > Aquatic > Marine > Coastal | place: USA: California... | reverse complement strand
TTATTCTTGGAGGCCAATCCGCATTCGACCTTCGGATTCCTTTGGCATGTGAGAACTGCGAGGGAAGTGGTTCTGAAAGCGGAGATATGGAGACTTGCCGCACATGCGAAGGGCACGGTCAGGTCCAGAAAGTTCGCCAATCAATCTTAGGTCAGATTCTATCCACTTCTCTATGTCCCACATGCAAAGGGCACCGAACGATGATTCTTGACCCATGTGCTATCTGCGATGGGAATGGAGTCACAGAAACTGAAAAATCATTCACAATTGAGATACCTAAAGGGGTTGATAACGGAGTGACACAACGCCTTTCCGGCTTAGGGCCAGCAGGGATGCGAGGCGGTAGTCGTGGCGATATTCATATACGATATTTGGTTGATGACCATCCAAGATTTCAACGATCAGGAGAAAACCTACTTGAACAATTATGGATACCAGTTACTCAAGCAGCTTTAGGTGCATCAATTGAGTACCAAACAATTGATTCGACAGAGACGTTAAATATTCCAGCAGGAACAAAGACGGGAGCTCGATTTCGATTCCGCGGTTTAGGCGTCCCAAAACTTCAACGACGAGGGAGGGGAGATTTAGTAGTTGAAGTTGTCGTTGATACTCCAATGGGTCTCACGGATCGTTCAACAGAGTTGCTAGAAGAACTAGCACAAGACCGAAACGAAATTACCAGTTCCGCAAAAAAACGTGAGAGAAAGCGACGTAAGTAAATGAATGCTTCCTTAGAGGATTTGCACCTTCTGGATATTCCTCACATGGTGGTTGATGACATCAATGAAACGCAGCTATCTTCTGAAAATAAACACCACTTTCTCAATGTCAGAAGATTACGGTCTGGGCAAAAAGTGACGATTACCGATGGGAGTGGCTCCTGGCAAATATGTGAATTGGAGGGTAATTCACTTCTTAAAATAGGGGAGCGGCAATTTGCGGGAACTTTCTCTAATCAAACCACAGTTTGTATCGCTATAACTAAAAGCGGCAAGCCAGAACTGGTCACTCAAAAGTTGACAGAACTGGGCGTCGGATCAATACATTTCTTTTTCTCTGAACGTTCCGTGCCTCAATGGGATACTAAAAAAATGCATAAGAATATAGAAAAATTAACCATCATTTCGAAACAAGCATTGGCCCAGTCAAAAGGGGTTTGGTTGCCAAAGCTTGAGATTGGGACAAGTTTCAATGAATTAATTAAAGAGAAAGGCATGTGTATGGCTGACCGCCGTGGAAGCCCTGCAGCGTCGGATATTCAAAAGATAATGATTGGCCCTGAAGGAGGATGGGGCCAAGTCGAATATCAAAGCCCTGTTTCTAAAGTCCGATTACATAACTTGAATTTGCGCTCAGAGACAGCAGCTATAGTAGCTGGAGCAAGAATAGTAAGTGCCTTTGAGTAAACTAGCTACCGGTTTTCCAAAGCAGTAAATTCTCTACTCCCTGAACCTACATACAGTTGTCGTGGCCGAGCTATTCTCGTATTCCTGCTGAGCATTTCATCCCAATGAGATATCCATCCAGCAGTTCGAGCCACGGCAAATAGGACGGTGAACATTTCTACAGGGAAACCCATTGCCTGATAAATGAGGCCAGAATAGAAATCGACGTTTGGATAGAGTTTTCGACTTACAAAGTACTCATCTTCAAGGGCAGCTTCTTCTAATTTCAGAGCAATGTCCAGTTTAGGGTTTTTGCCTGTGAGCTCAAATATTTCATGTGCGGTGTCTTTAATAATTTGCGCACGTGGATCGTAATTTTTGTATACGCGGTGCCCAAATCCCATTAATCTACCATCGCCAGCTTTTACCGAATCGATAAATTTATCAACATTGTCGAAGGAGCCAATGTCATCTAGCATTTTTAATACTGCTTCATTGGCGCCGCCATGCCTCGGTCCTGAGAGAGCTGCGCTTCCAGCAGCAATTGCAGAATATGGGTCTGCATGTGAAGACCCGACTACGCGCACCGCAGTTGTTGAACAATTCTGTTCGTGGTCTGCGTGGAGGATAAAGAGTTGGTCAAGTGCTTTCGTAAACACCGGATTAGCTACATAGTCAGATTTGTCATCCCCGAACGCCATTGACAAGAAATTCTCTGTATAAGTCAGGTCATTTCGAGGGGGCAGAGGAGTTATGCCATTTCTGTATGCTGCTGCAGATGCGGCAAGAGTAGAAACTTTAGCTATGAGATTAATTATGTGTTGTTGCCTTATCTGAGAATCTTCTACCTCTTTGGCATCAGGGTATTGGGTTGATAACGCGGCTAAACCGGCCGTGAGCATGCCCATCGGATGGGATTGTGAATTAAATGCGCTTAGGAGGCTTTCATTATGTTCTGCTTCTAAGGCCGCATGATCATTGAGAGTTGTACTCCAAGTTTTGAATTGGTCTGCATTCGGTAGTTCTCCATGGACTAGAAGGTAAGCAACTTCAGTAAAATTTGAATTACTAGCTAGATCTTCAATCGAATAACCACGGTACTCTAATTGTCCAGCTCCTCCATCAATGTAGGTAATTTCGCTATTCGTGACAGCAGTAGCAGCGAACCCTTCATCTTTAAACCAAAGCCCAGGAAGCATCTTTGTCCATGCACCAGAGTCAACGCCCCCGTCGACTATTGGAATTGTAAATGATTCACCAGAGCGATTATCAGTGATTGTAATTGACTCTTCCAATGTCTGCTCCAGATTGATTACCACTCACATGTTATCGGAAAAAATTCAAATCTCAGACTTGAAATTGCGAGTTTGCTATCAAAGATGTGTGCAACGATGATATTTTTACAGCGGAGTATTGCTATGGATTCGTTTCTGAAGTTTTTCTTTTTTGGACAACAAGAAATCTAGTCCCGCTGAAATCTCGATACGTGTGTCCTCAGGTTTGATAATCATATCTACGGAGCCGCGTTCAGCAGCCATATAAGGATTTAGTAAGCGTTCCTCATAGTCTGATTCAAGGTCTTCCCGTTCTTGATCATTTGCGGAACGGTGAAGGATTTCGATTGCTCCTTTTGCACCCATCACAGCTATCTCGGCTGATGGCCAAGCTATCGCCAGGTCGTTACCCATGCACTTGCTATCCATAACTATGTATGCCCCCCCGTAGCTTTTTCGAAGGGTTACACATATTCGTGGCACTGTCGCATTTGCGTAAGCGAATGCTAATTGAGCGCCATGCCGGATCATGCCACGCCACTCCAAATCCTTTCCTGGTTGGAACCCTGGGGTATCTACGAAAGTAATGATTGGTAAATTAAAGGCATCGCAGAATGTCACAAAGCGAGCACCTTTTTGTGATGCATATATATCAAGAGTTCCCGCTAAGTACTGTGGCTGGTTGGCGATGATTCCAACAGGATGCCCGTTGATAGTAGCCAATGTAGTCACAATGTTGGTCGCCCAATCTTTCCTTATTTCTGTTGTAATTTCATCGTCAACTACACGTCCTATCAACTCGCGGACATCGTAGCTGCCTGTGGGTGACTCTGGGATAAGGTCAGAGATGCCAGTTAAGGATCTATCTGGAGAGTCTCCGTTATCTATCTGTTTAGGGGTAGATGATGAGTTTGAGGGGAGAAGGGAGAGAAGTTCTATGATGATTTCGGATGCTGAATCAACTGATGGAGCTATAAAGCTCGCAAGACCTGACATCTGAGCATGTTTGGATGCCCCACCAAGGGTCTCATGATCTATAGGAACACCAGTAAACTCTTGAACCATTTTCGGCCCGCTTACATAAGAATATGAATCTTTTACCATAATTACGAAATCTGCTAAGCCGAGAAGAAGAGCGGGGCCAGCTAAGGCAGTTTGTTGCACACAGAAAATGGTGGGTACGACTCCGGAGCAAGCAGATATCTGGTTTGCTGCAGCGCCCCAACCATGTAAGGCATCAATGCCAGATTCAGGCGGTGCTCCTGATGAGTTTAGGTAGCAAACCAGAGGGATCCTTTGTTCTAAAGCTATTTTTGCTCCAGACGCAAGTTTAAGGCCGTCATTACCAGTTAAGGCTGAAGGTTCGTCGTGAGAACCAAGGGATACTTCTACGTAACTTTTATTCTCGAAATGGGAAATTCGCACTTTTGTGTTATTTGAAACTTGAGTCTGAACCTCAACTCTAGTTATGTCATTGGATTCCACGTTCTAATCTTAGTCTTATGGATGGGTGAATAGGTAAACATTAGTTCGCCAAATAAATCCCATTCTGATCCGATCCATGGTCATGAATCATATTTCTTAGAACATCTCTCACAACTCGAGTGGTCGCTGACAGCGGAACGCGTTTATTTGTTGCGAGCCCTACGACCCTTCTCGTAAATCCTTCTAGCGGGATCCGTTTCCATTTCCCTGACCCCTGCGCCGCGGTAGCAGGAAGTACTGCAGCCCCAAAACCATCAATCGCTAAAGAAGCAAGAAGGCGCATGCCATCTACTTCTGCCTTAGGGGTTAATTTAACGCCATGTTTGGCCAAGTCCTTATCAAGGCTATCTCGGAATGGAACTCCTTTAGGATTAAGTAGCAAAGGGAATTCAGCGAGGATTTCTGGCGTAAGTGAGTCGTATTTTGAGAGTGGATGCCCATCCGGGGCTACCAAAACCGGCTCTTCTTCAAAGAGTGGTTCTAGTTCGATATCTGGATGAGAGATCGGGAGATTAACTATCGCTCCATCTACACGGCCTTGAACCACTAGCGGTAATAGGTTGCTGGTAACAGCATCAGTAATTTGTATTTTCACTCGAGGGTATCTTTGAGTCATTGACTCGAGAAGAATAGGAGAAACCCATCGGCCAGTAGTACCAATCACACCAAGACGGACAATCCCAGAAACCTCAGAATGCAGTGCCTCCACGTCAAGGGCGATTGATTCCAATTCAGTCTGAACTCGTCTCGCTCGTTCAACTACTAATTCCCCTTCCTCAGTTAGAACTCCAGTTCGCCTGTCGATAAGAGAGACTGAAAGTTCTTTCTCGAGTCGTGATATGTGTGTTGATATATTTGACTGAACTGTATGGAGCGATTTTGCTGCAGCGCTAAAACTTCCGTTATCAACTACTGCTACTAATGCATTTAATTGCCTGATATCCATAGGGAAGCTTATCTAGTTCGTAGATAAAAAAAGATAAACTATCAGGTATTTAGATGAAGCAGGCGTTCTCTTCGGAAGATTAAGCTAAAGTTTTAGCTCGGATAACGTTTAGTGCGGAACCAGATTCAAACCACTCAATTTGTTCTTCGCTGAAAGTATGACTCGTCTCAAATGTGAATGAATCGCCGGAATCCTGAGATACTTCAACGACTACTGGTCGGCCGGGAGCAAGTGTGTCCAAATCACGAACCGCTAAGCGAGCGTCTTCAGAGATTCTGTCGTAATCAGCGGGATCGTTAAATGTTAAAGGGAGCATCCCTTGTTTTTTTAAGTTTGTCTCGTGGATCCTCGCGAAGCTTCGCGCTATAGCCACAAGACCAAGGCGGAACCTTGGTTCCATAGCAGCGTGTTCTCTGCTCGAACCTTCACCCATATTCTCATCCCCGATTACAACCCAAGGCTGGTCTGCTTCGTGGTATGCCTTAGCTATATCCGGGAACGTTTGAGTCTCCCCAGTCAATTGATTCTTTCCGTATCCCACTTCGTAGCCTTCGTAAGCATTGACTGCACCAAGGTAGAGATTTCCAGAAATATTTTCAAGATGGCCTCGATACTTAAGCCAAGGTCCAGCCATCGAAATATGGTCGGTGGTAAATTTCCCGGTCGCTTTAACTAAGACAGGTAGACCTTCGTAGTCGTTTCCATTCCAAGCTGGGAAAGGTGTAAGTAATTGTAGTCGGTCGGATGAAGGTGAAACCTTAACTTCTACTTGGCCAGGATTTTCGGGAGGAGGTAGGAATGTGTCCTCACCGGGGTCAAATCCCGACGGAGGCAATTCGAGCCCTTCAGGAATTGATAGCGAAACCAATTCGCCTGTTTCATTTTCTAATGTTCCATTTATTGGATCAAAGTCAACAGTCCCAGCAAGAGCTAAAGCCATGACAGTTTCTGGTGATGTTACAAATGCAAGCGTTGATGGGTCGCCGTCATTTCGTTTAGGAAAGTTCCGGTTGTAAGAAGTAACAATAATGTTTGGTGTGCCAGGGTTATGTTCAGTTTCTTCTGACCGGTCCCACTGGCCGATGCAGGGACCGCAAGCATTAGCTAAAACGACAGCTCCAAGAGCCTCAAAATCGGCCAAAAGGCCGTCTCTGGTAATAGTTGCTCTTACCTGTTCAGACCCTGGTGTGATTAAGAGTCGGCATTTAGCTTTGATCCCTAATGCTGCTGCTTCTCTAGCGATAGAAGCAGCTCTTGTTATGTCTTCGTAAGAAGAGTTAGTACAACTTCCGATTAGCGCCGCACTAATTTCTGTGGGCCAACCATTTGATCTAGCTTCATCTCCCAAAGCCTTAACTTCTCTCGCTAAGTCAGGTGTGTGTGGCCCGTTTATGTGAGGTTGAAGCTCATCAAGATTGATTTCAATTACTTGGTCAAAATATTGTTCTGGATTCTCTAGAACTTCGGGGTCAGCTTTCAGGTGGTGTGCATGAGTAGAAGCTAGATTCGCCACATCGCTACGGCTCGTTGAATGCAGATAACGTTCAATTGAGGCATCGTAAGGGAAAAGAGATGTCGTTGCTCCGATTTCAGCTCCCATATTGCAAATGGTTGCCTTGCCAGTCGCAGATAGGTTCTCTGATCCCTCGCCAAAATATTCGACTATGGCTCCTGTTCCACCCTTAACCGTAAGAATTTCAGCAACTTTTAAGATCACATCTTTAGGGGCACTCCATCCATTAAGGGACCCTGTTAGATGAATGCCAATGAGTTTTGGCCATTTAACATTCCAAGGAAAGCCAGTCATAACATCCACGGCATCCGCACCACCAACACCGATAGCAATCATTCCAAGCCCGCCACCATTCGGGGTATGGCTGTCTGTGCCAATTATCATTCCTCCAGGAAATGCATATTGCTCAAGAACTACCTGGTGAATAATTCCACTACCAGGTTTCCAAAATCCGGCCCCATATTTTGCGCAGACGGTTTCAAGGAAATCATATACTTCCTCGTTGTCTCGTGAAGCAGTCATCAGGTCGTGTTTACCTTCAACTTTTGCCTGTATTAAGTGATCAGCATGTGTCGTTGTCGGAACGGCGACTTGGTCAAGCCCAGCAGTCATGAATTGTAGCCATGCCATTTGCGCTGTCGCATCTTGCATAGCTACACGATCAGGGCGAAGATCTACATATGAAACACCCCGTTCTAAATCTTGTTCACTGTTATCTAAATGGTTAATGAGTATTTTTTCAGCGTAAGTGAGCGGCCGATTTAGTTTCTTGCGGCCATTATCTAGTCTTTCTTGGAGTGTTCCGTACACTCCTTCAATCAGATCTATGGGTGTGTTTGTGTAAACGGTCATAATTTCCTAAATATAAATACAAAAGCAATATAAATCTATCACCTAAACACTGAATTCGGGTGAAGGAAAAATCAGATTCTCGGCCACTTGTTTTTGTTTGGCTCTGACTTAGATCCTTTGGTTTCTAGGCTCCATGATCGTCGCCATGGACTACCATCAGGACCATGCAATTTGGGGGTTGTTCCAGAATGATATCTTTTGGTTGCGGTCCACCAGTCTTGATGTGTCTCATCTGCGAGTGCTGCTACTGAATCTTCAATGCGAGTTGAGAAGGATCTTGAAGTTTCTTTTTCCTGAGGCCAAATTGGAGTTCCGAAAGTGACCGTAGTATCGGAACGTTTTGGCAAGAATTTACCCTTTCTGAGGATAGATCCAGTTCCGCTTATGTGCACGGGAACGACAGGAACATGGCATTTTAGTGCTAGATACGCGGCACCACCACGGAACGCTTGCCCCCAACCGTCAGGTGATCTTCCACCTTCTGGGAAAACCATAAATGACCAACCCTTATTAATCAAAGAAGCTATCTGGTCTGAAGATTTGCGGCTCGCCTTTGAGCGTTCAACCGGGACAGCTCCGATAAAGAGAGCGGACAAAGCTCCACCAATTTTAGAAGAGAAGAAATAATCTGCGGCAGCGCCAACAATCAATCGTTTCCGCCAGCGGATTGGAATTGACGTCAGTAGTAGAGGAGTGTCGGCGTGGCTATGGTGATTCGCAACAAAAATTACAGCTTGTCTTTTGCTCAAGGATTCTAAACGGTCATAACCAGTCCTATTTGGGTTAGCTAAAAAGCTCATCAGTGGCCGAGCAATTAATTCAGTTGATGCTGCTCGTACAATTCGACTTGGAACAGTTCTGGACCATTTTGTTGGGTAATCTTCTCCTAACTTTAAACTAGATTCTAAAGGCTCAATTCCCTTCGGTGTAGTGGGTGCGCGGTAAGGGAATTGAGAAGTGCGGATTATTTTAAGATTCCGAAACCTATTGGGTGAATTGCCTATTGCTCGATAGATCTGTCTTGTCTTTCGTTTAATTTCCCTTGAGGTTAGCTTTTTCGCCATGGTACTTATATCACATCTGCCATCAAGATCGGCGGGCTGTGATAGTGGGTTATTGACGGACTGAACCCCACAGTATCTGAAGCAATTTCTAATGCATCTTGGATTGTGCTGGCAGGTCTGAAACCCATTCGTCTAACAGCTTCAGGTTGTCCCCCTACGATAATTACCTGAGAAAGGTGATCTAAGGCATGTGAGCACCAATACCACATGTAAAATGGGTGAACGCCATGATAAGCATATGAGGTTCGGTAGAGATGTCTGTACCATTCATCTTCAGCAAATGCTTTTTCATATTTCTGACTCATCTCAACCGCATCAGTTGTTTCGCTGAGAACTCGTTCGAAGAAATCGATATAACTTGGATGATGGACGGGGTGGAATTCCCAAGGAGTGGGATGGGTCATAATAACTACTCCGCCTTTCCTGACTAAAGGCTTTCCTTTATACATGTTAAAGAAATATCCGAGTCCAAGACATGCAACAAGTATTGGATTCATTACAGAATTTACGTTATATGGGCATATGTACGGTAAGCCCATCGTTAATACATCCGTTTGCCCTTCCACTTTAACTAGGTGTTGCTTGTAGACATTCTCAGTTGTTTGCTTGTGGACCGCTTCTACCTCGCCAGCTTGAACTGATGTGATTTCATATGGTGACTCCCAGCCCATAAATGCCTTTCGGCGTGCCTGAGCTGACATCCGTTTAATTCCACCTTGCATGCCTAGGAACAAAGCACGATCTCTTAGTGTCCATTCCCACTCTCTTTTTTGCAGCATCGCTAGCGGGCCATCGTAACCAAAAGTGTTGTTATTAACAGTAGTTTCAATCTGGAATACTTTTATGCCCGAATCTTTCAAAACCTTTCCTTGTCGCCAGTTTGATTTATGGAGTTCAGAGTTTTCTTGATCCATAAAACTTTTAGATTTGACCATCGTCTCGGGATTGTGATGGTGGCGAAGAGCTGTATATCCCGACAATCCGGTTGCGGTGCTTTTCCAGCCGCCATCCATTGAAACTAAATTTATGTTTACGTAAATAATAAGATCGCTTTCAGCGGCACGTTTATTTATTTGTACTTCTTCGCCGTGGGGAGTTGTCCCTATGGAAACCATCCCGTCTGGATCCTCTGCATCATGGTTGTATATAGCCCCTGATGGAGAAAAAGCATCGTACACGCGGTCGCCAACGGCATGACGTAACTCAGCTTCAGTCATTCTTCGGTGTAATGCGAGCGCCGCAATTAAATGAACATCGTCTACGCCAGCTGCGGCGGCAGTATCAAGAACTGCTTCAATAACTCGCTGGCGAATATCTGGTTTCCTCATAGGGGGTAAGGGTAGGGAAATATCATCAAATGCAATCGTTAATTTCATTCCTGACGAAAGGAGGGCTGAGAGAGGAGGAGAATCCCCAAGAGGATTCTCAAGTGAATCTCTAATTGCTTGATTCGGGTTCTTCATTCCTGGGAGAGGTTCTGCAGGGTAAATAATTCGAGACCTACCGGGAGGGAGCTTCTCTAATCTGAAATTTTCACCATGATGAAATAGTGTTGGCGGTGTGGTGCGGTCTACTTCTAGAACTAATCCAGGCTTAGGGTGTTTTCTGCGATTTTTAGACATTTATTATTCCTTACTTGTACCGAGAGGTAGAATTTTCTTAGGAGACCCTGATACTGGCTGAAAATTTTCAACAAGCCATCCTCTTCTCCTAGCTAAAGTAGCGAGTTTCGTTTCTGGATTTACAGCAACTGGGAAACCAACGGCTTCGAGCATAGGCAGGTCACTTGTTGAGTCAGCGTATGCAATGGACTCGGCAAGATCAATACCATGTTTATCAGCGAAATCGCGAAGTACAGCAGCTCTTGTTTCACCAATTGGTGGGACTTGGTTCATTTTCCCAGAGTAATTATTCCCTTTAGTGGTCAATGATGGTGCAAGAATCTCATCAAACAATGGTTTGAGTGGCTGTACTACGAAATCTAATGCGCCTGTGATCAAAAGCGTTTTGTGGCCTAAAGATCGATGTTCTCGAACTCTTCTAATAGCTGCTGGAAACGATTTATTGAGAATAAATTCGTTAAACATGTCAATAGAATCTTCGTCGATTTGTGTTACGGGAGCTCCTTCATATTTTCTGTAGAAATTTCTAAGGAAATCTGTTCTGTCACGTCGGTCCATTGCCAGCATATTTGGTGCTTCCAGCAACGTTTTAGCAATTATGCGTACTCTCTCTGATGGCGGTAGTCGTTTCGTTGCGAGATACCCCCAAGATGAAACGACATTAGAAGCGATTAACGTATTCTCAAGATCAAAAACCGCTAGTTGCCGTTTGGGATCAAGGACCTGTCTTCTCAACCTTGAGCTTCTTGAATCAACGTTTGTCGGAGTTGGAGAAGTTTTGACTCTTCCTTGAGCTATTACTGTTGGTAAATGAATGTCGTATACGTATCTCTTCCAATCAATTATTCGCGGGTCAAACGGGAAAGATTTTCTATCATCGTCAGAGATTTCATTCCAAAGTGACAAGAGGTTCGTTACGTCGTATATCGCTTCGCATTCAACGTATTTGCCGTATAACGTGATGTATTCCATTGCCTTATCTAATTCATTTCTTCGTTCTTCAAGGTCGGCTACGACCATTGCGCTACTTCCCCTGATAGGTAGCTTGTGGAGCGTTTTTTCGGTTAGTTTGAGTATTCGTTTTGCTCGTGTTAGTTGTGTGACTACACGTCCGCGGCCAGGAAACTCCCATCTGGATGGCGTAATAGGTTGGTTTTTTTCATCAAGAATTGGGAACTTTCCAAAGTAGTCGTGCACGTAGTCAGCTAAAAGACCGATGCGGATTGGGTTACATGCCCCTGATGCTACTTGGAAGATCTTTGTTTCTGTAGGAGGTGTTTGTGCTGCAGCCGCAACAATCGCAGAAGCAACTAGGTCAACAGGAATAATGTCAATTATTCCTTCAGGTATCCCAGGAAATTCTTTCAGTGTTCCACGCCCAAAATTTAAGATTATCGGTTCAGCCATTCGGAAACCCCTAATCCAACCAGATGTTGGCGATTGCCATGACGATTCAATAATTGACGGTCTGACAATTGACAAGGGAATGTCGCCTTTGATTTCTTGGACAGCTTGCTCAGCCATTGCCTTAGTGAATGCGTAAGCATCCGGAAATCCCAAGGATGTAGCGCGTTCTCTTCCAGCCTGGACCATTTTCTCTTTAACCCAACGTTCTCGGATCTGCTCTGTTTTGCCTGCAATTACTGAAATGCCGGGTGCTCCGAGTTCTTCTTTTGCCTCTGCTCTAAATTTCTCAAGATTTTCGCTTCTTCGGCTGTCATCTTCGGTGTAAGATCTTGTTCTTCTGGCTGCTTCAGTTTCTTCGCGCCAATTTAGTGGAACATAGAATGGGCTTTTCGATAAGGGCTTCTCGGGAGCTTTCCCCTTTCTGTTTCCTGCAACATAACATGTGCTGACCATTACAAGGTGTGGGGTTGCCTCGAACTCTTTTAAAGTTTCAACTAAGCGAACTGGTCCCATCAAATTTACTTCTGCGGCGCGATCTAGTGGCTCATCAAAACTAACAGCAGCAGCACTGTGGATAATAACATCGCATTCTGTTAACTCTTTAATGCCATCAGAATCTAATCCGAGATGATGTTCAGAAATATCTGCTGGTAGTGCTTTGATTTGAGTTGCGACTATCTTTTCAAATGCGTCATTTCCGATTTTCGATTTGAGGGAGTTGAAAGCATCATTTCTTAGGATGTCTCTTTCAAGTCTTTTCTGAGGTGATCTCCTTCCTGATGGCCGAATGAGTAGTCGTAATTGAACATCGTTGATTTCTCGAAGGAGGAGTTCAACTAAAGCCGTTCCGAGGAAACCTGTAGAACCAGTAATAGCGATTTTCTTACCTTCAAGGGACTCTTTTATCACACTCTATTTCTACCACTTGGTAGACAATGGTACAATCTCTTTGTGAAGACTTCTGAACGTGTCTTGGTTGCGGCTACAACAGCCTTTGGTGAGTTTGGTTATGATGCCATCAGTTTGGATGACTTAGCGAAGGGATTAGGGATTCGGAAACAATCAATTTTGTATCATTTCCCGTCTAAAGAACAACTGTTAGCAGCCTCAGTTGATCGAGCAATTGCTGAATTAGTTGCCGTTCTGGATGAAGCAATAGAAAAAAGTGGTAATGGTTGGGGTCGTGTTGAGTCAATAGTGAAAAGCGTGTTTAGGTTAGCGATTCGCCGTCCTGAATTGCTCGGCTTATTACGGGAAGTGACTCGTTTAGGGCCTCCAGTCTTAACACGCGCAATTGAAGGGGTTAACCCACTTATCAAAGGAGCTACTGGCTGGATGAAAGATGAGATGGATGCAGGGCGGATGCGAAAGTCTGACCCAGAGCTAGTGGTTTTATCTATCTACTCAACAGTTATGGGGGCAGCAACGGAAGTCAAACTATTTGAAGCTATAGGAGAGAAACAGACTCTTCGTGGCGCTGCAATGAGAAGAAAAGAGTTGTTGCGATTTCTCGACAGTGCGTTAACTCCAAAAGTGGAAGGTCGTAGCTAAAGCGCAGTTTCAATCAATTCTTCAATTAAGTCTTCGTAAGCTAAGCCAGAATAAGACCAGAGTTTTGGATACATCGAAATTGGTGTGAATCCGGGCATTGTGTTCACCTCGTTGACCATCCAGATATTTGATTTTTCGTCATAGAAGAAGTCAACTCTTGCAAGGCTTCTGCAGCCGAGCAGCATATAGACGTTGAGAGCAATTTCCTGAACTATTTTAATTTCTGAATCTGTTAAATCTGCGGGAATTCTAAGATCTGCTCCATCTTCATATTTGTCCTTGTAGTCGTAGAAGTCCGCACCTGGAATTATTTCTCCGGGTATCGAAACTTTTGGATTGATATTCCCTAGGACTGATATTTCAATTTCTCTTCCTGCTGTTCCTTCTTCAACAACGATCCACTCGTCGTACTTCGCTGCTTCTTGAAGGGCTGAGTGAAGCTTTGACCTTTCCGTAACTTTGGTAATGCCAATTGATGACCCCATGTTCGATGGCTTTACGAAAAGAGGGTTTTTGAGTTCGACACCTAGAGTTGAGGTTAAATCTTCGCCTATTTGACTTGCGTGAATCCCAACCCATTTTGTTTGATGGATGCCCGCATTTTTGAGGATTTCTTTTGTTTTGAGTTTGTCCATGCATAAGGCGGAAGAAAGAACTTTACTTCCGACATAACGCACTTGCATGAGTTCTAGGAAACCTTGTATGGTTCCATCTTCACCGTTTGGTCCATGAAGAACGGGAAACACTATGGGTGACTTTTCTTTAAAACGGTCAAAAAAGGATATGGGATTTAATGAACTCCCTACTGTATTTAGCGCCTGTGGTAGGTTTTTTTGGTCATCGCAACTCATTTCGTTGAATACATGAACCCAAGTTCCATCGAGCGTAATTCCTATGACATGAACTTCGTATTTTCCCGTATCGACGGCTTTAAGAATGTGAGCAGCGGAAGAACAGGAGACAGAGTGTTCAGGGGATTGCCCGCCGAAAATAATGACAAGTGGTTTCCGAGTATTACTCGGATCGTTAGTAGTCGTATTATTCACTTTATTAGAATACCTTAATCTTCTAGTAAGAAGGAGGCGATCCGTGGCCAGGCGGTGGTGTCCTGAAGCATGAACAAATGGCCCCCATTGAATATTTCAATATCTGAATTGGGAATTAGATCATGTAGTTTCTGAAGATTTCGTTCTGGGGCTACACGATCGTAGTAGCCACCAACTATCAATGTTGGCTGATTTAAGTGGGGTAGAAGATCAATTACATCATGAGTTGATCTAGCTTCTAGTTGATTCATTAATCCAGGAGTTAGGTTGTTTGGGAAAACCCGGTTGCCTGCTGTGATTAGTTCCTCAATTGCTTTAATGATTGGAAGATCGGGGTTTTTGTTTCGATAGCGGGAATCAAGTAGTCGCAACCAGTGAGCAGGTTGTCTTGTAACCGGTTGTTGAAGAATAGTACGAAGGTCAAAAGAGGAATATTCTGGGCCACCTGGAGATGTACAAGCGAGAACCAGTTTGTTAACCATGTCGGGATGCTTAAGAGTTAGATGTTGGGCAACCATACCGCCAAAAGAAATCCCGATTACATTCGCTTTCGTTATGTCTAAGGCAGAAAGAAGTGCAGCTGCATCGTTTCCGTAATCTTCCATTGAATAGGGGGGGACAGGTATCTCTGTGCGCCCTAGTCCGCGTTGATCGTAACGTAAGACGGTAAAGTTCTTGTCTATATCGGTTACCTGTGCCCGAGGTGTGCGGAGGTCCGCGCCTGTTCCACTTATAATTAGTAGCGGATATCCGTTGCCGGAAATTTCGTAACAGATATTGATTCCATTGCTTTGAATGTAAGGCATCCTGAAAAGGATACTTCAAGCTTCAATAGTTTCGCTTATACAAATGCCGATGCAAAGACTAGCGAGACAATCGTCATCACTTTTAACAGAATGTTCATTGCAGGCCCTGAAGTATCTTTGAAAGGGTCACCCACTGTGTCTCCAACGACAGCTGCTTTATGGGGGTCCGAGCCTTTACCGCCGTGATTTCCGGCTTCGATATACTTTTTGGCGTTATCCCAGGCACCACCGGCATTAGCCATGAAGATTGCTAGAGCGAAGCCAGTTACTAAAGCTCCGGCTAGTAGGCCACCTAACGCATCGATATCAATGAAACCAACGGCTAAAGGTACGACTACAGCTAAAGATCCTGGTATAACCATTTCTTTCAACGATGCTTCTGTTGAGATAGCAACGCATCGGGCGGAGTCTGGGACGACACCTTCTCGTCCTTCTCTGAGGCCTGGAATTTCACGGAATTGCCTGCGGACTTCTTCAATCATTGCAGTTGCTGCTCTACCAACGGCATCAATGGTTAAAGCAGCGAACAGGAAGGGGAGTCCCGCTCCGAGGAAAAGGCCGATAAAGACGTCGACTTCACCGATGTTAAGTTCTAACGTGCCTCCGGCTTGGCCTACTGCTAATTCGAAACTCTTAAATAAAGCAAGTGCCGTTAGGGCTGCTGATCCAACAGCGAAGCCTTTTGCAATTGCAGCTGTAGTGTTTCCAAGGGAATCAAGTGCATCTGTGACTTCACGAACTGAAGGGTCAAGTTCAGCCATCTCAGCGATTCCGCCAGCATTATCAGCTATAGGTCCGTAAGCGTCTACTGAAACGACTGCCCCGGTTGTTGCAAGCATTCCAATTGCGGCTACTGCGATTCCATAAATACCATTTCCTAAGGTCTCTTCGCCTCCCCAGTATGCAATTCCGATGCCGGCAAGTACAAGGATGACTGAAGATGCTACTGAAATCATTCCAGCGCTTATTCCGCTGAGAACAGTTGTGGCCGGACCAGTTTCTGCTTGAGCAGCTATTTTCTTTACCGGTGAGAAATGATCGGAAGTATAGTATTCAGCGGTTTTGCCTAAAGCCCAACCAACAACCAGCCCGCCAACGACTGAAAGGGCTATACCAATTGGATTGCCAGTTGCTGAATCAAATATCCAGTATGAGACACCTATCGTTCCAACAATTGTCAGTGCCATGGCTACGTTCGTTCCCCTATGGAGAGCATGGCTTAGTGCCTTCGAGTCAGTGGAGTCCCCACCCTTTACTAGGAAAGAACCAAGGATAGAAGCAATCATTCCAATAAAAGCGATCGCCATCGGGAACATCATCTGACCTAGAACATTGACTCCATTAAAATCTATTAACGTTGCCTCTGTTGCGGTTGCACCTACTGCAAATGCAGTTAATGCAACCGGGGCAATAATTGATCCAGCATAAGATTCAAAGAGGTCAGCTCCCATTCCAGCAACGTCTCCCACATTATCACCCACGTTGTCAGCAATCGTAGCTGGATTTCTTGGGTCATCTTCAGGAATACCGGCTTCCACTTTACCTACCAGGTCAGCTCCAACATCAGCAGCCTTGGTGTAAATTCCTCCGCCAACACGGGAGAAGAGCGCTATGGATGAAGCGCCAAGACCGTAGGCAGTAACAATTTCAAATGCCTGATCTACTTCTAGCCAGATCACAAAGAGGAGGTAAACGAACATGAGCCCGAGTAATGCCAGTCCAGCAACGCAAAATCCCATTACGGCTCCTCCGCGATATGCAACCGGAAGTGCTTTTGCTGGGCCATCCTTCGCAGCTTCAGTTGTTCGCGCGTTGGCCATTGTCGCAACTGTCATTCCTATATACCCAGCTGTAGCAGATAGGACTGCGCCGATAAGATATGACACTGAAGCAAGCGGAGTAATAACGATGGCCAAGAGGATTACCATGGCGGCAACAAAGAATGAAACCCAGGTATATTCTTGCTTTAGGAAAGCTTTAGCTCCATTTTGGATTTCGTTCATAAGAAAGACCATTCGGTCATTTCCAGCTGGTGCTGCTTTAACAGTTGAGAAAAAATAGGAAGCTAGCGCTAATGCGGCTAACGCACTAGCCAAGGCTAGGTAGGGGATTGATTCCAAGGTAACTCCTCTTAAATTGAAGTGCAGACGATTAAAACCTGCACTCATGTTCAATCCGGAAGTCTATATGTTGATAGCTCTAGTTTGATAACCATTTGAAATGATTTCTAAAGAAAATTAGAAAATGTTAGTTTTTTGCTGAGTATCTATGATTTCTTACAAAAGAACTGTTACCAATTAGGAGTGCGCATAGTTGTCGTTGGGGCAGGGGAAGTCGGTTATTACATAACTCGGTTGTTAACAGACCCCAAACACCAAACGCAGAATATGGAAGTAGCTATAATTGATGCTGATGCTGAACGGGTTTCAAAGCTTGCGGCGGAGTTAGATGCAACGATGGTTGAAGGCAGCGGTAGTCATCCAGAGAGCCTTCAATTAGCCGGAATCGATAAAGCAGATCTACTAGTAGCGGTTTCTTCCAGCGACGAAGTAAATCTTATCGCTGGGCAGTATGCAAAAATTCAAGGCGTTAAGAAGACAATTGTTCGTATCGAAGCTGCTGAGATTAAAGCAGAGCAGGGAAAAGATACTTGGTTCCTTGGAGTAGATGAACCCGACTTAATCTTTGACCCAGATCAGGATACGGCAAACGAGATTTATTCTCTTCTTGATTCTTGGGGGGCAGAGGAAATAGCTACACTCGGCGAAGAGAAAGTTGTTATGATTGGCGTCACGCTAAACTCTGATGCTGAATTTTGTGGGAAAACACTGTCAGAAATAGGGAAACTTTATGAACCAGATTGGAGTTTCTTGGTAGCAGCTCTTCGTAGGGACGGTGAAACGAAAATTCCACGATCAGAAGAAACTCTCCAAGATGGAGACCATATATGGCTCGTCATTAAACGTTCTGAGAAAAGCAATGTTCTTGAAACATTAGGCTTCAAGAGCAAAAAACAAAAACGAATATTGCTACTAGGCGGAGGGCGCACTGCCGAGTTTTTAGCTAAAAAACTAGTTGAGAAAAAATTTCGTGAAGTGACTCTAATAGAGCACGACGCTAAACGTGCTAAAAAACTTGCTGGCAGGCTAGATGGTGTAGATGTTGTACGGGGAGATATTACGGATGCCCAGTATTTAAGCTCAGACATTGATGCTGGTAAATATGATGCAGCGATTGCCTTAACAGGTAAGGATGAAGCAAATGTACTTGCTTGTATGTATGCAAAATCGCTTGGAACTGATAGGACTATAGCGATGCTTCACAGACTCAAATTGTTGGAAGTACTTAGATCTGCAGGAGTAGATTCTGCGCTTTCTCCGGTTACTGCCAGTGCGAATCGAGTACTTAGGTTTGTCCACGAGGTTGAGGATGTAGCAACCTTTTTGGGGGAAGATCAGAATTTCGAAGTCGTTGAAATTCGAGTTGAGGAGGGGAGCAAGGCTTCAAAATCTGAAATTAAGGATATGAACTTTTCCCATGACGCATTGGTTGGGGCAATAGTAAGAGACGGAGAGCCTTCAATTGCTAGAGGGGACAGCGAGTTAATGCCGAATGACTTAGTGTTGCTGATTGCTCCGCCAGAACAGGTAGATTCACTTCGGAAAGAATATTTTCTTGCTAAAGATGTCTCGTGAGGGTAACGAAATTTAGGTTACTTAATGATATCTACAAGTAATTTCGAAGCTAAGAGACTAAGAGTTTTCGCGGTAGGTGTTGCCCTGGGGTTACTGTCATTTATATCTATCGTCTCATCTTTAATTCAATATCCTGATTCTTCAAGTACTCGGGTTTTTCTAACATTTCTTCTCGCCGGAATTAGTGCTGCTAGTCTTAGCTTCCTTTTTCTACGTTGGTCAAAAATACCAAAAGTAACGAAAGCTTCAGAGATTTTCTCGATCAGCGTCATATCCATTATCTTTTTTATAGTTTCTTCCGCAATTGTGTATCTGATCGCAGGGATCGTAAGCACCCCTGATGCTGCCATCTGGGAAGCCTCCGCAGGCATAACAACTACTGCAGTTTCGAGTTTGGAACCTAATTCCTTAGCTTCGTCAGTGCACATTTTTCGCTCTTTAACGCAATGGGTCGGCGGATTGTGTACGCTTTGTCTGGTATTCGTCGCTACGCCGATTTCATCTAGAGACGATACTGCTTCTTCCGGT
>Ga0315327_10000497_pt1 | contig 19183 bp, 31 predicted proteins | sample M110032315metaG_FD_203460 | JGI IMG/M metagenome (GOLD analysis project Ga0315327, IMG submission 203460) | Ammonia-oxidizing marine archaeal communities from Monterey Bay, California, United States - M1 100m 32315 | ecosystem: Environmental > Aquatic > Marine > Coastal | place: USA: California... | reverse complement strand
AGTTGGAGTAGCTGTTTCAACAATAACTCCGTTGTGTTCTATCACAAGGCTTTTGTTCTCATCAAATGCTACAAACTTAGGAGTATACGTAGTTAAAATACTTAAAGGTTTCTGGTCTGGATTCTTAATTTCAAAGGTAAGTACATTGTCTATTCCTTTGTATACTTGTAATTGTCTACGATACACTGGTCTATACTCCGTTATGTTATTAGCCAAATCAGCTGTGAGGATGGCCCTGTTGGTTGATAAATATCTAGGTATTAACTGCATGTTAATGTCACTTTATACATAATAGTATTTATTTAAGATAGAGAGTATGCTACTAAAAGACATAGAAACAAATTTCCCATTTTTAAGCGTTGTACAGTACGGTGGCGACGAATACATAGGGATCATTGCCAATCAAGATCAATATGTTACGTCGATCTACGTATATACTATGATTAAAGAAACACTAGAAAAAGAACACTTTATACGTATGGGTGAAGTATGGTGGTTTGAAAGCAATAGGACTATTCCTATAAGTATCTTTTTACCTAAAGAATTTGCTAGATTTAAACATGCTTTAGTAACTATGAATACTAAGGATGTTAAAGTAACAGTAGGTCCAATAGTGAATTTAGGTAATCTATCTATAAAAAGAGTCAAAAGAAAAAGTGTTCAACTTGTTCGTAAACCTAAATCATCATGATTTTAATTAAAGAAAATGAAGATAAATCTCGAGCTGTATATAAATTAGCTGATGGCCGTTATAGAAAGGTCTGGGCTGTAGCTGATCAACAGGCTCTAGATCATCATGTCGAACTTTTAAATAAATTTATGCCTCATTGGGTTATTGATAGTGGAATAACTACAGAAAGTATGTATATTGACACGTTACCTATTATAGGTAAAACAGCTGATACTGTCGAACATACACAAGAATTTATAGATAAAATTTATGAATTTTGTCTTGGTAACATTAATACAACTTATCCTTACGCCCACGGCGATTGGTCATTAAGTAACATTATCCTTACAGATGATGATGTAAGTATAGTTGATTGGGATAATGTAGCTGTCTCTGATCCAAAAGATGTAATAGCAAAATTACATAGTGATTTAACTTTAGCGTTTGGAGATAAGTTTAATTTACCTAATGAGTTTTATGTTCCTGCCGAAACACCAAACGAAGAATAATTTATTTGTATCTTTTAGGAGATAGTTTTTCTCTATAATGTTGAGGTGCAAATATAGAATTATGAATCCATTGTGTAAGTCTATTAATCTTACTTCGATGATCCCCTACAGCAGTTTCCATATTATATTCTTCACGCTTATACGGAATTATTTGGCATAAAGGCATACCTCGTTCGAACAGTATCTCCTCGTCCACTTTTGATTCAAAAAATGAATTTACATGTAGTTCATGATAAACATCAGTATCAATGCTACCAGTTAATACTTCTAAATGATCTTGTCTATGATAAAACGGAGCAATTATAAGACTGCTATATCCTTTAGGCGTTTTTAATTCCCAAGGGTTCATCCATTTAAATGACCCTTTCCATTGATCTTCTTTAAAAGGATAATTATCAATTTGTTCATGTGGATGATTATTGGCAGTAAACAATGGCCGACCATTTTGATGTAAGGACTGTGGAGTTTGATATTCTATAACTTCACCTACAGTTGCTTTTACTTTTGTAAGTTTATAGTCACACCATAATGGAATAATATAACCCATGTTAAGCATATCAAGTATTCCTGGACAACTTCTTACAGTAGCCCAAGCATGTTCATAGTCGTTTTTAGGTTTTTGTTGCTGAAACCATTCAGGCCAAAACTCACTAGCTGGAACTGGTGGCAGGGTTTCTTCTAATTCTTTAAATTGAGTAAAAAATAATATATCATTTGGTTTCATAGGTATTCCCATTTATTGTGACTATTAGCTTCATCTTCATCGGCTACCTTTAATGTTTTAAAGACTAATGTTATTCTAGGTTTTGATTTAAATGGACTTCCATAATGTTCCATTTCAGCTGGAAAAATTAGAAGTTTATTTTGCTTATAATGAATTTTTCTTTGGTATTGATCATTTTCAGGATCCGGTCTATAGAAAAATGCACCGTCTTCGTCGTCTGGAGTCATCATTAACATCACACTATGTCCAGCATTTTTTATTAGTTTAGAATCTACATGCCACATACCTTCCATTGTAGGATGTTGTATATTAAAATATATTCTGCTAAAGTTAATATCGTAATCAAAAAGTTTCCTAATTTTTTCACATATAAAGCCTATCATAACATCCGAAGGATGAAAGTCATGTGAGTACATTTTAGGGCCTTCTTTACGAGAACGTTCAACAAAGTAATGGGGCAATCGATTTAAAAATACATCACTTAGGTAAGAAGTTAATTCAGGATCTAACCAATCATCAATTTCTTTAACTTTAAAATCGTTACTCATGTTGCCATCCCATTCTTTAATTTACATTTATATACAACTGTTTTCCAATCACCATCTTGTGGCAAAGTTTCATGTTCAAATCTAGCTTCAGTACAGGTTAGATGATCATTAAATTGGTCGATCTCTTGACTAACGCACTGACCGTTAGTACCACATACTGTTAAAACTAGCAACCAAGTTAATGATAATGTCATTGTTTTAATTCCTCGCATATTAAATTCATCTGTACAGTAATTGCTACAGCATACGCAATTGCATGAGCTTTCTTAAAGTAGTACTCACCACTCTCTGGACGAGTCCATACAGTTTCACTAATCTCTGTCCAAGTCTTTCCTAATAGGTGCCTTTTCCCTGGGCGTATCATTGCTAGTATCATTGCTAGTTCTTCTACTGACTTCGGTTTCATCTTCTTTAGAATTGTACTGTGTTCGCCTACGTGAAACAATTGCTTTACGAAGTCTTGATGCTCTAGAAGTTCCCATAATGGCTCCTTTTGTAGTAAGGTATTTAAATGATTTTCATCTTTGATAGCTTTATAAAGGCTTACATTAAGAAAGTCTAATTTGAAATATCCTCTAGAATCTGCAGATTTATGATCAACAGTTGACATGTTATCTACAGGATTATTTGGAATTTCCGTAAAGTAAACTCCTGTGTTATGCTTTTTATTTGAGTTTAATTTCGCAATACGATGTTTTAATTTACTTAAAATAATACTTCTGTCTGCAAAATCAATATCAATATCAGGCATTATAAATTACTTTCCCTTGCTACTTCTCTAACAAGTTCTACATCTGCAACATGTCTTTTAAAACGCATTGCCCAATGTTGTGGGTTTAATACATGAAATACTATTTGTAATTGTTCATCATTAAACTTACTTAACATTTCTTTCCCACTCTTTGTATTAAGTATTAACCATGGACTTATTTTACCATCTTTAATATCTTGACACGCTCTATTTAAACTAGCATAAGAAAAATAATGATTCCATTGAGCCTCTTTGTCAATACCCCAATCCATCATTGTTTTAATAGATCTTTCAAGTGCCGTTTCTACACTCTCTTTAAGTATTAATTCTAATGCATACTTTTCATATAGTTCTTCCCTACACCAGTGATCTAATTTAACTCCACTAGTAACTACATAGTCTACATACTTGTCAGGATATAAAGGTCGTACATTACTGACAAAACTGCCAAACTTGACAAAAGCATTATAGTAAGGACTCTCACAAAATTCTTCATACGTTTTTGTTCCTTTGTATTTCTGGCACAACTGATAGAATCTTATAAATGTAAGATGTCCTAATTGCACTCGCTTTTCATCTTTTTGAATATGTCGTCTTTTCTTTTCACACATATGAACAGCAAGAGTTTTTTCTCTTGTGTATCCTGTATTACAATACTTACAGACATATGGTTTAGAATTTGACATCTTTTTTCTCAAGCCCAAGGTCTTGGACATATTGTTTAAGTTCCGCTTTTGTAGATATTCTAGCAAGTAATTCTACCTCATCTTCTTTCATGTTAGGAAATATTGTTTCTAAAAACTTTGTTGCTGGAGTGGCTTTTGCTTTCTTTTGCCCAATCCATCCATGCCTACGTGATTCTCTTTTAGCATTATGAGTACCACATAATGTTAGCCATTGTAGCTTTGGATGTTTCGCAATAGCCATATAATTTTTGTTATAGTATTCGTTAGTTAACAAAACTGCTAACTCTTTTGCTTCACGAGTACCTTCAACAATACTTGCGTATCTGTTTAACAGCCAGAAAGATAACTCCTTCTTTTCTTCTTCGCTCCAATCGTCATACGCTGATTTTACATCACCGTCCATACAAGCGAAGACTTCTGATAATGGTAACTTTCTTTTAGAACTCATGTTTATATTATACTTTCTTATTTGTTAGAAGTCAAGTATTTCTTTTTATACCATTTTGCAAATTCAGGATCTTCGTCAAATTCTACAACAACTTGTCTTGCAGATAATTGGTCGGAACGAATACAATCAGCTAACTCTTGATATTCGTCTTTGTACATCATAAATTTTAAAGATACCTGGACATCACGTTTTTTCATTTAACTATCCCTCTTAGCGAGCATTCCCGTTACACTTAACGGACCTTTTTCGTCAGTAACTTCCTCAGTTAATATATTGCCATAATTTGGCCATCCATATACATTAGGGTCTTCCCCCAGATATCTCCAACGTATTACTCCTGTATCAGGATTACGTTCATAGATTTTAGGTTGTTGGTCCTTCATATTTCCCAAACTCCTTTCTTAAGACGACATCGTTATTTTCATTAGATGTCCAGCCTTCGGGTTTTAAGCGCCAAGATTTTCTGTCCATTATATAATCACGACAACCTTGACACCATTGTTTATTATTTCTATCGTGAATTCGTACGTCAACTCTTTCAGTCCATGCACATAGTGGACATTTGTAGTGATATAAAGGCATTTATTTCTCCTCAACTTTTGTCCCTACAGTTCGTCTTACAATATCATTATGATCAAATTCAGCCCAATAAAGTTCAAAAGCTACTCCGTCGTTTATGCCTTCAAACTGATGTACTTTACCTGGTTTAACTACAGTAAAGTCTCCTGGGCCGAGAATAGTTTCATCTACTAATCCTTTTTGATCGTCAGTTTGCCAAACACGTACAATCATACTACCTTGTTCAACATAAAAGCCGTTAAACTTATATTGATGTTCGTGTTCCGAACATTTAAAGCCTGCTTTAAATTCAATACGGTGAAATTCTAATACACCGTTAGCATGTATTAATTCTGTACTTCCCCATACTTTACCAGCTTTTACTGTCATCTTTATTCTCCAAATTTAAATAACTTTTCTTGTACATGACAATCAATATTTACATATCTTCTAATTGTAGTTGGGTTATCTCTTGGTTCAACTCCATGTATACTATTAACTGTATTTAGAAAAGCTACCATTGTATTTTGCATATAAGGTACATGCCAAACTGCTTCAATATCTTCAGGTAATGCTTCTCGCCCGCCGCCTTGTCTACGCCATTGTCCTGATGTCTTCTTTTTATAAACGTTTAAGCCTCCGTCATCGCCTTTGTCCTCAAATTTTTTAAAGTAAAATAAAAATGCAAATAGTTCTCTAGCTTGATCAACATGAGGTGTTCTAATAGACTGATTATCAATAGCATTTATAACAAACTGCATTTCCATTTTCATAGCATCAATAGGACCCTTTTCATATCTAGGTTTTACATCAGCTCTAGCGTATTTGATACGTAACTTATCACCATAGTGTGTTTGTATTGCTCCACTAAGTACTTGTATAACTTCATCTTTAAAATATTTACTAGTATGATAGTCAGCAAATGCTTTCCACAAAGGAGTAATAGCTGAGTAGTCAAAATCCTTTTGTTGGTAACGTTTATCACCAAAGCCTCTAGTTTCTCCATTAAGCATAAGCTCTTCTGGGTACTGTTCTTCTAGTTCTTTATATAATCCCCACGGTAATACTTGTGGTATATGAATATGTGGAAACGGATCCATTTTAAGATGTTCCGGTTTAAAATTTTGTAATACACTTAAATTCATTTATATCTCGATTTTATTTCATCGCTTGAAATATTGTCATTATTATATAAATGTTGTTGTGGCGAACTAAACTTATTATTTTCTCGTTTTTGCATAACTGCAACAATCATTGGATCTCGTTCCCATGTATCTAAAGCAAAGTCGTGTCTGTATCCTTTATCACGAGATAACTTGCCGCCGAGCTTTTCAATACGACCGCCATTGCTTTCACCAATCCATAGTTGGCATAATTTATAATTGTTTTGTAATGCTAGGCACGGAAATAAATTAGGTTGAAAATTATAGAAGCCATGATCAACCCATCTATAAAAAGGCAATACGTGTACCATAAAGCCTTTGGGCTGACATAAGTCATGAGCATTCTTAAAGACCATATATTGATTGAAGACATGTTCTCCTGTCCCATTATTAGTTACTAAATCGAATTTTTCATTAAATCCGTAATGTTTACCTAAATCCATATTTAAATCTAGTGCAACTGCATCCTTATCAGTGTTTACATCTATAGCAAGATACTTTCTAAATCCTATATCATGATAAAATTCTTTTGTTGTAGAAAGATTTGGAGTACCTGTAATGCCAAGCCTGTTATAAATTTTTGAACGTGACTTATTATTTTTTAATCTTTGATTTCCAAGTTCAACTACTGACGGTGTACACTTTCCGTTACATGTAACTTCATCTAGGATAGTATCTATTGCATTAGTTATTAAATTTGTAAAAGACATTAAATGTAATTAACTCCTATATTGTGTGTTCTGTTGCCATCATAAATCAAATCTCATAGTAGCACGGGCTCCTGTAGTAACTTCTTCGTATATTGTACCTGCAGGAATATATAACAAGTCTCCTGAGTTTAACCAAGTTTCGCCAATGCCAGTTAATGCATATCCTACCTTACCAGGCCCACCAACAAGCAATACATCTGTCTTATTGCTGATAGGTCCATACGTTGGTGCATCTTTGGCAAACGAGACATACAAACATGTTATATTTTTAACTTCTTTTAATTGTTGTATTTCACTAATTGCAGTTTGTATAGAATTGGGATAATACTCAGAATGTAATATCATTGTTGGCAAATCGTCTGGATTAAGTTTCCCGTCGATAATTTCATTACCAAGATATTTAACAGTATCAGGCTCTTTTGTAGAATCCCATTCTATTTTATCTAGCACTTCATCCCAAATAATTTCTTTAGCTCTCTGAAATTGATCAGGTATTATTTTAGGCTCTTTAGGATTGTGTGCTTTTTTTTCAGGCATGGTCCTTCTCTATTACTACAACATATTTGTTATTAGGATGTACTACACCCTTTTTATCTGTTCTTGTTTTTTCTGCAAATTCATGATGTACAATTTTGCCATTAATATGTTTTTCTATTAATGGTTTCCACCAGCCTGGATTTTCAACAATAAGGTGTGCATTACGTCCGTCGGGTAAAAACTTTTTAGCAGGACTAGTTGCAATAATTAAAAATGCAATCTTTGTAAATAATTCATTCATGTGTTTTAATACATTCTCTAAAAATACAGGTTCGATATGCTCTAATACGTCTGTAGAGACAAGCATATCAAATGTTCCTTCGGGTCTAGTATTAAAATTAGAATTTCCTGGATCATACCCTTGAACAGTCATATCTGGATATGCTTCTTGTAATGCTAAAGTTACTCCACCTTTACCACACCCGTAATCAATAATACTTTTTGGACTATATTTTCTAATCCATTTTTCTGTTTGTTTTAGTCCTTTAGCATCACCAAATGAAGCTTTTTCATTATGCAGTTGAGCTAATTGTAATACATATTCTTCACTAATTGTCTTCATTTAGTCTTTCCTCCTGCTTCCGTATTGCTAGTATACGTTTTAAATACCCTCCCGATATGGAATGATTTACTCCACTATTTAATTGGTTTTGTTTTTCAGAACTTATAAGATGGCAGTGAATTTCTACAGGTTTATCAGACATTGGTACTAGTTGTAACCAAGGTAATCCAGCTGGAATTGTAAGTTCAGTATCGTGTGGAATAAAGATATTATTTAAACAAGCATGTTGGTACTTGTATTCTATAAGTCCTGGAACAGTCCAGTAAGATAAAGGATTATCATGATGCCAATCTGGTTTCATCCAAACCCATTGCACTCCTGTTTCTTCTACTAACGTCCACGGAGATGTAATTTTAACCTGAGCCAATCCTGGCTTATGATGTTCGAAATCACGTCTATCATGTTCTATCATTTGTATATAATCAGGTACTGCATGGAAAAACTTATTGCCACCATTATCTACTTTAGCATGAAGTTCACACCAAGCAGGAAATATAATTCCTTCTTTAAGGATGCCATTAATTGCAGGACAAGTTTTTAATGTTGCAACAGGCATGTTGTCATAGCCAGGCATATCTGTTTCTCTATGCTGTGGTAATTTTTTCCACCAGTCTGGCAGAAACTTTCTAGCTAACATAGGCTGGTAAGCATCATACTGATCTTTCCTATCAGTATATGCATTTACTACAATAGTATCTGTTTTCTGTTTTTTCCAAAACATATTATAGTAACACTCCATAATCAATCATTTCGCTTTGTCGACTAATGTCTTTAACAAAATAAGCACATAAAGGATCGTCCCCGTCTTCAATTGGTATTGCTAATAGTTGTCCGTTTTTCATTTTAGGAAAATACCATTTCACATCATTATAAAAATTAGTTATTTTTATTTTCCCCCAATTTAAAGTATAACTTGTCAAAGGGTTAAACAAGAATGCTTCGAATCCTCGATCATTTAAACTTGTTAACGGCAATACTTCTATATCCCCTGCACCTTCACTATCGCCAACAGCTAAACTCCAATCTACTGGCATTGTAATTTCTCTACCATCAATTTCTAATACCATTGCTGGAGAACTAAAACTTTCTAAAAATATTAGCGGTATAAAAAAGAAATCAGCTTCCTTAGGGTTTGAATTATCTAAAACAGCAAATCGTACATCGTCTTTTAATTCTTCCGGTAAGTTATTAAGATGGAATGTTTTGTTCTCTAGTGTTAATATTTTCATTTATTTTTTCCTTTTAGCATTGGCTAATATTTCTGCTGGTGTCTTAGTCCCAGGGTCTAGTTTTGAAAGTCTGCAACTAAGGAGTTTCTTTTTACCTTTGCTAGTTACAATTACTGGCTGTCCATACTCGTCCAGTTCTATCGCTTTAATTTTAGTAGGCACGTTACGAAATCTTCCTACTGCAATTTCATCTCCTACTTTTACTTCTATTAAAAATGTTTTCATAATTAAGTCCAGTCAAGTTTCTCTATAGTAAAAGGATACTGAGCTTCTTTATAAAACTTCTTACGTTGTGTTAAATGTCGCTTTGCATACTTACATGTTGACGTAATATCCCATATTTGTACAAAGTCTTTATCTTCTGCCTTACGTACACCTCTGCCTATTGATTGTATTACCCTTACGAAAGACTTGCCCGGCTCAATAAGTACAAGATTAAATATTCTGGGAATATTAATACCGACACTAGCAACACCGTAAGTAGCAATAAGACACTTGTTAGTAGCTTCTTTAATTTCGTCATACTGTTCCTTTCTATCAGCTAATTTTACATCACCTTTAATAAAAACTGCGTCTGGTATTTGTTCTACTAATAATTCACCTGCCTTAATACGGTCTACAAGTATTAATGTATTGCCTGAGTCCTTAATAGAGCTCATCATTTTGCCTATATGTTCTATTCGTTCTTTATGTGTAACAAGATATTTTAATTCTTCTGCATAGCTATTATGTACTTGTGTATCTATTAGCTGTACTATATTAACATGACAGTTAGATAATACACCTTTATCTTGTAATTCTTTTGCACTTATCTTTCCTATTACAGGACCTATACTTGCTAGAATTGCCTGAAATTCAAAATCTTCTTTTGGTACAGTTCCAGTTAACCCCCATCTAAGTGGAGCATTTTTTAGATTTTGTGTTAATAATTTTTTTAATACATCGGCTTTAGCTTGATGTACTTCGTCAACAATTAATGTTTCTACGCCGTTTAAAAATTCTGCCAGTGTTACAACAGCATCATAATCTTTACTTTTCTTATCAAGTATATTCAAACTTTGCCAAGTACAAATTGTATGTGTTTTGCCAAGTTCTTTTCTATCACCAAAGTATACACCAACATCTAATCCACAGTTAATATAATCTTCTTCTGTTTGTGTAACTAAACTTTTATTAGGAACAATTACAAGTGTTCGACCAAACGGTTCACAAAGATGTGAAAGTGTTGCAGTAATAATTGTTTTACCAGCACCTGTGGCAACTTCTTGTAATGCTTGTGGAGTTTCTAAAAAGTTATTAATAACTTCAACTTGATAATCTCTTAATATAATTTTCTCGCCCTCTGCTATATGTCCTTTCGGCCAAGTTTTATGGGCCCAGTAGTTCTTATCAATTTTGTTAAATGTTAAATTATGCTTAATCCGATTGTCACTAATTTCTGCAACTTCTACTCCTGAGTCCACTAAAGTATTAACAATAATATCAAGATGGTTAACATACCCTGTGCCTCCTATACCAAAAAAGTTAATCTTACCATCCCAACGACCTAATTTATATTGCGGTAAGTATCTTGCATATGGTACTGCAAACTTTAATTTATTTGCAATCTTACGTCGGTATTCAACCGGAAGATTTTCAACCTTTACGTTAACTTCATCTTGAATTACTATGCGACAGCTTACCATTAAATTTTTTCTACCTTTCTGCCACTTATATCGCTAAATGGTGTTATGTCAGTATCATACTGCATGTATAAATCAGTACCTGAAATAAACCCATCTACTTTAGTATAATTTCTTTTACTACCTAAAGTAAATGCACACACAGGTCTCCACTGAGTTTTTATTAAAGGCTTAGGAACCTTATTACTATTAATATACACTATTTTTGTCTTATTGTCAACTATATTATTTAAGTGGTTCTCTCTGATGAAATGGTTAAATTCGTTTCCTTTTGGTGAGGGAAGTCTAAACATAACACTCATTTCTTCTGATGGTATAAAATTTGTAAATCGTCTATGCAGTTCAAATAATTGATCTTGTGCTTGTTTAGTGTCAATAACTATTAACAATGGATATCTATCTAACTCATGTATACTTGCTAATACTTGATCAAGACTCCATTTTAATTTATTAATACATATTACTGATTGCGACCTTTGTGTAACTTTTGCTGTAAGTTCTGAACAATGTTTAAAACTTTCTAGTACAGCATTCTCGTCAATGTATTCAAGACCATATAAGAATCTTCGATCATAATATTTCCAAAGATTAGTTTGACTTGGCTCTTCTTTAATAGAATTAACACAATGTTCTAATCCTTTAGTAGGCAGATTAGCTATTTTATAATTGTATATACCCGGAATATAATTTTGTTTATTAGCATCAAATTCTAATAGTTGGTTATATATGTCCATAATTGGTTGTTCTATATTAAACTTCTTTTCAAAACGTTTAGCTATAGTAACAAGTCGCATAACATACTTTTCTTCAAATGGAAAAAAATGTTGGTGCTTTTTGTAGAAATATTCTTTATCTACACTATTTTTTAAATCTTCAATATGTTTTAAAACTTTTTTATTAAAGGGAAATCTAATTACAAGCATTTTCATATCTTTATAATCTAAAAGTTTAATCCAATGCTCTTCATTAATTTTACGTAACGGATTACGTAAACGTCCAATACATGATTTCAAATCAATTTCATGTTTATCAAATTGATCTATGTAATAATCAACTAATAATTTTTGTACAAGTGTATATTGACGTTGCGTTAATTCTGTACCCCTAAATACTTGTTTAGCAATACTAAACATTATTTTATGGTTGTCTTCGTGTAGTTTAAAATTTTGGAGTTTAGAGAGTGTAGGGTCGTCATGGAATTTAAGTTGGCTTATTCCAGCAACTAATTCTAAGCAGTCTTCAACAGTAAGGGATTCTTTTCCGACACTTTTTCTAAACATAATATAGCTATTATACTAGATTAGAGAGAAGAAGTCAAGTGTTTATGTGGTAATCCTTGTGAAATTTCTTCAATTGTCCATTCAGTATATGCTAAATCATTAAGCCATTGTTGCCTGTCAGGCATTGTTGGATTATTAATAGTTTCTAATGAATGGTTTCCAACATCCCATGCTAAACTTTCAGGCCCTATAAAAACAGGTACGCCTCCAATAACTGCTTGGGTCGCCGGATTACTAGACCAATTTACTACTGCCCATGCATTATGGAACTCGAAGTTAAAGTCATCATATGTGTTTGGAATTTGCTGAGGTACTTCGTGTGTTACGTTTATAAAGTCTGTAAGAGCGGATTTATCTAGTGTTAATTTATTTCTAGGATGTGAACGAACAATTATAGGTCTTGCTGTATGATGTCTTATGGTTTCAATAGTAGCAAGAACCCAATCTTCCATTCTTGGCATATCACGCCACTGGTGACTTTTATTATGTTGCCCACATATAATTATATCTCTACCACTAGTGCGCCAAGGTTGTAACTTTAAATTGAATAAGTTTGCACGTTCAGGACCATGTTCTTTAGGACCAAAATTTGCTTCCCTATTGATTCCGTTGATTCCAACTTTCCATGTTGTACCTCGTTTGATACCACCGACTTCTAAAACTATTATCGGTTTATTCTGCTTCTGGCATATTTCCCATACGTCTTTGTTTGGAGCCATTCTCCCGTTCCACAGAATACTCCAAATAACAGATACGTCACAGTCATGATCGTTATACACAACATCGTGACCGGAAATACGACACCCACTAGCAAAATTATCAAACACAGGTCTACTATTTTTTGCGCCATAGTCTGTCCATAAGCTAAACTTCATTCCAATACTTCTCGTTTCTAGGCACTAGAAGATCTTTTTTTCTACTACTGCCTTCTGTTTTACGAACACCCTTCATATGATCAAGCCACGCTCCTAAAACAGAATTAATTAAAGGATGTCCGCCTCCTCCTGTCTTTGCTGTATTATTATAAATGTTTGCACTATAATCTAATACATTAGGATACTTTGCTTTCATTTGATTTAATATATGACCAAATACAAACGAATCATGCCATTCATCTAATTTAAAAATACCATCTTCAGCTTCTTCATAATAACGTTCGAATTCGTCTAAAAATTGTCTGCACATTCTATCTTTAATATTTAAACCATAAAATCCGCACTCGGGCCAGGTTTGTGATCCTATACCCCTGCCTACATAAGTTATCCATTTATCTCTTGGTAATAAATTTTTAATTTGTTCATAACTCCAAGTGCTATGGACAAAAGTATCAGCATCGATCCATACTATCCAAGTAGCTTCAGGATCTTGACATTCTTTAAATACAGAATAAACTTTGTTAGCAAATCTAATAGCATGCCATTTAAACTCTTTATGATGATCACGTGGACGTCTTTCAGGCCATGGACATTTGCCATTTGCTTTAGGTACATCTTTCCATTTTTCTTTAAATGCTGTTAGTTTTGTTAATTCTTTTTGATCTTTAATAGTAATTTGTTGAGGTCTAGGATTACTTGGTTGACAATCTTCAGCATAAACTATTAATGGAATATTATTATCAACACGCTCTGCAAAGCTATTAATAAATCTTTGACCGTACTCAACTAGTCCCGGTCTATGAAATGTAGTTACAAATTTAATGTCTGACATTTACCATCTCCAAGGCAACATACTAAGGCCTATTAAGTTTAATACAAATTCTACTACAACAACAAATACTAAACCACCACCTATTTGCCATGCCCACCATTTCCATCCTGTAAGGCTCCGCGACCATTGTGCAAGTTTACTGTTATGTGCTTTATCATATGCACCAGTTTTATTACCAATTTTTTCTGCCCAGTAATTACCATCTAATATATTCTTTAACATTATAAATGGCCACATTAGAATTTTTAATATTTTCATTTTACAAATACCTTTTCATATGTGTCCATGCTTCTCCGGATGCTAGTTGCTGAAAACTCCAATGGCATTGAGCAATATTTTGTATCCATTGGTCTCGAGGGAATGCTTGTAAATTGTTTATATCAGATAATTTAGTATGACATACTTCAGCTACTTGACTGGCCTTAACGTCTTCTACTATTACTGGTACTCCTTCTATTACACTAGCCACTGCCGGACTACTGTTATATACTATTGTACACATAGACTTTGCTAAATCGGATTCTATGCGTGGTTCAAAACTTATACGTACATTTGGTCCTTGAATTCTTTTTGTATATTGAACTGCTGATTTATCGCCTGGGTGGGGTCTAACTATTATAGGTTTATTAGAAACTTGTCTAATTTTGGCTATCTTTAAGTTAGCCCATTGTACAACATCTTTGCCCTTCATTGACCAACCACCATTACGTTGTAAACATAATAAAATAAATTCCCTTTCATTTATTGACCATGGTCGTAAACTAATATGTAAGTCTTTTTGTATTTTTTTCCATTGTTTGTCGTCTGAATTAGTATTGCAATAATTACCAGTGTCATTAAATACGCCATTGATACTATATCGTAAGTAGTGATGTGGCTCATTAGTTTTTGTATGATATAAAAATAAATTACTATCTGCTGTTATAAATGCTTTATTTTTTGTATTACTTGTAATACCACGTCTAAGTTGTATATGCGGTCTATTTTCACTGCTCTGATGCATAAAGCCTTGCATAACTGCAACGTCGGCCTCTAATAAATCATAACCCTGATACACGAGTCCGTTATCATTGCACATTCTAACACCTGCCATAAAGTTAAGAATAATGTGTTCCTTATGATTGTTTCTACGCCTGCCAGGCGGTATAACTTTAGTATAGCCCACTACTCTCATTTTATTTTACTCCAAGCACTTCCATTTAACATTTCGTTATACGTAAATTGATTATTAGACAAGTAACGACAAAGATAATTAAGTTGTTTTCTACCAGGATGTTGTAGAAATTCAATTCTTTCTATTTTTGTTTCACAAATATCTTGGGCACAATTAGGACCTAATACTAATGCAGGTTTTCCATAAACCATTGCTTCTAATGCCGCAATACTATTATATGTAACAATACAATATATATCTTTAGTTAATGCTTGTTCCATTGTATCTATTGTTACACGGTCTGTTCTATTTGGCTTTTTTCTAATAACAATTTGTCGTTGTGTATGTTTTTGAAGTTTTAAAATAGTTTCATCTACCCATCTATCTAAATCTATATCAAAGAATTTCATAACTTTATCACTAGGAGGTACTATTAAAATTTTATTTCCACCTTGTACATCTTTAAATGAAATGCCTAATCTTTTCCATTTTTCCCCATCATACGATTGAGCATGGTTTATTATACGAGTTGGATCAAGCTCTGCCTTAGACAAGTTATCAGTTTTTAGAGGCATATGAAGATTTTGTAATGCATTTTTTACAATCCTATGATATCTTTTTCTACCAAGCGGATTAGTAGGACAAGGATTATTTCCTAAATATCCTGTATCCATAAAGTAAAAGTCTCTACCTTCTTTGATACATCTTTTAATAATTCTAGTTTTACCTAACCCTCTTAATAGTAATGGTGTTTTATCACCGTTCCACTTTAAATCATCTGCCCTAATATATTTTCCATTAGACCCTAATGCCATTGCCATTACAAAAGCATCTACTAATCCAAACGGTGTTTTATCTTTTTTCTCAATTTTATTAATTCCACTATCAACACAAATTAATTCAGGAGATTTAACATTTTCAAATGCTTCCGTCACAACATCCATAGCCTCTTTAGCTTTACCTGACGCTACTGCGGTAAGTACACTATTAACTAATTGTTTTAAATTAGGTTTTAAATTTTTATGTTCCCACTCGCCTTGCATTTTATTTTCCGTTCATCATTTCTAGTAATGCCGTTTTCCATTCTTTATTATATTCACATTCACGATAATTTTTAAACCAAGGACCACCTTCTGTATAATGTAATGCTTTAGGTTTACCATCTTTTGGTTCTTTATACCAACCCACTAACCAGTTCCACTCATGTGGAATTGATCCTATTTCTTCATCTTCTAACCAAGCAAATCTATGTAAATATTTTCCTGTTGTATCTTCATCATTAATTACATCAACTGTTAAGTTTTGATTACTTGGATGTCCGCAGTTCCATAATACTAATGAACTCCAGTTTTTTCTTGGGTATTGTAATTGTTGACGCCCATCCATTTTTAATCCTACCTGTGGATTATGATCGTGTTTAACACACATTACAGCATACTTGTCATTAACAAGTTGAAATAAATTAGAAACATTTTCTAGAAATACAATATCACTATCACAAAATAATGCCCAACCTCTATAGTTCATTAATGCTGGTATTAAAAATCTTGTAAATGTAAATTCAGTTGAACCTAGTTTATCAACATCACGCCAGTAAAGATTTCTTTTACGTAAGTCATCTTGAACTAATGGTTTAATTTCCACAGTATCTATGCCAATATTATGCCGTAATATACTATGCTCACACACTTGAAAAGAGATATCTTCTCTAGTATCATAACCTACAAATACTTTTAATTTCATACTTATTTTTTCCTAAACCAGACAGCAACCCGATCAATAGTATGTATCTTAATAGTATCACCAAAGGCATCATGAAAGGCTTTTTTACTACCTTGCCAACTGTTATAATCGTCTAGCACACATATTCCACCGGGAACTACTTTCGGCCATAGATGAATTAATTCATTTATTGTACTTTCGTACCAGTCAGTATCTAACCGTAGAAATGCAATTCGTTCAGGAATATTTTTTGATTCTTTGAGTGTTTCACATACATCACCTACAATATAATGTATTTGTTCTTGAGGTATAAATGGATTTAAATTATTAACGACTTCTTGTAATTCTGCTCTGCACCACTGATCGTAACCTGCTTTTGCTTTGCCACTATCACGAGCAAATCCTTTTGATCCATCAGGATTAAGTTTATAATCATTGTCAGTTGGAACAGTCATTCCTTCAAACGTATCATATAACCAAAACTTTCTATTAGTTTTAGTATTTGCTAACCATGAACTAATTATTTGTCCGCCCCGCCATACTCCACACTCTACTATGTCACCTGTAATATTTTGTTCATCTAATTCTTTAATAGTATGGAACGTATGTAAAAGTCTTTCACCACTTGTCATGGTATAAGGTTTACAAACTCCTAACATATACCATTCAGCATCAGTAAATTCTTCTTTACGTTCTTCGTTCAATGTCATCTTCTACACACCTTTTACCGTATTGTACTTCTAATATATGGCAAGGTTCGTTTGTATTATTACACGCCTGATGCCATTGTTTTTCATGAATTGTAACTGTCTGATGTTCAGTAAACTGTCCTAATTCTTCTAGATCAGATGAAACATTTATTGTATTAACTGAACACGTTCCTTTAAGAATATACCAATGTTCTGATCTATCTTGATGACGTTGCATACTTAAACTTTTATTAGGTTCTATTATTAATTCTTTAACCTTATATCCTGGCTTGTCATCTAATACTCTATACCAACCCCAATTACGTATTGTTTTAGGACTTTTCCATTCATCTAATATCCAGCTACTAGAATTTTGTTTAGTTTCACCTCCAATACCAAATACAAATTCTACATTAGGATTGTTGCCCCATTGTTTCATTTCTGGAATGTTTTCTTTAGTTCGATCACCACCGTTTGCAAAAATAATTTTGTCTGCACCTATGGCAAATGCTTTAAAGATTGCGCCTCCTGAGTCGTCAACTTTATTATCATTAACAACATCAATAACGTAATCTACCATTTTAAGATTTTTAATTATTTCCGAGCGTTCCTTCATAGGCATAAACGCTCTACCTTTTTTACGTATTAACCATTCATCAGAATTAATTCCAACCCATAACTGATCGCCTAACTTTTTTGCCGCGACGAAATAAGCTATGTGGCCAGAATGAAGTGGATCGAATCCGCCAGTCACTAATACAATTGTCATTACAACTGTATTTAATAATTAACGAAGTGTTGTCTGTATGTAATTGATTATTGTTTCGGGATCGGAGCAAGTATAAGGATCATCATCTTCGCCTGTTTGATTAAATCCAGGTTCAATAAAGGCCTGATCAACAATGCCATTAATAACATATAATGAATAACGCCACGAACGTGGACCAAATCCAAGGTGTCTTTTATTAACACTTACCCCTATTGATTGTGTAAAATCGCCATTGCCGTCAGCAAGTAGTTTTACATTTTTAACTCCAAGTGAGTCTGCCCAAGCATTCATAACAAAGCCGTCGTTTACTGAAACACAATATACTTCGTCAATACCTAGACCTTTAAATCTATCATATGCTTCATCGTATGCAGGTAATTGTTTAGTTGAACACGTTGGTGTAAATGCGCCAGGTAAACCAAACAGTACAATTTTTTTGTTTGAAAAAATTTCGTCTGTACTAATTTTTTGAAAGTCGCCCATTACTCTATTAACAAATGTAGCTTTAGGTATACGATCATACCTTTCTATTTTTTGTATAGAACCTGGTAGAGCAGGATGACCTGTTCGTTCATATTTTTCTTTATATGCATCAGCATATTCTTGAGGTGTTGGCGGACGAGCTTTTTCTTTTTTCTCAACATGGTCAGTACCTCGATAATTACCACCGTACTGCTTACCAATATCTGTATCTGTTAGTTTCATTTTTTCTCCTTGGCTTCTTGTAGTATTCTGGCTTTTTCTTCGTTTGTTTTTGCTTTATATTCTTCTTCGGTTAGCTTATGCCAACCAATGCAATCACCAGTTGGTGATCTTCCACAACCACAAGTGCCTTTTTTCTTAGAGTCTGGCATCTTCCATCCCTGCAACGCGAAGCTTTACAATATTAGTTAGTTGCCATTGTTTTTGGTCAAGTGCCTTTGTGACTCCTAACCATTTGTTTCGCATAAGTGCAAATTCGTTTATGATTTTTTCATAATCAACAACGTCTGCTTCACCGTCGACGTACTTTTCTACGTCTCGACTACTTAATGCTCTTTGATAATTTTCCAAATATTTTCTAAAAAATGAGCTTCTTAACCGACG
>Ga0315327_10000494_pt1 | contig 19213 bp, 22 predicted proteins | sample M110032315metaG_FD_203460 | JGI IMG/M metagenome (GOLD analysis project Ga0315327, IMG submission 203460) | Ammonia-oxidizing marine archaeal communities from Monterey Bay, California, United States - M1 100m 32315 | ecosystem: Environmental > Aquatic > Marine > Coastal | place: USA: California... | reverse complement strand
TGCAATTGAAATATCGCCATTATGATTTATACCAATTTCTGCAACAATATAACATGGTTCACCAAAGCCTATGTTTCTTCCATTAATTTCAAATTTATTTTTCATATTATAATCCATACATAAAAAGAGAATTTCTCATATTTAATGGTAATAATTTTCGTAGTTACGATAATAATAGAATTAAGAATCAAATTCATTATTGATTTTTTTCTAAAAATTGTTTAAAATCAGTTTCATGATCTACGTCTATACTTAAATTAATTTTATGAAAATAGGTATTTTCATTATACATATTTTTATTTAATTTGTTGATTATTCCAACTTGAAAAATACATACAAAATGACTTAATTCAAAGCATTCTGGGTAATCCTGTCTTCGAGGTAGATCATGTTCAATGATTTGTTTACCACGATTATTATCTTGTTTTAGGAAACATAAACATGGATGAGATTTAGGTTCCATACAACACGTTAGTGTTGAGATATTGTTTTCTTTGTAAATATCTAATATTTTTTCTATATCTGAAAATTTTCTTTCAGGGGATGTTAGATACAACATAATAATTGTATCAGAATAATCCAGAGAAAATTTATCTATCACATCTTCCATTACATCTCTAATGTTTGTACTATCTAGAGATAATTTCTCATCACGTTCCAAGACATTTATTTCTGATTGAGATAACTTTTCAATTATTTTCTCATCATTAGTAGTCACAATTGTGTTTTTATGTAATTTTAAGGGAATCTGATTAATGGTATAATCTAATAATTTTCTATTTTTAAATGGAAAACCTTTTGAATCTCTTCTAGCAGGAATAACAAAATATGTTTTTCTTTTCTCGGACATAATTATGAAACTCTTGAATCTACTATTCAAATTTTTCTTATGAGTTATAATAAAGACTAGAGAATAAACGTAAGTTACATGAATGACTAGGTTTTTTGATTACCGCCAGTCCATCCAGTTTTATCATTATATTCTTCCAATGTTATTTGAAGGGCCTTTCTTTCAAGATTATTAGTTATCATTCTAGTTCCATGTGCAGAGGTAGGACCATCATGAAATATTGCCATAGTATTATCTAAATTATATGGTTCAAAAATTATTTTTGATTCATCTTCTTCAGATGCCATATATGTTCCACCAGCTTCACCTTCCTTCCAACCTTTTGAAAAGTAAAAGAAAAGTTGTACTGTGCTAGGACCAACATTATGAATATGCGGTAATTGAAAACCCCCATTACGATATGCAATAAATTTGAAAGCCTTTATTTTGTTAACAGGCACTCCAGAAAAATCTCTCCACATTTTGATAAACTCTTCAGATTCGGCATATACTTTTAGTTCATTCCATTCTTTACCAAACTTAGGATCTTCTCCAGGAATTACAGGCTCCATATGTTCATATTTTTCTTTTCCCCATTCCATTACAAATTGAGATTTTGACATATCTGATGAGTCTTTAAATTCATTTAATTTAGGATAAGTTTCAAAAAGTTTCTGATAAAATGAATTTTCAAATATAGTTTCTACAAATCCAAATTTAAAGGGAGATTGGTTTTGGAATGTAGTAGAATGTGTAGATACATTTTCCCAATTAATTATAGCCATTTTTTCTCATGTTGAATTTGCAATGCTCTGCATCTTATAAAGAATACTCATCAAAAAAGTCTTATAAGATTTTTTTATGAGAGGCGATAGAAATTTGTACTTGAATTCTAATTTAACATCTATATTTACAATAATATGAGAAATAGAATTTTTTTCATTAATAGTAATCTCAATGGTAGAATTTTTTGCCGGTCCACTAAGTATTTGACTTCTTAGCATATTATTTGAATAAGCATAATGTTTTGTTTGTTGCTTGAAAGTTTTTGAAATAACAGTAGAGAAATGCAAAGTCTCTTCAGTTATAGTATAAGCATCAGTTTTTTCAATAATCTCTACAGATTTAATTTGATGAGGAAGATATTTTGGAAATTCGACATAGTCAATTAGTAGTTTTAATAATTTATCTTTCGGAGAAGAGAAATCCATTGAAAATGTTATGACAGACAATATTGACTAATGATAATAATTTTGTATTTAAATTAAGCGTATAATTTTGAATCAAAAAAATAATTAGAGGATTACACTATGAGTAAAATTCTGTAGAACAGCAAGTGACAATTTCAACTTTAGCAATGCTATTTTCATGACTTTCAGTAGGTAACTATTTACAAATCCAAAAGTTGCTATATTTGAGATAAGTGGTTTGTTGAACAGTATTAAGAAAATAGTATTTTGTTTGATTATTTCCTTTTCAATTGCATTAACAATATTTTTTACAACAATATCGAGTTTGCCAGATTATGTATATGAGGAACACGAAAAATTTTATTTGCAAGAATTGCCTAATGAAAAGATCTTTATCTTTGGTTCTAGTCAAACTTTTGCAATTAATCCAATTATAGTATCAGATGTTTTAAGTGCGGAAGGTCATAATTATACGGTTTTTCATTTAGGTCAAGGATCATTTGACGCAGAAGAAAGATTAAGGACAGCAGATTTGATTAGTTCTCAAAAACCGGAAATTGTAATTTATGGTGTAGCTTATCAGACATTTTATAGTCATGGAAGAAATACGATTGAAAAGCCTATAGATTCAGTTTTCGAATTTCCAACAGTTAGAGATTTCTTAGCAGTTTTTTCACTTCCAATAAACACTGGATTGATTGATAATCCAAAATATGCAACAATCAATACAATAAATCATTTTTTCCAGACATGGGAAGGAAAATATGATGAAGTACTACCACGCCCATATCCAAATACACCTTTTTTCATAATGGATGATAATGCAAAAATTCCTGCCGAACAAAAAGATCTGGAAGTCGGAGGAAGATTAGCAGATTTTAGGGGAATGGAAATTTATCCAATTGAAAAAAATAGAAGTTTTAATGCATTAAAAAAATTAATTCATAACCTTCACGAAAATGAGATTGAAGTTATTATTTTCACAGTTCCACACCACAAAAATTGGTTAACACAATTGCCTGAACAACAAACAGAAATTTTTGAGGGGATGATGGATAATCTAGAACAAGAATTTGATTTAAAGGTATACAGATTACATGATAAATACGATACGGAAGGGATATGGATAGATCATGATCATGTAATTGCTTATGATAAGAAAACAAATTTCTATTCTGAAGAAATTGCTACGATTTTATTAACCGAGATGAAAGAAAAATGATCTTTACATCAATTGATTTCATAGTTTTTTTTGTTTTTATTTTAGCATCTATTACAGTAATAAAACATAGAAAATTTCAGCATTTGATTTTACTAGGTGGAAGTTATTACTTTTTTTATTTTTCAAGTAACTATCTAATTGTTTTATTAATTTTTTCAACAGTGTTGGATTATTATCTAGCAAAGATGATTTATAATTCAAAAGACATATCTAAAAAAAAAATATTACTCAGTATTAGTTTAATTGGAAATTTAGGCTTATTAGGATTCTTTAAGTATACAGATTTTGCAATATTACAATTCAATATTTTAGGGAATTATTTAGATTTAGCCACATCAATTCCATATTATAACCTAGTTTTACCGCTTGGAATCTCATTTTATACATTTCAAACATTAAGTTATACTATTGATGTATACAGAGGATCATTAGAACCAAGTAAGAGATTTTCTGAATTTGCATTATTTGTTGCATTTTTCCCACAACTTGTGGCAGGTCCTATTTTAAGAGCAAAACAATTCTTACCACAACTACGTGAAAAAATTCAAGAGTATAATGCCGGAGGAAATATTCGACAGATAGTTTTTCAGAATGTAAATATAAAATTTGGAATTACACTGATGGCATTTGGTTTTATCAAGAAGATGTTTTTTGCGGACAATATTGCTCCATTAGTAGATAACATATTTTTTAATCCAATTGGAGCAGAGTCATTCACAATTATTTTAGGAGCTTTAGCATTTGCGGTTCAGGTATATGGCGATTTTTCAGGTTATACAGACATAGCAATTGGAGCAGCATTGATTTTAGGATTTAAAATCCCAGCAAATTTTAATAAACCATATTTTGCTACATCGCCAACAGCATTTTGGAATAAATGGCACATAAGTTTGTCATTATGGATTCGAGATTATTTGTATCTGCCACTTGTTTTTAAAAACAGAAAATCATCAACTAGAATTTTTCTCAGCTTAATGATTGCATTTATGTTAATTGGATTTTGGCATGGTGATGGTTGGAATTTTCTTATTTTTGGTATTCTTCAAGGAATTTTTGTTGGGGTTCATACAGTTATTAGAAAAAATGTAAAATTCTTACGTAATCATACATTCTTTGACACTAAATTTGGTAAAGTATTATCAATTTTTATTACACAATATTTGATATTTTTTTCATTTTTAGCTTTTAGGATTCCAGACATGAATCATTTGTTTTATTCAATGCAGAAATATATTTTGATAGACTTTCAGGTTACAGAAACAATTTCCATTATTCAATCACATAAGATATCTATATTTCTGATGGTTTTGTTTATTATAATACATTTCATTTCATTTAGAAAAGGAAATCTTGTCGAAATATTTGCAAAATTGAATTATAAATATTGGACATTGTTTTTAACAGGCAGTATTTTAGCGATATTATTATTGTTTGATGGTAATCCAACTGATTTCATTTATTTCAAATTTTAAGTGATAACAAATATACAGAAACGTGATAAAGATGATAAAAATTATTATATTAATAAAAATCTAAAATATCAAAGCATATGAAGATGATAATAGATAATGAGTGAAAGACTTTACAAATTAATTGCAAAAATTTTAGGCGTGAATGTTTCCGATATTAATGATGAATCTAGTCCTGAAACAATTGAAAGTTGGGATTCTTTTAATAGTTTAGTAATAGTTGATGAATTAGAATCTGAATTTGAGGTCTCATTTTCATTAGAAGAAATTATTGATTCACCAAATGTTTCTGCGATAAAAAAACATTTGAAAAATCATGGGGTATCACTAGATGATTAAACCTGTTAAAGCAGAATTAAAAAATTTGTGTGTAGGACAAAAAGCAGAATTTACTGAAATAATTTCTGAATCAATGATTCAACAATTTGCAGAATTATCTGGCGACTACAATCCTCATCATTTGGATGAAGAATATTCTAAAAATACAAAATATAAAAAACGAATATGTCATGGTATGTTATTAGCATCATTCTTTTCAAGATTAACTGCCATGTATCTGCCAGGACAAGGTTCATTTTATCTATCACAATCACTAGATTTTATTTCACCTGGATTTATCGGTGATGAAATAAAAGTGAAAGGAGAGATTACAAAAATAAGTTCAGCGACAGGCATAGTTCGAGTAAAGACTGAAATCACTAACGTAAATGAAACACTTTTAGTGTCTGGGGATGCAAAAGTTCTGATTCCGTGATGTAAATATGGCAACTGTAAATAATATTCTTATCACAGGTTCAAATGGAGGAATTGGTTTTGCAACAGCAGAATTATTTGCAAAGAAGGGTAAGAATCTAATTTTGCTTTATCATGAAAAAAATAACAAAATTGAGGAATTGCAGAAGAAATATTCAAAAATTGAAATTTTTAAAACAGATTTATCTAATTTAGAAAAATTAGATATAACTCTGGATAATGTTTTAAAAGATTATCATGTAGATACATTTGTTCATTCTCCTGCATATTCAACAGAGCATAATGATATAATGAAATTATCATGGGAAAAGTTTCAAAAACAAATTGATCTACATGTGAAATCTTTTTTTAACATATCAAGACATGTTCTGCCTGAAATGAAAACGAATAGCTTTGGGAAGATTGTATCAGTTCTCACATCATATGTAATCGGGAAACCTCCAAATCTTTTATCGGACTATATTGTTGCAAAATATGCATTATTAGGAATGACAAAAAGTATGTCTGTGGAATTGGGACGTTTTGGGATAAATGTTAATTCAATTTCTCCTTCAATGGTCAATACCCCTTTGACGGAACACTTACCAAACAAATTGAAAGAAATAACAAAATCTCAAACCCCTTTAGAAAATAGATTAGCTGAACCAATTGATGTTGCCAGAGTAATTGAATTTCTTTGTTCTGAAAATGCGAGTTACATAACTGGAGAGAATATTATAGTTTCAGGTGGTTCAACAATACACTAATTTTAAGACAAATAGCTAAGAAAGATAAATTTAAGAAATAATTTTAAAAAATAGTAACAACCTTAAGCAAACATATTCGAAAAAATATAATGGGTCTAATAAGAAACTTCAAGGGAATTTCATTTATTGGAATAGGGGATTTGACTGCAAATGGAATTTCTGCAGTTTTTTGGTTTTATTTAGCCACATTAATTTTACCATCAGAATATGGTCAAATTCATTATTTTATCAGTATAGCAGCAATTGCATCCACAATGTCATTAGTAGGACAACAACATACGATTGTTGTATTTATTTCAAAAAATAAAAATATCTTTTCAACATTATTTTTAATTTCAATAACATGTTCAATCATTTCATTTATAATTCTCACAGTATTTTTTGAGAAATTAGATCTTGGGTTATTAGCAATTGGAATGGTCTTATTTACACATGGTATTGCAAGTAACTTAGGTTACGAGAATTATAAAAAATATGCAATATTTTCTATTCTTCAAAAAGTACTAATGATAAGTTTAGGATTTGGTTTTTTGTATTCATTTGGAGTAGAGACAGTATTGTTAGGAATAGCATTATCATATTTTATTTATGCAAAAATATTTTTTACAGGTTTAATTAGATTTAAAATTAATTTTTCAGAATTAAAAATGAATAGGAGTTTTATTTCTTCAAATTATTTTATTATGTTAACAAATATAATTACAGCTCAAGCAGATAAGTTACTCATAGTACCAATTCTAGGCTTTACAATTTTAGGAAATTATTCTTTAGCTATTCAGGTGATTACAATAATGAGTATTTTGCCAAGTGTTATTTTTAAATATATTCTGCCAAAATCATCAAAGGGAATACAAAATGAACAATTACGTAAAAAGACAATTCTTCTATCAATTGTATTAGCAGGTATAGGAGTATTCATTTTACCTGCACTGATTCCAGTATTATTTGATAAGTTTAACGAAGTAGTTTCGATAATACAAATAATGAGTTTATCAATTATTCCAATCACAATAAATACATTTTATTTTTCAAAATTTTTAGGCTCAGAAAATGGAAAAGTGCCATTAGTTGGAGGAATTATTTCCAGTATCATTATGATAACAGGAATGATAGGATTAGGAAGTTTGTATGGAACAATAGGAATTGCGGTTACTCACGTTTTAACATATTCTAGCTTATGCACGTATAGTTATGTTATGAACAAGAGAATGAGAATTAGTTAGATATTGATTTTTTACATATTGCTATGAAATATGCAGGAGAATGTGCATTTTCATAAGGAATAGGCATGTATGTGTCACTCTTACTTTTTTGATTTTTTTCACGCATTTTTAAAACTGTTTTTTGTAAATGAAGTTTATAGAAATTAGAATTAGGATCTACTTTAAGAAGAAAATTTTTTGCAACAGATCTTAATTTAGAAATTGAACCGTCGTTTATATCAGAATTATGAAAAACGTCAATTGAATTTAGTTGAGAATACAACTTATTATTAGAAAATTCTTTTTTGAATAATTTCATAAATTCATCTTTAGAGAGTCCGAATTTTTGTATATCAGTTTCAATGGTTTCAATTGGAGGTTCGGAATTTACGGTAGACGCAACTAAAACTCCCGAATTTTTTAGTAATTCATAGTATTTACTAATTACATTTTGTGGAGTTTTTTGGTAAGGTAATTCTTCAGATGAAATTATTGAATCGAATGTTTTTTCTGGAATATCATCAAGTTTTGGTCCAAGCGTAAATTGGATTTCATTTTTTTCATTTAATTTTCTAATCGTAACATTTTCTTTAGGATTGGCAAAATTAAAATGCCAGATTTCACTACAATCATTTTGAAGAAGGGTTTTAGATATAGTGTGTTGGAAGTTTACACCGTATGAACAAAGAAGTACTTTACCTCTAACATTTTCTTTTATTAAATTCATTCTTTTAATTTGTGAAATAAAGAAATTAGAAGGTACTGAAAAATTATTATGTTCTTTATTTATTATGCCATTATTTCTTCCCCATTCATCATTAATTCTAATTACATCTTCAAGTTCAATAGTAGATGATTCAATTAAAGTTAAGTCAGTCACTGCCTCAACTCTATGTATTATTCCAGGTTTAATGTGATAAACCATCCCAGGTTTCAATTCTTCATGATGAAAATTGTTCAGAATATCTTGCATATCCTCGTTAGTGTAACCATTATTTCGATATTTTTCAAAATTTATTTTTTCTAGAGAATAGTATAACATTCCAGTTCCTTCTTGAACATAACTTGTTTCTTCTTTAAATTCATGGAACTGTATACTAGATTTAAATCCAGATTTAAAGAATATTTCTTTTAATGCATATTTGAAATTAGGTGCACCATCTGCAATCCATTTTTCATACCCCCAAGGTTTTTTTACTTTTTTCACAGAACCAATCTTTTTTATTTCAATAGACATTTTTAATCACTTGTAAAATTCATTTATTGCTTTTTGCATTTTGAATTTAGGTGGGTTTCTTCCAGTATATAGTTTGAATTGTGATAGAGATTGATGGAATGCTAGAGTTAGTCCATTAATTGTAATTTTGTTACATTTATTTGCAAATTTTATTAGTTCACTTTCTGCAGGATTTGAAATAACATCAACGATGATTTTGGAGTTTTTCACAGCTATTTTTGAAATTGGCATTTGAGAAGAATTAGGATGCATTCCTACAGATGTTGTATTTATTAACATATTTGGAGATAGTTTTTCTTTTTCATTCCACGATATGAATTCAAAATTAAAATCTTCTAATAGCTTTAAACCTTTTTTCCTAGATCTGCTACTCAATTTGATATTTGAAAATTTTAAAGATTCCAAAGATACAAGAACTGCGCGTGTCATTCCTCCCGCACCAAGGACAAGTACATCATTTTTTTTATTCTTGAATTTTTTTAAACATTCAGTTACACCATCAACATCAGTATTATATCCAATTAGTTTACTACCTGTATTGACTATTGTATTTACAGCTCCAGCTTTAGCTGCTTGAGGATCCAATTTATCCAGATATTTTATTACATCTTGTTTATACGGCATAGATACACTACATCCTCTTATTCCAAGAGATTTCACACCCAGTATAGCATTCTTTAGATCATCAACAGAGAATGCCTTATAGAAAAAATTTAGATTAAGGGCTTCATATCCTGCATTATGAACAATTGTTCCAAACATTCCACTTTGTTTAGCAATTGAGATGCATAGTGTTGGACTCGTAATATTTTTTTGTTTCAAATTATACCTGTAAGAATTTTGTCTTATTGTTTTGTAAAGATTACTTAAAAATTCTCACCTACCATTATAAACTACGAAATATGGAAGGGTTTATGGGAAAAGATAGCAGTAACACTCCAAAAGTATTCTTGTTAGATGTTGATGGAGTTATGACCACAGGTCAGTTTTCGTATACTGCAGAAGGAAAATCTATGAAAGTATTTGGACCTGATGATAATGACGCATTATCATTGTTGAGAAATTTAATGGAGATTAGATTCATTACTGGAGATAAAAATGGTTTAGAAATTACTAAACGTAGAATTGTTGATGATATGAAATATCCATTAGATACAGTGAGTGTTCTGAAAAGAATAGATTGGATTTCCGAGCATTACAATCCAAAAGAGGTAATCTATATGGGAGATGGAATTTTTGATCATTTTGTTTTCCAAAAGATTGGATACTCAATAGCTCCAGGAAATGCAAATTCACTTGCAAAAAAATATGCTAATTTTGTCACAGCACGTAATGGTGGAGACAGAGCTGTTGCAGAAGCATGTTTACATATTTTGGAAAAATTCTTCAAACCGTTTGATTCAGAAAATATACCAGAATCAAACACAGTAAAAGAGTGGACAGTTTAAAAAATGAAAAATTAAATAAAATCTAATATTGATTTTTTTATAGCATTTTTAGAGATTCCATATTTTTCCCATAGATCTGTAGGAGAACCTGATTCAGGAAAGATGTCGTTAAGTCCTATACGTTTTTGTAATGTAGGATATTCTTCCGATAGTATTTCAGATACAGCAGAACCTAATCCACCAATAATAGAATGATCCTCCACTGTAATTATTTTACCACATTGTTTTGCATATTTTAATAAAATTTCTTTATCAAATGGTTTTATTGTATGAATGTTAATTATTGCACAGTCTTTTCCAGAATCATTAACAGCATTAAATACTTCATCTAGTAAACATCCTGAGACAAAAATTGCAAGTTCTTTTCCTTCTCTACATACTACACCCTTGTTAGGAATAAACTGGTAATTTTCATCGAATACTTCAGGTACAGGTTGTCTTCCTAGTCTAAGATAGACAGGATTAGTTTGAGTGGATGTTAGAAGATGGTCTACCATTTTTTCAGCTTCAATTGCAGTTGCCGGTTGCATGACTGTCATATTTGGTAGAGAACGCATTAAGCTAATATCTTCCAATCCCATTTGCGTAACACCATCTTTACCAATTGCCAATCCACCATGAGTTCCAACTAGAATCACAGGAGAATTTGAATAAGCTAAAGATACACGTATGACGTCATATTTTCCTGTTAAAAATGTGGCAAAGGAAGTCATTACTACTTTAAAACCATATTCGGATAGACCTGATCCTATTCCTATCATATTTGATTCAGCTATTCCAATTTCAAAGAATCTATCAGGGAATTCTTTTGCAAATTTTTCTGTACGAGTTGGTTTAGAAAGATCAGCACTCAAGACAACAATATTATCATTTTTTTGTGAAGATTTGAGCAATTGAACTCCAAAAGCATCTCTAGTAGCTAACAACTTAATTCCTCAATTGCTTTTTTATATTCTTCTTCATTAGGTACTTTTGCATGCCATTCAGGACTCTCCATGAAAGATACACCGTGGCCTTTTTTTGTATTTAGTATTATGCAAGTAGGTTTTTCATATTGGTTATTGATATTAGCATTAACAGAATTTTCAATTTCTTCTAAATTATGACCAGAGATGCTTAGAACATTCCAATTAAAAGAGGTAATTTTCTGTTTTAGAGGTTCAAGATCTAATAAATCACTAACTAGACCATCACTTTGTGCGCCATTATAATCAATGAAAGTAATCAGATTATTTAATTTGAATTTAGGTGCTAACATAAATCCCTCCCATACTTGACCTTCTTGCATTTCTCCATCACCAAGTATACAAAAAATTGGATTTTTTGAATTTTGAATTTTTTGACCTAGTGCATGCCCAATTGCAATACTTAATCCTTGACCAAGAGAACCAGTTGTTGCATGAAGGAATTTCAGTTTGTGTTTATCAGGGTGACCTTGTAGCGGAGAGTTAATTTCTCTGAATAAGGATAATTCATGATCAGTTATTTTTTTTAGTTCATATAGAACTGCATAAAGTATCGGAACTGAATGACCTTTTGATAAAATAAGTTTTGCGGAATTTTTTTCATTAGACACAAGATCAAAATTTGAATACAGATATGAAATTAGTTCAGCTAATGAAAAACTTCCACCAATGTGACCAGATTTTTTTTCAAAAACCATTCTTAGAACATGTTTTCGCAGATTATTTGGATTTATCATTTTGTGTAACCTTTAGTTTTAATATTCCTGTAATCATATGCGTAATTTTTGAGATGCAGTCTTCAAAATGGAAATTATTATTATTATTCCCAGTTTGTCCTGGAAATTCAGAAGTTCCATTAACTTGAATCAAAATATCAGCAAAATGTTCTGCTTTACAAGGAGATTTTCGAGTCATTATAACACATTTCATACCAATATTTTTTGCATATTCCATTGCCTCAAGTACATTACCTGAATTTCCAGATCCAGAGATACAAAATAAAATATCATCTTTTTCTGCTTGATATTTCAATTGTTCTTTGAATACCGAATTAAATCCTAGATCATTTGTGATTCCAGTTAATGTAGCTGCAGATTCGCATAGATTAATTGCATGAAAATTATTTCGTTTTATATCATGGGATGATTTGTCTTCTGACACAAACGGATGCATGTTTAGATCAACGACAAGATTAGCTACATATGCTGCATTACCACCATTGCCACATGCAAATATTTTTTTTTCTGATTCATATGCATTTAAAACTAAATTGACAAATTTTTGTAGGTCATCAGAAGATAAGTTATTTACTACATCAGATGATTCTTTTTTATATAAATTAATTAAATCTAGATAATCCATACTTAGTCGTTTTTTCCTATTATTTCTGTCATTAGTAGCTTTCCTAACAAGAATATGAATTTTGAGTATTCTGGTTCTGTCTCCATGTAGAATTCAGCAATATTGAGATATTGTAAAGCGCCTAAGAGTTGAACGTTATCATAATCTAAGTTATGTTTTTTACAAAAGATTTCTAGAATTCTTTTAAATTTCATCAAATTATCTTTTGTGGAATATGATAATGTTGCTTTTGTATTTTCAATTTGTAAAGAAAATTTTTTATCTTTAACCATTTTTCCATTAATTAATAATCCATGATACAACTTACCAAGATCATAATAGAGATCACCAATGTCAGTATTATCTCCAAAAGACTCTCTCCAATCAATCAGAGTGATTTTATTATTTTTTCCAATTATAATATTTTCAGGTTGTAGATCTCCATGAAAATATGAAGGTAGTGCTGTTTCCATAATATGTTCCCAGTTAATCTTTTTGAGTATTTTTGATATTTTGTCTACCTGAATCTCATTAATGGTTTTGATATTATCAATTATCGAATTTTGGAATGGTTTTACTCGATCATATGTTTTTGTTTTATACATCTTGAGACAATTTGAAGAGAAGTTTTTTTGCTCAATAGTATCATGCTGAATCGAAAACGAATAAAAGTCCTCAAGAAATTCTAGAAAAAGTTCTTCATCATTAATTTCCGATAATAATTTGCCATCTACAAAATCATACCCAAACATATTTGGAGTTAATTTAGTTATAGATGGAATTAATTTTTGCAATGTACTAACTCTTTTGATTCTATTTTTACATTTAGTCTCATCTGAGAAATATTTAACAACTTTTTTATTATCTAGAAAAATTGCTTCATCATTTTTTGCAAAGACAATTTCTTTGCCAATTTTTTTTCGTAAATTCACATATTTTTCTTCAATTCCAGTATCATAGAAATTCTTGAAATCTTTTAATTCGACGTTTTTTAATTCGTCGATTGCCGATGTGACTTGATGCTCATTATTCACTAACCCAGATGTCTCCAATACATTCCAGAATTTTTCATAGTCATATATGCCTGCAAATCCATTATACACAATATTTCCAGTTCCATAATATAGTGATTCTAATTTTTTTTCACCTTTTACCATACAATAGTTTTTTGAGTGATTAGACGGAATTTTTGCTATACCAATCCAATTATTTTTTACATCAAATTTAACTTCTTCATCAAAAAAAGTATCAATTGTACCAAATACAAATGGACATTGTAATTCTTCTTTACATTGCAATAGACTATACCCTGGTCCAGAACCTTTTCCAGAAAAATGATCAATATTTATAAATTTTATATTTCTTTCAGGATGAACAAATTTTAGATAAGAAATTATTTGATTAGATAAGTGACCTACTGCTACAATAATTTCTTGTTTAGATTCAAGTTTACTAATTACATGAGAAATCATTGGAATGTTTTGAATAGGTAGTAGACCCTTATGCAAACCATTTAGTACATTATTACGTGAACCGATACCTGCTGCAAGAATACAAAATTTCATGTTAATTTTTATGAATCATTTTTTTTGTTCATTGTTTGATTCGTTTTCAAATCGAACAACATCATTTAACCACCATTTTTTGTGTTCATCATCAATTTTTCCAGATACACGATTAGCATCATCCTTAAAGCGAATTACATCATCAAGATGAGGTGTTGAAACTTCTACCGCAGTATATGTTGTCTTTGCAATGACACGGTGTTTTTTTCCTCTTGGTACAACCCAACCACTTCCTTTTTTAAAAATAAATGACTTCATTTCACCTGAATCATCTTCAAGTAAAACTTCCGCTTCACCGTCTATAACATAATTTGCTTCTACTTTCATTTCATGCATTTGAAGACTACTCTGAAAACCTTCATTCATGTGAATGACTTTGTATGCATAAAATTCATTTAGTTCTAACCATATCTCATGCCCCCATGGCTTTGTAACCATATAAGAACTCAAAACTAATTCATGACTTTTTTGTTGATCAATTTTTTGTTTATAATCGGATAATGCTTTTTCAATCCATTCTTTACTTTTTTTAAAATCATTTTTGTCCATTTTATTAAAATTCTTTAATATAGAGCCTCATGATAATCGTGAAAATCTAACCCTATAATGTTTTGGAAGAAAAAATACTAGATGGCAATATTTATTGATAATCATTTAAATTGAAATTTAATGGCAAAGCATGAATTTGGAATTTTATTACAAGGGAGAGTAAGTTCATGGACAAAAGACATAGTAGCAGAGTATAACAAAAATTTTCCAGGTGCCCAAATAGTATTTTCTACTTGGGAAAATGAGGACCCAAGTGGAATTGATTGTGAAATAATTCAGATAGAAAAGCCTGCTCCAACAAAACCACATGATACTCACATAAATGCTCAGATAATAGGTTCACAAGAAGGATTGAAAGCGATAGATTCAGAAATTATTCTCAAATCCAGATCGGATATTTTTATTCATAATAGAAAAATTTTTGAGACGTATAGAGAAAAATGTCATCCAGAAAAAATTATGACAGTTAATTGGAACACATTTTCATATGAATATAGAATATCAGATTTTGTCTTAGTATCAACAACAAAAATCATGAGAGAGTTTTGGAATAAAATGCCGTTATTTGATGGAAGTTATTCAGTATCACCAGAAACTTATTTTGGGAAAATGTATTTAACTAAAATTCGAAATGACCAAAAACCATGGAAAGATATTATGAATGATTATTTTGTAGTAATGGATTATCACTTAGATTTTCAAATCGAGTGGGAGAAGGTTACAACATGGGAAAAAGTTGCCGAATGGTATGAAAATGCCAGAGATATTAATGAAAAATGGTCACCGTAATTAATAAAATAAAATATTTCAATTAGTCAGTTAATTCACGTATTAACGTAAAGGCTTCTGCATTATTATAGCCAGAAACAGATCCCCATTTTTTTGCAATTGCGTCTAACGCTATTGTAGAGCGTGGGTGAGGAAATTTATTTAATTCAGTTTTATATTTTTTAAGAGCAGTAATTTTTGATTTTATTTCATTATCAATATTTACAAAGAAATTAGGAGAAAATTGCGAAGGAAAATACCATTCAGTTGAAGATGGAACTTCAAATGAATACACTCTTTTAATTTTAGATTTAGATTTAGGTCTTGTTGCAGCTAAAGTTGCATTGTATAACATACGATGATCTACATTTACATCAAAACCTGAATGAGTGAAGACTTGGTCAGGTTTAAATTTTTTAATAATTTTCTCTATACTTTTTGTAATTTCTAAATTAGAAATAAGATCCATTTCATTATCAGGAAAATCTAGAAATTCAATATCTGAGACTCCCAAAACTTTAGAAGCATATATAGCATCAATTTTCAATTTTTCAATTTGCTTATTCATCTTCAATATTGTATTATCATCAACATCATAATTTTCAGTATTTTTGTAGTTTGAAGAACGTCTAGCACTTATTCCTGTTGCAAAAATTACAATTTTTACATTAAATCCTTTTTTAGTAAATTTTTTAATTGTTCCACCCATTCCAAGAACTTCATCATCTGGATGTGCAGCAAGAACTAGTATATTCATTCAATAACACCTTCAAACGACAAATTTTTTCCATCAAAATGTGATGTTTTAAAGATTATTTTCTTTTTACCGATTTTGATGTATGCATTTGGATATGGATCAGAAAGCATTCTGATAAAATTATGTATGTATAATTTTGATTTTTTCAAATCTTTTAACTCACTCTGAGAAGGAGTTCGTCTCTTATAATAGGTTGGAGTTCCTTTTTGAGGACTGAGTTTAAATTTTTTTGAAATAATATTTGTTATTAATTCAAAATTGTTTTTCTCCATTCTTAAAAAAATTTCATCGAGAGAACCTTCCAAAGATAAAGATTTTTTTGAAATTATTTTTCCTGAATCTAATTTTTCATTCATAAGGAATGCAGTAGATTTTGATTTTTTTACACCACGAATAATTTGGTTTTGTATGGGACTTCCACCTCTAAATTTGGGTAAATCTGATTCATGAATACAAATGCAATTAAAATTTTTTATAATTTCTTCTGGAACAAACCAAGACCAGTCAGGGAAAAATATAAACTCTGGATTGATTTTTTTAAGTCTTGATAATGTTAATTTCTTTTTATTATCTAGTAATGTAAAATTTTTATATTTTCTTTTCAGTTTTTTGAAAACATTAAATGAATATTCTCTATGTGCACAATAGACATAATTCATGAATAAACATTTTTTTTTATTACTTTTTATCTTTCCTATCAATTATATCAATCAGACACCTAATTATCACTGGTAATGTTTTTGTAGAAAAAAGATAGCAATATTATATGATATTAAGAAAAAAGTACTTGTTACTAGATATTGGAAATTTTGAAGGAAAATGATTGGATGTATAATTCAGGCTAGAATGGGATCGTCACGATTACCAGGAAAGGTATTAATGAAGATAGATGAAAAATATACAGTTTTAGAATATGTTATAAAACAGATTTCACAAAGTAAATTAGTAAACAAAGTCATCATAGCAACAACCAATTTAGAGCAGGATGATGTGATTCAGAAAGTAGCAAATGAATTAGGAATTGAATGTTTTAGAGGAAGTTCAGATAATGTTTTAGATAGGTATTATGAATGTGCAAAAAAATTTAGCCTGAATAATATATTGAGAATAACATCAGATTGTCCGTTAATTGATCCAGGTATTGTCGATAAAGTAATTGAGAAATATTTAACGAAAGATTTTGATTATGTCTCAAATACACTAATCAGAACATTTCCTATAGGAATGGATTCAGAAATATTTTCATTTGATGTATTAGAAAAATCATGGCAAAACGCAAGTCTATTATCAGAAAAAGAACATGTAACCCCATATATGATAAATAAAAAGAATGGGTTTAGACTAGGAAATATAAAAAATGAATTGAATGTTGGACAACTACGTTTAACATTAGATAGAATTGAAGATTACGAATTAATTAAAAAAATTGTGAAAAAAATTGGGAGAAGGCCAATTTTCATGAAAGATGTGTTAAAATTATTCTCAGAGGAACCAGAATTGGTAAAGATTAATGCCCATATACCAGCAAATGAAGGTATGTTAAAATCACTAAAAAGAGATGAAGATGAAAAAAATAAAATTATTTGATCCTGATGTAGGAAAAAAAGAAAAAGAGTCAGTTCAGAAGGTGCTAGATAGTCATTTTTGGGCTTCAGGTGCAGGTACAAATTCAGTTAAAAAATTTGAAGACGAATTTAAGAAATATGTAAAATCAAAAGATTGTGTTGCAGTAAATAGCGGTACAGCTGCACTAAACCTTGCATTATCATTATCGGATGTAAAAAATAAAGAAGTAATAGTTCCTTCGCTAACATTTGTATCTACAATTAATGCGATAGTACTAAATGAAGGAAAACCTATTTTTTGTGACATAGATCCTAATACAGGATGCATATCAATAGATGATATTAAAAATACAATTACAAAAAAAACAGTTGCAATCTTACCAGTTCATTTTGGAGGACTAGCATGTGATCTAAAGAATATAGGAAAAATTTGCAAAGACAGTAAATTAACTTTAATAGAAGATGCTGCACATGCAGCAGGAACATCATTTAATGGAAAGAAAATTGGTAGTCATGGAAAATTTGTTTGTTTCAGTTTTCATCCAGTTAAAAATCTGGCTATGCCAACAGGCGGATTAATTTCAATAAATGATAAAAATTTTAAAAATATGAAAAATAGATTAAATTCTAAGCGTTGGTGTGGTATAACAAATAGAAAAGGACTATCATATGATGTAAAAGAATTAGGAGATAATTACTACATGAATGAATTTTCAGCCGCTATTGGATTAAACCAATTAGAACACCTTGATGAAATGAATAGAAAAAGAATAACAATTGCAAAAAAGTATGAAGAAAAAATATGTATAGATAAAAAAATTCCATTTGATAAAAATTGTTCTTATCATCTTTATTGGATTCTTGTAAAAAATCGTACAAAATTCATAAAGAAAATGAATGAAAATGGAATTGAAGTTGGAATACATTACAAACCAGCTCATCAAATGAGTCTTTATAGAAACCAAACAAAATTACCAGTTACTGAAGAATTTGGGAAAAAGATTGTATCATTACCAATTCATCCAAATTTGACTAATTCTGATGTTGATAAAATAATTAAATCAGTCAACAAGTATGCATAGATTAGATTTTTAGTTTTTCAATAATTCTGATTTGTGTTACCAATTGTTTTAATTCTTCAGTATCAATTGATGAAGAGGCATCAGGCCCTTTAGAATTTTTTAATTTAACATGCTTTTCAATAAAAATTTCTTTTGTTTTCATTTGTTTTTTGATTAACGAAAAGACTACAGGAGCAGTAATTCCTAAAGTATGATCAGAAAATCCAGAATAGTTTTTTGCCTGGTTCCAATTTATTTTACTCATTTTTGTAGGATATTCAGATATACAATAACAAAAGGTTTTTTTGTTTTTGGAAAAAATTTTTTCAATTTTTTTTCTATTTCCACCAAATCCCATACTAATAATCACTGGTTTTTTAGTAGATGATTTTGCTTCAAGAGTTTCTAATGAGAAAGGATCATCAAATAAGCAAGTTCGTGATGCAATTTTGTATCTTTTTACATTCAATTTATTAAGAAACTCGACAGCTTCGGGATAAAATGCACTACAGAAAAATTCAATTCCTGCACGATCTGCAATTTTTT
>Ga0315327_10000486_pt1 | contig 19335 bp, 20 predicted proteins | sample M110032315metaG_FD_203460 | JGI IMG/M metagenome (GOLD analysis project Ga0315327, IMG submission 203460) | Ammonia-oxidizing marine archaeal communities from Monterey Bay, California, United States - M1 100m 32315 | ecosystem: Environmental > Aquatic > Marine > Coastal | place: USA: California... | reverse complement strand
CAACGTAACAAAGGTATATTCACATCCACAAGCATTAGGACAATGCAGTGATTTTATTATAGACCATAATTTGAGAACTGTTCCAACATATGATACAGCAGGAAGTGTTGAAATCATAAAAGACCTTGAAGATAATTGTGCAGCAATAGCAAGTAGCCTTGCTAGTAGTTTGTATAATATTCCGATAATCAAAGAAGGAATTGCAAATAATTCAAATAACTTTACACGCTTTTTGGTATTTTCAAGAGAGAATACTACCGAGACTGGAAATGATAAAACATCAATAATCTTTTCTGTAAAACATGAAGCAGGAGCATTACATCAGATATTGAAAGTGTTTCATGATAACAACATCAATCTAACAAAAATTGAATCTAGACCAAATAAGAACACAAACTGGGAATACAATTTCTTCGTAGATTTTCTAGGGCATTATTCAAATTCAAAAATAAAATCTGTATTGAAGAAGATTTCTGAAAATACTTTGTTTCTCAAAGTAATTGGTTCATATCCGGTTGCAGATTTAGATTAGAATCCTTTTGGTTTTTTTGCACTGAATCCAGCACTAAATCCAATTATTACAATTCCCGCAATAATTACTAGAATTGAATAGGTAAAAAATAAGGGGTCTTGTTCTAATTCAAACCTATAATTTTCAGTAAATTCTGAATCACCAGTATTTTGTATCATAATTATTGTTTCCCCTGAATTAATCGAAGTCCATGAAAAGCTCACTTTATCCTTAAAACTTGCATCTACATCATTACTCGAATTAGGAGTTGTAATTTTAATATCAAATGAATCTCCAATTACAGTCAATGATTGGGATGAATTTTCAGGAGCCTTAAAGTTGATTTTATCTAAAGCGCCAACCCCAAATGTTGCAGAGTCTTCTTGTACTTCATTTGGATTGCTAAAAGAATCAATCAGTGAGGATGCACCAAGAATTGAGATTATACTTCCAATGATAAGACCAATTATTGTGAATTTATTTAACATATTAAAACTGAATTTTAAATCAATAAAAGATTAGCTATACTATATCAACGTCATGTGGTTGACTTTCTGCAAATCCAGCTCGTGACATTTTAATAAATTCAGCATTAGTCTGCATTTGTTGTATGGTATGTCCTCCACAATAACTCAAACCAGAACGTATTCCACCAGTAATTTGCACAAGAATATCAGTTACAGACCCCTTGTAAGGAACCATAGCTTCTACACCTTCAGCAACATAATCATTAAGATCATCATCAGTATTGCTTGGAATGTTTTCTTTTGATTTTCTTCTTCGAGCAGCACCTAATGATGCCATACCACTGTAAAACTTGTATCGTTTTCCATTTTTTGTTATTGTAGAACCTGGACTTTCATCGGTTCCACCAAGCATACTTCCAAGCATGACAGATGAAGCACCAGCAGCCAAGGCCTTTGTTGCATCACCAGAAGTTCTTGTTCCACCATCAGAAATAATTGGAATATCATATTGTTTGCCAATTTCTGCACAATCCATCACAGCAGTCAATTGTGGAACACCTGAACCAGTAATTACTCGAGTAATACAGATAGAACCAGAACCAACACCAACTTTCACAGCATCAACTCCGGCCTTAATCAAATCTTCAGTACCTTGAGCAGTTGCCACATTTCCAGCAATCAATTCACAATCAGGAAATGCTTTTTTAATATTTTTCACAGTATTGATTGCATTTTCACTATGACCATGTGCAATATCGACAACAATTGCATCTACTCCAGCTGCAAGTAACGCTTCAGTTCTATCCAAAAAGTCACCTTTTACACCAACTGCGGCACCAACAATAGGTCTACCTTTCTTATCTTTCGAAGCATTTGGAAAATTCTCAATATTCATTATGTCTTGAGTCGTATAAAGACCAGCAATTTGATTTTTATCATTAATAAGAGGTAACTTTTCAATTCTATGATTTTTTAGAATATCTTTTGCATCATCTAATGTTGTATTTTCTTTTGCAGAAATTACATCTTTAGTCATTAGTTCAGACACAGATTTCTTGGAAGTAATTGATTCAAAAAGTACATCACGTTCAGTTAAGATACCAACAAGTTTGGAATCAGAATCAACTACCAATAATCCAGATACTTCTTTTTCATTCATTAAATCAAGAGCATCTTCGATTGATTTCTCAGCAGATATTTGATATGGATTATCAATCATCACACTTCCAGAACGTTTAACTTTGAGAACTTGATTTACTTCTTCTTTAATTGTTAAGAATCGATGGATTATTCCAATTCCTCCCTGACGAGCCATTGTTGTAGCCATAGTAGACTCAGTTACAGTGTCCATGTTTGCACTAACTAAAGGAATATTGAGTTTGATATTACGTGAGAGGTTTGTTGAGAGATCAGTTTGAGAACGGCTAGTTATATCTGAAAATTTAGGTACAAGTAGAACATCATCAAAAGTGAATCCTTCTCTTATTGTCAAATGAACCTCCTACCAGAGAAAAAAAATCTGTTATAAGCCTTTCTTGAATTTTTTTGTGAGGGATTTTGTTAATTTAATAACATCAGATGTAATTCTCGGATTATGAGTTCTAATTATTGATGCACCATTAATTATAGATAGCATTTCAGCAATTGCAGTTTCAGTATTTCTATCAGCAGGATCTTCTTTTCCAAGTAATTTTCCCAAAAATGATTTATTAGAAATTGAAACCAATATAGGAAAATTAGTTTTGAGCGAGTTGAGTTTTTTAATGATTTCAATATCTCGTTCGACCCAATCAGAATTAATTTTAGTATAAGGAAGTTTATTTTTTACATCAGAAGAACGTCTAAAAAAACCGATTGCAGGATCAACCACTATTTTTTGTTTAGAGATATGTGCATTTTGTGCAATTTTTATGCTTTCATCCAAAAGTTTTTTTGTTTCTGATATAGCATTTCCTTTAACAGTTTTTTTACTATAAGAACATAAAATCAGAGAAGGCTCATATTTTTCTATAATTTTTGGCATATCCTTATCATACTTTAAACCAGAGATATCATTAATTACATTAGTACCTAATTCTAGCGCATCTTTTGCAACTGATGCTCTACAGGTATCAATAGAAATTTGTATGTTTGATAGATTTTGGATAATTTTGATAGTTTTAGTTATTCTTTCAGATTCAATTTTTTCAGATACAATTGTTTTTAGATATGGAGCAGTTGACATGCCCCCAATATCAATAATGTCAGCCCCATTTTCTTCCATTTCACATACATGTTTTTCTATTTCGAATTTTGTAGATTTAATGGATTTTTTGTAAAATGATTCAGGACTTGTGTTTAAAATTCCCATAATGGTAACTTGGTTTTTTCTTCCCACAATAAGATCACCTAGTTTAGTCATATCATTTATGATAAGGTAATCTATTTGAGTGATATGACAATACATGGATGGAAAACAAAATTTAAAGAAATTAGAAGAGAATTTGAATATGGAGAAACAGATGATTTTCTTTCTGCAAAAAAATTAGATTCATTATTACAAAAGAAATTTTCAAAAAAACAATTACAGAATAGGATTACTGGTAAAACAGTTTTCATTATTGGTGCAGGACCATCATTATCAAAATCCTTAGCATACATCAAAAAATGCAAGAATATTACAAAAATTGTAGCAGATGGTGCAGTGAGAGCATTATTAGAAAGAGGCATCAAACCAGACATTTTGGTCACGGATCTTGATGGAGATTTAGATAGTATTAAAAAAATTGGAAAAACAAAAATTCCTATCTTAGTTCATGCACATGGAGATAATTACGATAAATTAGAAATTGTGAAAATATTTTCAAATGTAGTTGGTACTACTCAAACAAAAGAATTTGGGAAATTGAAAAATTTTGGAGGATTTACAGATGGAGATAGGTGTGTATTTCTAGCAGAATATTTCAATGCAAGTAAGATTGTTTTAATCGGGATGGATTTTGGGCAAAAAATTGGAAAATATTCAAAACACAGAGTAATTAATCGTAGAACAAAGATAAAAAAATTGAAATTTGGAAAGATGATTATAGAATGGTTTGCTACTAAATCAAAAGCAGATTTGTATTCAACGAAAAGAATGAAGGGTTACAAAACTATTAGATTGGTTGACCTAGAGTGTATTGAAAACTTTTAGAATGCGTTTTAATACTGAATGAGTTTTCTAGTAGTTATGCAGTATACAGATGAACAGATCCAAAAAATGTTAGAATTAAAAGAATCACTAATAGATAAAATGACAAAGCATCAAGATGAACTAGATTTTCTACAGAAAAATTTAGATGTACTTGACATGGTTTTGAAAGGATCTAGCTTTACCAAAGCATCTTCATTGCCAAGAAAAGCAGAAACCAGAATAGAGAAAGAACATACAACAGAATCAATTCAAATTAAGAAAAATAATGATGGCAAAGTTATTGCCAATGCATTTGTTACTCCTGAAAAGATCTCCATAATAATGAGCGAGGGAATTGGTCTTACTGATGAAATACCACCACTCAAATCATTTTTTATCGAGAGAATTATTGGAGAAATGAAAAAAAATGACAGCGCTGATGTCAAAAATGGAAAGATTGATCAAGGTTCAGTAATTGATTGTGTAATTAACAAAAATGGACCGGCAATTAGAGAAATAATCATTAAAAATTATAGACAGAGAGAAAGACTGGATGAGATAATCAATACAGCTACATGGTCACTCACAAGAATGATAGAAAATTCAGTCAAATAAGAAAATGGAAAAAATAATTGTTTTAGATTTTGGGTCTCAGTATAGTCATTTGATTTGTAGAAGAATTAGAGAATTTTCAGTTTATGCAGAATTAGTTCCATATGACATATCACCTGAAGAACTAAAAAAGATGAATCCGAAGGGTATTATTTTTTCAGGCGGACCATCAAGCGTCTATAATGAAGATGCGCCAAAACCAGACGAAGAAATATTCAATTTCGACTTACCGCTATTAGGAATTTGTTATGGTCATCAATTAATTGTAAATAAATTTGGGGGTAAAGTAAAACGTGCAAACAAAGAATATGGTTCATCACTTCTTTCAATGGATAAAAATTCAGGGTTATTTGATGGCATTGGAGAATCAATTCGTGCATGGATGAGTCATGGAGATGAGGCTGAAGAAGTACCATCAAATTTTGAAGTTATAGGTAATACAGAGAAGTCACATGCGGCTGCAATAGCAAATACAGATAAAACTATATTCGGTATTCAATTTCACCCAGAAGTAGTTCATACTGAACGAGGAACTGATATTTTGAAGAATTTTGTTTTGAATATTTGTAAAGCCAAACAGGAATGGACAATGGAAGGTTTTGTAGAAAAAACAGTCAAGGAAATCTCAGAGATTGATGGAAATGTATTGTGTGGAGTAAGTGGAGGAATTGATTCAACAGTTGCTGCACTATTGATACACAAAGCTATAGGAAATAGACTAACAGGAGTTTTTGTAGATAATGGGTTGTTAAGATTGGATGAATCTAAAGAGATTGAAGATATGTTCAAGAATAATTTTTCGTTAAATTTCCATAGAATAGATGCAAGTGAACAGTTTCTTTCAAAATTAAAAGGAGTAACGGATCCTGAACAAAAAAGAAAGATTGTAGGAGAAGAATTTATTCAAGTATTCACTGAATTTGCAAAAGAAAATGGTCCATTCAAATGGTTAGCACAGGGTACACTTTATCCAGATATAATTGAAAGTGGCGTGTCAAAAGGTCCAGCTGCAGTAATAAAATCCCATCATAATGTTGGGGGATTACCAGATTGGCTAAATCTAAAAATTTTAGAACCATTAAAAGAATTGTATAAAGATGAAGTAAGAGATATTGCTAGAATTTTAGGTGTTCCAGAAAAACTACTAAAGAGGCATCCATTTCCAGGACCAGGGTTATCTGTACGAATTATTGGAGAGATTACTCCTTCAAAATTAGCAATATGCAGAAAAGCAAGTAGAATTGTTGAAGATGAGTTATGGAATGCAGGAATTTATGACAAAGTATGGCAAGCATATGCTGCAGTAGGAGATGATAAAGCAGTAGGAGTCGTAGGAGATGAACGAAGATATGGAAGAATTGTTACAGTTAGAGTCGTAGATTCCATTGATGCAATGACTGCAGATTGGACTAGACTTCCAGATGGAGTATTAGAAAGAATTAGCAATAGAATTACTAATGAGATTGACGAGATCACATGGGTTTCTTATGTAATTTCAAGTAAACCACCTGCAACTATTGAACCCCAGTAAGATTATAACAAACAAGCACCAATCACACCTGCAGAATCGCCAAGTTGATTTTTTACAATTGGCGTGTTAATTGTATCACTGAATACTTTTTCATAAATCAAATTTTTTCCTTCATCATATAGAAAATCAATATTTGAAAGTCCACCTCCAAGAATAATCATATCAGGATCTAAGATATCCACAACATTTGCTAATGCTGAACCAAAATTTTCAAGAAATACATTTTTCCAAGTATTAAAGTTTGGATTATTTGGGTTTTTAATAATTTCAGGTAATGATTGATTTAAACCAGATAATTGTTGCCAATTTTTTTCCAGTGCAGGACCGCTGATGTATGTTTCAACACATCCTTTATTTCCACAATAACAATTATTTCCTTCATTATGAAGACAATGATGTCCCCATTCTCCGGCAATGTTGGTTCGCCCATGATGAATTTTTCCACCAATAATTATTCCACCACCAACGCCAGTACCCATTATAACTCCAAATACAACATCATGATCTTTACCTACACCTAACTTTGCCTCTGCCAAAGCAAAACAGTTAGCGTCATTTTCAATTGATACATCATGATGTAAAATATTCTTCAAATCATTTTGAAGATCTTTTCCAATTAGACACTGCGTGTTACTGTTTTTAATCAAACCTGAATCAAGAGATAATGCTCCAGGGGTACAAACACCTATTGATATATTTCTTGTTTCATGTGCAATATCAGCACCAACTTTTACAGCAAGGTGTATACACAAACTTTTAATAGATTTCAGGATTGAGTCATATCCATTGACTTGGTTTGTTGGAATACGTTTTCGAGCTATCGTTTTATAATTATCATCAACAACAATTCCTTCAATTTTTGTTCCACCTAGATCAATTCCAATTTGATACATGTAATGTGAAGAAAATGAACAATAGATAAGTTCTCAGTGGACGTTATATCTAGAAATCAGATATATTTTTCATGAAAAGCGGTTCTAATAGCAACCTACAAAATTTTTGTCGTCATAGCCAACCCTTACGAAAATTGTCATTTTGTATGTAGGATTTTTTGTTGTAAAGAACCGCTTTTTGAAAAATTTATCCCATTGGAGGCATACCTGGAGGCATACCACCACCAGAACCACCAGAAATTGCGATTACATCATCAATTCTTAGAATCATTGATGCAGCTTCTGTGGCAGATTTGATAATCTGCTCTTTTACTACAACTGGTTCCACGATATTTAGAGATAACATATCAGCAACTCTTCCTTCTCTTGCATTAATTCCTGTCCATTTTTTGCCTTCGCTTTGTTTTGCACGTAATTTAACCATAGTATCAATAGGATCCATTCCTGCATTTTCAGCAATTGTTAATGGAATTACTTCTAGTGCTTCAGCAAATTTGTTAATAGCTAATTGTTGTCTTCCCTCAAAACGTTCTGACCAATCTTTCAAAAATGATGCCAGTACTGCTTCAGGTGCACCACCACCTGCAACTATCTCTGGTTTTTCAATTACATCTTTTACAACCATTAGAGCATCATGTATAGAACGATCAACTTCATCAACCACACGTTGTGAGCCACCACGTATCAATAATGTTACAGATTGTGGATTTTTACAACCTTCAATGAAAACCCATTTGTCAGATTCAACTTTCTTTTGTTGAACTAAGTTAGCTGCCCCTAGATCTTTTTCAGAAATATCTTCAATATTTGAAGTGATACGTCCACCTGTTGCTTTTGCAAGTTTAGTCATATCACTTTCTTTTACACGTCTAACTGCCAAGATTCCATGCTTGGACAAAAAGTGTTGTGCCATATCATCAATTCCTTTTTGACAGATTACAACATTTGCTCCAATTGAGTGAATTTTTTCCACCATAGTTTTTATCATTCTATTTTCTTCTTCTAGGAACATTTGCATTTGTGTTGGATCATTAATTCTAATTTCTGCACTCATCTCTGTTTTTTCAATTTCCATTGCAGTGTTCAGTAATGCAATTTTAGCTTGTTGGATTTTTGTTGGCATTCCAGAATGAACTACTTCTTTATCTAGAACAATTCCTTTAATCAACGAAGTATCTTGTATTGAACCACCAGCCTTTTTCTCAACTTTGAGGTTATCAAGATCTATAGATGATTTGTCATTAATTGTTTCTGTTATGTTTATGATAGCGTCAACAACAATTTTTGAAAGAGGTTCACTATCTTCCGAAATAAGTTTTGATTCCATGCTGGTACTTGAAATTTTTAACAAAGTTTCTCTATCATTAGGAGATACTTTTTTTGATATTTCAGATAATATTTCTAGTGCTTTTTCAGATGCTGCTTGAAAACCTTCAATAATTACAGAAGAGTGTACATCTTTTTTTAGTAATTCCTCGGCTTTAGCCAATAATGTTCCAGCAAATATAACAGAGGAAGTAGTTCCATCTCCAACTTCAGTATCAACTGTTTTGGAAATTTCAATCATCATTTTAGCTGCTGGATGTTGAGCATCAATTTCTTTTAGAATTGTAGCACCATCATTTGTAATTGTTACATCCCCTAAGGAATCTACTAACATTTTATCTAAACCGCGTGGACCTAAACTTGATTTTACGATATCACAAACCATTTTTGCAGCCATTATGTTATTTTTTTGAGCATCTCTACCTTTTTCTTGTAAAGCACTTTCTTTTAGGACTAAAACAGGTCCATTTGGTGTTTGTTGTATTGAAGCCACGAAATATTTTTGTTAAATCCCCTTTTTATACTGTAGTCTGGATCGTCGGTATGAATTTTCTTGTTTTTACATCTACAATACCGCTATAGAGTATTCTAATATCAGGTAATGCCAGAAAGGGCAAAAATAAAGGAATTAGATGTGGTTTTTTAAATTTACATCCAGAATCAGACAAAATATCATTAATTTTTGTAAAATTCGTTGTTACTTTGTGAATTGAGTCAGTGGATATTATTCCACCAAATTGTAACGGTAAAGACGCCAATGTTTTTCCATCTTTGACAACAATTATTCCACCTTGTGATTTAGTGAGTTTGTTAGCCGCATCAGCCATATCCTTCTCATTTGAACCAATAACAATCATATCATTTTCATGAAAACTCCATGTAGATGCAAATGCACCCACATCAGCACCAAAATTTTTTAAAAATCCAATAGTTTTAGTTTCACTACCAAACGTTCTGTCCAATGCAGCTACTTTCCAGATATCTTCATCATATGACGACATAACATTGGAATCTTTAACACTCAAATTAGTTGTATCTTTTTTTGTTACAATTTCAGTTTTCATTGAGATTATATTCACGATTTCATTATTGTTTTTTGAAGTAAGAAAAAAATTTTTAGCTTTTAATTTTGGAATCTTAACAGTTTTTTGTATCCAAGTTGGCACTTTAGGAGTATGAATTTTTTGTAAAATTTTTCCACTTGAGACAACAATTTTACCACCTAAGATCACTTTATTGATTTTAATTTTTTTATAATCATCTAAAATTAACATGTCAGCAATTTTTCCAGGACCAATTCCACCAAATTCATTTCCCATTTTATAATAATCAAAACAATTTTTTGATGCCATAGAAATAGCATCAATTGGATTCATCCCAAGTTTAATTGATTCTCTAACACAATGATCGATGTGACCAATGTTTGAGATGTCAAAAGGATCTAATCCATCTGAGCAGAACATTAATCGATTTTTGTATGTTCCGTGTGATAGTACAAGTGGAACAATATCTCTCAAGTCTCTACGAATTGAACCTTCTCGAATCATTATCCACATTCCAAGACGTAATCTCTCTAGTACTTGATCAAAATTTATTGGTTCATGACAGGAGAAGATACCAGATGAAACATAAGAATTTAATTTTTTACCACTTGCACCAGCAGTGTGACCATTAATTATACAATGATTTTCATGCATTTGCTTTAATGATTTGATAGTTTTAGGATCTCTTTTTGTAACTTTAGTCCAAGAAAATACCTCTCCTAATCCAACAACAGAACGTAGACTAATTGCATGTTTTTCTTCTTCTATATCGAGAGTTTTTCCATGACTAAATTTTCTGTCAACAGGCAACCCCCCAGGGATTGTATGGAAGAATCTCATTGGTAAATTTTCTGTTTGTCGTAAAAATTCCTTAAATCCACGATAACCACATACACTCACAATATCAATAGAATCTGGAAAAAGTGATGTTACTCCACACAATAATGATTTTTTTACAAATTCTGCTGGAGTCAAAAAATGATCAATGTGTATATGAGGATCAACAAAACTTGGACAAACATACTTGTGTTTTACATCTAAAAGTTTTGTTTCTGAACCGCGTGTATGAGATGCATCCTCTCCAACAAATGCGATTCTATCATTTTTGATTGCTATCTGAATTTTGTCTTGAATTTCATTTGTGTAAACATTGATTAGAGAACAATTTTCTAAAATTAGATCTGCATGATTATCTCCAATTGCTACTGAATTAATTTCAGACAGTACTGAAGAAAATTTGGAATACACATCTCAAGATAGCCTCAGATATTATTATACATTGAAGCGATGTTTAAATTACGGTCAGCGAGGCAAAATATCATGAATTTACCAAAAGAGACTAGATCATATTGTCCAAAATGCAAAAGTCATCAAAAAATGAAAGTCTCAATTTACAAAGCTGGAAAAAGAAGAGGTTCAGCTGCAGGTGAAAGAAGACATGCTCTAAGAAAAAAGGGATATGGTGGACAAAAATTCCCAAAACTTGCAAAACCTGCTAAAACTACTAAAAAAGTTACATTAATTGAAACATGTACTACATGTAAAAAGAAAATGATGAATAAAGGAATTAGAATTAGAAAATTCGAGTTGGTGGCAGTATGAAAAAAGATCATGTTTTGGTTCCAGAACCAAATAGTAAATTCAACAAAGTGAAATGTCATGAATGTGAAGAAGAGCAAATTGTCTATTCTCATAGTTCTACACAAGTAATTTGTAATTCATGTGGAAATATTTTGTCAAAAGCTACAGGTTCAATTGCTCAGATAAATGGCAAAATATTAGAGTCTACTGAGTAATTCAAAATCATTTTTTGTATTCACATTAAAACAGACACGCTTATCATCAATTATTAGATAATCTTCCACAATATACTCTAAATTTTTAATTTTACTCGCATTAACAATTGAAATACCTGTATGTACGTGATCCTTATCATTAAATGAAATAATACATTCAGAATTAAGATTAAGTGATGATTGAAATGATTTTGTAGTTAAAACACTAGTCCATATTTTTTCAGAATTTACCTCATTTACTATACGCTTTACCATATTTTCATCTAAAAGAGGCACATCACCAGAAGTGACAAATACATAGTCATCTAATTTTTTTAAAATATTATTTAGATCTGTAACAAAATTTTCTCCTAAAGTTTCAAAAGTTGTAACATTGTTTTCAGTAAGAATTTTTTGAGTTTGAGGGGAATTTGGACTAGTAGCAGCGAAGATTCTTTCAAAACAATTTGAGTTTTTTAATGCATCAATGACATGTAAAACAAGTGGTTTTTTGTATTCAAGCAATAATTTTTCTTCATCACTTTGCATTCTGGTTCCTTTTCCACCTGCCATGATAAGGCCAATCATAATGAAACAAAGATTAGTAATGATGATAGTCTTGTTATTTCATTACTTGCACCCATTACATCACCAGTAATACCTCCAAAATTTCGAGTAGATAAGGCAACTAAAAACATTGTAATAACAATTCCAGTTGCAAATACTATGAATCCATTCATTTCACCTATAACAATGAATGGAATAATTGTGATAACTCCTGCTACCAATAGACGTTTTTTGTCTTTCATTGAGTCAATGAAAGGGGAATTTGAACCAATTGAAGCAGAATTTCCCAATCCAGCCATCAAAACCATTGAAAATTTTGCTATAATTTCACTAAGCAATATTATTTTGAATAGTTCCATTCCGCTACTAAGTGATAATGCAATGATTATGCCTACTGCATACAGCACTATTGAAAATATTCCAGCAGATCCTACAGAAAGATCTTTCATAGCTTTACGTTTTTTTTCTTTTGAACCTTTAGTCATTAGACCGTCTGCAAAATCAGCAAGACCATCAGTATGATGTATGCCAGTGATTACTGCAAGAGATGCAACAACAACTAGTGATACAACAAGTGGTTCTAGATAAAGAGATAACCCATAACCAAGAGTTCCAATAATGAGTCCAATTACAATTCCAACAATTGGAAAAAGATACATATTTTTTGCAATTGAATTAAGATCAGAATTTGATGTGGGAATAATTGTCAAAAAAGAAAAAACAGACCCAATTTGCTTAAGCAATAACAATCGACTCCACTAATGAAATAAACAGAATTATAGGAATAGAAACAATTCCAAAGAAAAGTAACGAGGTTACCTTCATTAGAGTAATTGCATCCTTAACTTTTTCAGAAGTAATTTTCTGAATATCCGTTCCTAATGAATAATGTTCAATCTTTTCAAGTTTTGTTCCTAATGCACCAGCTAAAGCAGACATCGGATATCCTGCATTTGGACTATCGGTTTTTTTACCATCACGCTTGAAAATTTCATAACAATTTTTCCAATCATGTCCTAACAACATTGCACCTAACACCATTGTCATAGCAGTTAATCTTGAAGGAATGTAATTTAAGATATTATCACAGTTTGCACCAAACCATCCTAGATTTTTAAACATTTCAGTTTTGTAGCCAATCATTGAATCAATTGTATTGATTACACGATAAATAAATGCACCTGGGAGACCAAATAGTGCAAAATAAAACATCGGACCAGTAATACCATCAACTGTATTTTCACTGATACTTTCTAAAACTCCAGATAAAATATAATTTTTATTCAAATTTTTTGTTTTACGTTTTGTAATCATGGCTAAATTTGCTCTTGCCATCTCAATATCGTCTTTTTCTAAAGCGTTAGTAACTGCTAACGCATGCTTTTCCATACCCCTAATTGCAATGGTAGTTTTTAGCAAAATTGCACTGACAACAATTATTACTATTATGCTAACAAATTCATTTATAATTATTGAATCAAGTTTTAGGTTTAGTACTATCAATAATGTACCAACAATAGCAGTTGAAATTAATACGATAAGTATACCGCCAAATTTTTCCAAGTTTATATTTTCATTTTTGAATAGCGGAACAAGATTACCAATAAAATTTCCAATCCAAGCAGTAGGATGATAACGATTTTTTGGATCTCCAAAAATAAGATCTAGCATTATGGCAAAACCAATAATAGCAATTGATTCCAAGATCATTTCAAAAGTTTCTCCACATTACGAATATTAAGACTTGACTTTACAACTTTAGAGATTTTGTTTATTTCCTTATCCAATTTTTTTAAATTTGAAGCATTCCAATTCAAATTTTTGAGAGAATTACCAATAGAATCTTCATCTGGAATTTCAAAATTAGTCATCGGGATTGTACCATATACGGGCAAGCCAGTTTTTTGTTGTAATTTTCTATAACCAGGTTTTAGAATTTCAAGGTCTCCCCGAAATTTGTTTATAATGAATCCTTGTACAAGTTCAACATATTTTTTTTCAATCAATTCCATAGTTCCTACAATACTTGCAAATGCACCACCTCTTTCAATATCAGTTACAAGTAATACTGGTGATTTTGTTTTTTTAGCGATTTTCATATTGGTGATATCATATTTCTGTAAATTAATTTCAGCTGGAGAACCAGCACCTTCAAGAAATATAATTTCGTGAGATTCTGAAAGTTGCTTAAATGAATCAATAGAAGCCTTAAGACCATCTTTTAACACAAAATTCTCATAATAATTACGAGCATGCATTTTTTTGAAGAATTTTCCATTAACAAATATGGAACTGCGATAATTTCCTAAAGGTTTTAGTAGAATTGGGTTTTGTAGTGGCGTTATCTTAGTTCGTGCTGCAACTGCTTGTATTGCTTGTGCCCGAGAAATTTCAAAGTTTTTTCCAACATATGAAAAATTTGACATGTTTTGTGCTTTGAATGGTGAAACAGTGTAACCCATATCAGAAAAAATTCTACAAAGAGCCGTAACTAGTATAGTTTTTCCAGCTCCAGACGAGGTTCCTTGAATCATTAATGATTTTACCATTTTATTTCTCCAAGTGCCTTCACTAGTAATTTATTCTGATTTCTATTTTTTATGGCTATTCGTATATAATTTTCATCAAGACCACAAAAAGTACTACAATCTCTAACAAGAATATTTTTTTTAAGTAATTTTTTTTGTAAAATTTTTGAATTTATTTTTGTTTTAATTAATATAAAATTAGTAGATGAATTAAAGCAAAATAACCATTCAATTTTAGATAAAGAATTCATTAAGAATAAATTCTCTTTTTTAATAATTTCACATGACTTTTCTAAAAAATTAGAGTAACATAATGCAGCACTGGCAGCAGTTTGTGCAATATAATTTACATTCCAAGGAATTTTTATTCTTTGTAGAATTTCAATTATTTTTTTATTCCCAAGACCATAGCCAATACGAAGTCCTGCTAAACCAAACGATTTTGTAAATGAACGTAGAATAAACAAATTATCATATGATTTTATAGATTTTACAAGTGTAGGATTAGAATTAGGTACGAGTTCAATAAAAGTTTCATCAACAAAGACCAAACTAAATTTTTTTTGAGCAGCTTTTATAATTTGTTCCATATTCTTTTTTGATAAAATTTCACCTGTAGGATTATTTGGATTACAGAAAAAGATTATTCCGTGTTTGGGAATTTTTTGTATAAATTTTGATAAATCACTATTAAGATTAAGAGATTTAAAAGAGATAATAGTCCCGCCGAAAAATTTTGCCGCTTTCTCATATTCAGAAAATGTTGGACATGGGATCAAAACTTTAGATTTTTTATTTACAAAGGTGCTACAAAAATTATAAATTATTTCAGTAGCTCCATTTCCAATTAGAATTTGTGACGTGTTCATTCCAGTAAACCATTTTAGATTTGAGCGTAATTTTGATGATTCGGAATCAGGATAAATATGAATTTGATTTAATTGTTTTTTTAGATATTTTTTGACGCCGGGATGACATCCTAATGGGTTAACATTTGAGCTAAAATCAATTATTTTCTCATTTGAATTCTTAATGGAAAAGATACCTCCATGAGCAGCAGGTGTATGAGAAATAGTATTTGGATTAGGGGTTATTTTCAATATTTCAAATAAAGTAATTCAGTATAGTATTCTTTTGGTTATTTGACTAAAGGAATATTAACAGAAAACTGTGAAATTGGATCTATGAAAAAAAGAGTTGCCATAATAGGAGTTACTGGATCAGTGGGTCAAGAATTTGTGCAGTCACTAAATGATCATCCATGGTTTGAAGTTACTCAAATTGCAGCATCTGAACGTTCAGCAGGGAAAATGTATCTTGATGCAATTAGAGATTCTAGTGGGATTATTGCATGGGATGTTGGTGGAGAAATTCCAGAATACATCAAAAGTATGAAAGTTCTAAAGGTAGAAGAGGTTAATGTTCAAGAATTAGATTTAATCTTCTCAGCAGTAGAATCTGAAGCTGCAAGAGATATAGAAACAAAATTTGCTAAAGATTTACCAGTTATTTCTACATCATCAGCATACAGATACGAAAAAGATGTACCGATTTTAATTCCAGGAATTAATGACGAACAAGCTGAATTATTAGAGATTCAAAAGAGAAATAGGAATTGGAAAGGTTGGGTTGCACCACTACCAAATTGTACCACCACAGGTTTAGCAATTACACTAAAACCACTAGTAGAGAAATATGGCGCAAAAAAAGTATTGATGACTTCAATGCAGGCAATTTCAGGAGGAGGAAAATCAGGTGTATCAGCAATGGGAATCACAGATAATATTTTACCATACATACCAAAAGAAGAAGGTAAAGTAAGAATAGAAACTAGAAAAATTCTTGGAAAATTAAAAGATGGAAAAATTGAAGATGCAGATATTAAAGTAAGTTGTACATGTACAAGAGTTCCAGTAATTGATGGACATACAGAATCCGTATTTGTTGAAACTGAAAAAGAAATTGATCCTAATTTAGCAAAAGATACTTACAATGAATATAACAAAGATATTTCAGTAGCAGGATTACCATCTGCACCTGAAAAATATTATGCATTTCATGAAGATCCAACAAGACCGCAACCTAGAATGGAAAGAGAAGTTGGTGATGGAATGACTACTTCAATTGGCAGAGTGGAAAAAGAAGAATTGTTTGATAATGGTTTAAAGTATATGTTATTTTCACATAATAAAAAAATGGGTTCTGCAAAAGGTGCAGTCTTGTTAGCAGAAATGCTATACAAAAAAGAGAAGATTTAGTCTGAAATTTTAGAAATTTTTCAATAATATCTTTATTAAAGGTATAAATTTCTAAAATGCCGGTGAAATTAAATGGCTAAAATAGATGATCTTGATCTAAAAATTCTTTCAGAGTTGAGTAATGATGCATCAATATCAGTTCCAAAGCTATCACAGAAAATTAGCACGAATTCATCCGTAGTATACAGTAGAATTAAACGTCTTTTGAAACAAAAATTGATTCAAAGATATACGATAGATGTCAATGACAAAGAATTAGGATATGCAGTAAAATCTGTTACAGGAATTAATATGGATTCAAAGAAACGTGATACAATAATTGACGAATTATTCAAGATTGACGGTGTCAGAGAAATTTCAGAAGTGACAGGCAGGTTTGACATCATGGTTACAATGTACGCAAAATCACTAAACGGTATGCATGTAGTAGTTTCTGAAAAGATTGGCAAAATTGAGGGAGTTTTGAGTTCTGAGAGCTTTATAGAGATGAAAAGAAGGACAAAAACAATGCCCTACATGCAAGAGTAAACGTGTGATATTTATTTTTCTGAAAATTAGAGTGATTAGATGCAAGAAACAACTACAAAAATCAAAATAAAGACATACTATGAATTAACAAAACCAAAAATTTGGTATCTCCTAGTTTTTACAGCATTTGGAACCGCAATTACTGCATCAAATATCTATAATATTGAAATTTCAATTGCAACTTGGGCCTTAATGCTTTTTGGAGTTGCTGCAGGTTCTGCAGCTGCAAACACTTTGACAAATTATCATGATAGAGATATTGACGAAATTATGGAGAGAACAAAAGAGAGACCAATTCCAAGTAAGAGAATTTTCCCTGCTGAAAAAGCAAGAGACTTTGGATTAGTATTAGCAGCAATTTCTATTGCATGTGCATTTGGAATTGCATTTACTACATCATTTTGGAATGGAATGTGGTGTGGTATTTTTATGGTATTTGGTTTGGCAGATAATATTGTAATTTACAGTCACGCATTGAAAAGAAAGAGTCAACTTAACATCATACTAGGAGGATTTTCAGGTGGGGCACCAGCAATGATTGGATATGCTGCGGTTACACTAACTGGATTATGGGACTTTGGACTAATCATGGCAGGATTGGTATTCATTTGGATTCCAATGCACATTTGGGCCTTGACATTACACTTTAGAGAAGATTATCAAAAAGTAAAGGTTCCAATGTTAACTGCAGTATTATCTGAAAAGACATCAGCTAGAGTAATTGCTGCAACCACAGTTATGATGGTGGTGTTTAGTGTGGTACCGTTCTTTTTGACAACTGATACAGGCGAACCAGTAATGAGTGAAGTTTACCTATACACTGCAATAGCATCAGGTGTATTGATGGTTGTACTTAGTGCGTGGGTTGTATCAAAACCAACTGAAAAAGCTTCATGGGTTTTATTCAAATTTTCTAGCCCATATCTAGCTGTGCTATTTATAGCATTAATGGTAGATTCTGCACTTTAATATAAAAAAGCGTATAACTTTTTAATACCAAATTTTGTTGTTCTACCATGATCATAGAATTAGTTTGTAAAGACTATGGCCATGACTGTGACTTTGTTGCAGAAGGCGAAAATGTTGATGATGTTATGAAAGAGTTTGGCAAGCATTCAGATGAAGAACATGGATTATGGTATTCAGATGAATCATTAAAACAAATTGTTCAAAACAAGTATAATATAAAATAATTAAGGTTTTAAGATAATTTTTCCAACTAGTCCTTTTCCGTTAAGCATTTTTTTATGTGCATTTACTGCATTCTCAAATGTAAAGACAGAATCAATAATTGCTTTTATCTTTCCTTGACCCATCCAGTGAAAACCTTCTTCCAGTTCAGCACGAGTTCCTTGTGTAGAGCCTAGAATATTAATTCCTTTGAAAAAAATATGACGTAAATCAGTAGGTGCATTATATCCAGTTGTAGCTCCTGTTGTTACAATAGTTGCACCATATTTCAATAAAGTTAGCTCTTTGTTCCAATGTGAACCACCAATATGCTCAAAAATTACATCTATTCCAGGTAAACCGCCCTTCTTTTTTGTTATTTCTTTGGTAATTGCTCTGACCTCTTTATGCCAATCTTCTTTTCTATGATCAATAGCATAATCAGCACCAAGTTCTTTTAATTGCTCTAATTTTTCGGGACTTGCAGTTGCAATAACTGTACAACCATACAGTTTTGCAATCTGAATACCAAATATTCCAACACCAGAACTACCACCCATTACAAGAACAGTTTGTCCAGGTCTGATTTTTGCTCTTCCAACTAGCATATGCCAGGATGTAAGAAGAGTCATGGAAGCTGCAGCTGCTTCATCAAAACTAACATTATCAGGAATTTTTATGATATTAATTTCTGGTAAATGTGCAATTTCACAATATCCTCCCCAAAGAGGACCTGTTTCAAATCCCCAAATCTTTCTTTTACGACAATTGTATTCTTTTCCATCAGTACACGCAGAACAAACGCGACATGACATGTTACCATGTGAAACAACTCTATCGCCAACTTTGATATTTTTTACATTTTCACCAACAGCAATAACTTCACCAGCTGCATCAGTTCCAGAAATATGTGGTAGTGGGACAGCCAAAGGTTTGCCTCTCATTCCCCAAATATCATCATAGTTTAATGCAGCA
>Ga0315327_10000485_pt1 | contig 19343 bp, 25 predicted proteins | sample M110032315metaG_FD_203460 | JGI IMG/M metagenome (GOLD analysis project Ga0315327, IMG submission 203460) | Ammonia-oxidizing marine archaeal communities from Monterey Bay, California, United States - M1 100m 32315 | ecosystem: Environmental > Aquatic > Marine > Coastal | place: USA: California... | reverse complement strand
TACTAGAATTTGAAAGACTATCTAGTAAGGCAATCAAAAAGGTTGTTGATGTATTACGTAAGCATAAAACAGGAATTGCCCTTTTTGCAAAAAAATATGCAAGAAAATTCAAAGATGATTTAGAAATTCTTGACAGTTATCTTCAAGAAATTAAAAATCTAACTTCTAACTACAAATCAAACCAAGAATTTTTATCAATAATTAATGAAAATATTGAGAAGATTTCTCTCACACGTGATACTATTACTACACAGAATAAAAGAACTGGCGAATTAGATAATTCATTAAAACAAGAAATTTCCAGGTTAGATGATTTAAAGAAAACTGAATCTGAAATTATATCGTCTTCTGAATATAATGACTATACTAAGACTAGGGAAAAACTAGATGGGTTAGTACCAGAAGAAAAAAAATTGCGATATGGATTAGACGAGAATTTTGTGAAAATTTCAAGACCACTGAATAAGTATGTTCATATATCATCACTTGACAAACCATTAAAGATCTTACATGAAAAATTATTGCAGTCACCATATGATATACTGTCTGAAAATAATTTGCCTGACATAATAAAAATCTTAGATTCTGTCAAATCAGCAATTTCTTCTGGAGCAATATCTGTAAAAGATACTGAAAAATCTATTGAACAGATATCAACTGTCAAGCAACTTTTGCCTAATCTAATTAATGAAAAAATGAGTTTTTCCAAAAATAAATCTGTACATTTGAGCAACCTGGAAAAATTTGATTTTGATAGATTTCAGACATGTAAACGTGAATTAGAAAAATCTGAAAATGAAATATCTAATCTTGAATCTAAAAGAAATACATTAAAAAAACAGATTCAGGAAAACGAGAAACTCATGTCTGATATTTTCACTACACTTGAAATTAATCTCAAAAGCGCATCATCAATTTCATATAAAATCATTAGAGAGTGATATGCTTTTCAAACAAAAAAAATCTGAGCGTAAGGTAGTAATAAAAAATGATGTGAGAGATGGAATTATTTCGTATTGTAAGATAAATCACCCGAATGAGATGGTTTTGATACTAAAAGGAAAGTCAAAAAATTCAATTATGGAAATTAATGGCTTGGTAATTCCCCCTTTTGATCATATAGGTCCAACATTTGCAGGATTTCCTGCATCATTTCTTCCATTAGATCTAAGCTATATTGGAATCGTTCATTCACATCCAATTGGCTCAGAAAAGCCATTAATTGAGGAATTGAATAATTTTTTTGGACTTGTTTCATTAACTGTCAAATCACCCTATAATGATGATGACATATTTGCATGGGATAGTAATGGAAATTCAATCCCTCTCACTTTTTCTGATTAATTCAAGTTTGAAAGAGAATTTTTGAATAAGCCTTATATTCTTTTTAAAATAAAATTACCTATCTTGATTAACTACAAATCTTATTTGATATTTCTATTTGCATCATTGGCCATAAGTATAGGTCTACAAATGGTCTTACCATTCCCATATGGACTAGGTGCAGCATTAGCACTGTTTATCGCATTCCCATTAATTCTTAGACGTAGAATGATGAATAGAATGCGTGGTGGTTATGGCGGTGGTTCTGGTTCTGGTTCAGGTTCAGGTTCTGGTGGTGGGTTTGGTGACTTATTCGGTCGAAACTCTGAAAATTCATCCAAGATAAAGTATGAATGTCTTGTATGTCATAAAGTGTATAACGCTAGAGAATGTCCACGATGCGGTTCTTCAATGAAGCGTGCAATGTTTTAATCAATCAAATGACTGCAACAGAATTATCATTGGATGTAATACGAAGAAAAGTCTTTTTTCATAATTCTATTGATGTATGGATATCAGCATGTGAAGAAAAAAATGTGGAGTGGTTTAACACTGAGCAATATAAAAAATTTATTTCATACTTACTAAAAAATAATTTACATTTGAAGGCATTCAATCTTTGTGCACATGAAGCAGGTGCAACTGAAGAGAAAAAAACAAAATTTGCTGATAGCCTAGCTGAAACAAAAGGGGTTGATCCTAATTCTGCAACATACACAATAAAACTAAATGATAGCACTATTGATTTTATCAGAAAATTTAAGTTTGAAAATTAATTAGCGTTTTAACTTTGGATTTATAATCGTGTCAAGTGTATTTCCTATGAAAACAAATGCAAGACCTGTTATTGCTATTAGAAGACCAGGTGGCATAATCCACCACCAAAATCCTTGTGCCGCAGCACCATATGTATTTGCATCATGTAGAATTTGCCCCCATGTAGGAAATGAGGGATCACCTAAACCAAGAAAGCTTAATCCTGCCTCTGTAGTAATTGCAGCTGGAACTGAAATTGCAATGCTAGCAAAAACATAGGGCATCATTTGTGGTATAATATGCTTAAAAATTATTTTAGAGTCCTTCTGACCCATAATTTTTGCAGCCTCAACGTATTGGCGTGTTTTAATCTGTAATGATATACTTCTAGATACTTTAGCAATCCCGACCCAACTGAATATCATTAAAAATCCTATCATGAGGAATATGCTGTTACTTATTGTTACTGCTAGAATGATCAAAAATGGTAATGCTGGTAAAGCGTAAATAACATCATTAAAGCGCATCATAGCCTCGTCTGTTTTTTTTCCTTTGTAACCAGAATAAACTCCATAAATTAATCCTGCAACAACTGAACCGATTGAAACAGATATTCCAATAAATAATGCTAATGGAGTTCCATATAGTAACCCAACTGCTAGATCCCTTCTCAATTCATCTGTTCCCATAATTCCAAACGCTTTTCCACCAATAATCAGATTAGAATCAAGGAATACATTCTTAGTTTCTGGATTATATGCATTCATAATGAAAACATAATCACCGATTAGAATACGCCTATCTGTTTTTTCTGAAAAGATTAGTTCTGTTGATCCTAGGTCTTTTGTTTTATATTCATACATATTTGATTGAAGAGTGAGATTTTTTCTTAGTAAGTTATCAGTAGAAAAAATTGTTTGTTTAAAAGTTGTTGATTCAGCCGAGTATGGTAATGACCTCTTTAATAATTCTAGTTTTACTCCATCTGGTCTAATAACAGTTATCTCCAGAAGTGGTGAGCCAGTATAGTTTAACTCAAAGTTGTACATAAAGTCATTTGGAAAGTCATCATAATCATAATTGAATCTAAACTGTTGTGATGATAGGAAAATTCCATCTTGTTCATTAGTAATATTCTCTGATTGAATAATTTTATGCTCTGGAATTTTTTCAAACATAAATACATTGACCCATACAGGTACAGAGGTTTTTGGATATGTAATCCATTTCTCAGGATTATTCCAATCTTGGAATTCTGCTGAAGGAATTGAGACTAGAGCAAAAATCGAGATTATAATTAGTGTTAGAAGGATTAAAACTCCGGTAATTCCTATTTTACTCTTAAGAAATTCACGTTTGATGTCAATAGCTAAATCGGTAGTCAATTTTTAGTCCTCACCCTAGGATCAAAATATCCATATAACAAGTCAGCAACAAAAATACTGATTAAAAATAAAACTGTGAGAATATACGTTGAACCAATAATCACAGGCAAGTCCATTACTCCAATAGCATCAAAATATAGACGTCCCATTCCAGGCCAATCAAAAACTGCTTCTGTAATGATAGCACCGCCTAATGAACCAGATAGACTCAATGCTAAAATTGTTATAATTGGTGGTGCAGCATTTTTTAATGCATGTTTGTAAACTATTTTTTTCTTATCTATCCCCATGATTTTTTTTGCAGTAATAAAATCCTCCTGTAAAATCCCTACCATAAAATTTCTTACCAGGTATGCCCACGAACCAAATCCAATTAGGGAGATTGTGATTAATGGGAGTGCCATATGATACAGTAATGAAAAAATATATCCAGGTTCATCAGGTCCAATTGATGGCGTTGCTCTTGCAGGAAAAATTTGATATACAAATGCAAATAGAAAAATCATTAACATTCCTATCCACCAAACAGGAAAACTACTACTAACAATTGCAAATGTAGACGTAAATCTATCAGTTTTTGAACCAATTTTGTTACTAGACGCTGCTCCCAGAAAAATTCCAATAATTGAAATAATTATAGTTGCAGTTGTGAATAGTAAAATAGTTCTTGGTATTTTTTCTAGAAGAATGTCTGCAATATTGGAAGAACCTGAATCACTTGTTAAAAAAGTCGCATTGCCAAAATCTAGAATCAAAATTTTATACATGGTCAACCCAACTCTTTGAGGAGAATACCACGGTGTGTCTAGCCCTAATGATTTAACACGCTCATCAATTTTTTGTTGAATAAACGCCTCAAATTCTTCTGGGTCTGTAAAACTCTCTGCAATTGAAGGATTTTCGATAATTTCTGCTCTGACCTGAAACATCACTCCTTGTTTCAAAATTGTGTCCATATTTGAGCCAACTAATAAAATTGTCAAAAGTAATGTTATCATTAATACAGCAAACATCGTAATTGCTCTTTTTGCGAGATATCCTTTTAGGCTCAATGTTCTAAAAGACATAATTCAGTTTATAACTTATTTTTATGCCTAGTAAACAACTTAAAAACAGGCTATTAGATCCGATCGTAATGCAGGAATTTGCAAACCCTCATTCACTAAGAAATGGAATATTTGATCTTCTGTCTTCTGTCAAATTGGCAACTGATGAAAATGTTAAGTTATTAGATTATACTACTGAATTATTCAACAAGAACGGATTATCTAGCGATTACTATGGATATCATAACATTGATCATGAATTAGAAGTTACTTATGTTACACTGCTATCTGCAATTAATTTAGTTAATGAAAACAAGTTTTCACTTGATGATGTAAAATATCTATTTGCAGCTGCATTATTACACGACTTTGATCCTTCGAAATCTGCTGACAAACCACATGAAAAAAATGTCATTCAGTTTATTTCAAAAGATAAGACAATTCAAGATCTTTTAAAAAATATAAAACTAGATCCTATACTCATCTGTGCATTAATATCAAGAACCGTTTATCCATGGTCTGGCGAAACAAAAATTATTACAGAAAAACAAATGAAACACTATTTTAATACATCTTCTGTCACAAAAAATAATTCCGAATTACAGCAGCATTTTAGTATGCTAGGACATTTTCTTTCAGTGGCAGATCGTATTGGCGGATACTCTCTAGGTGACTTTGGAAAGGCAATGGAGATGGCAAAGATGAATGCTCATGCATCAGCATGGCATCCTGCATTAATTGTTAGAAGATCTGTTTCATTCTTTGAGGATATGTTAAATAATGATGCAGAAATGTGTGAATCACTTCTAAACGGTCTTCCAAAACACATGCGAAAAAACTTTCTTGATAATATAACAGGTTTTATGAAAGTTCGTCAAGAAGAAATTCAAATTTATAATAAATTTACGTATGAAGGGTTGAATTTAGTTCCATGTATTGAAAAAAGCTCCAATGAGGAACTAATTGATTCGCTATTGGAAATTTATAGAGAACTACCAAAGCCACTTCAATTTACACGAGAAGATTTTGTTGAATCAGTTCATGACGAACAAACTATTCTAAACACATTAAGAGTTGGAGATTCAAAAGGACCAATTATTGGATTTGCAAAAGGAGGACCATTAGAGTCATATAATCTTCAATCTGAAATCAATGATACCAATTATGGGGAGAATAATACAATATTTTTGGAACCTATTGCAATAAAAAATGGATATTGGGGATTTCATGGTGGTCGTGAAATTCGTCAGTTATTTTTGATGCAAGTTTACTCTAAGGGTTACAAATTCATGACCAGTTTTGCAATGAGGGAAGTTATAGAACATAGAATAAAGAATGATAAAAAGATTGAATTTGTGAAGAAATTTGATCCCGAAAAATGGGATTATTATAGAGTTACATTGTAAAAGAAGGTTATCTACTAGTTTATCGTATACAGTGTTATGAGTTCAGATGACGAATTAGTGCAATCTGGGAAAAAATTTCTCACCGAAGGAAAATTTGCCGATGCATTAAGTTGTTTTGAGCAGTCATTATCATCAGATCCAGCAAATCCAAACTTATTGAACCTTAAGGGAGCAGTATTACGTAGCCTTGGTAGATACGATGAAGCTTTAGAGTGTTATAATAAATCACTTGAATTGGATCCACGTGACAAGGACTCATCATAAACATATGAAACATTCCTAACTCATATAATTTAGCTAAAATAATCTATAGTAATGAAAAAATTCTTGAATGACATGTTAGAGAGTGCAGCAGAATTATGCGATGAGCAGGAATTTTCAGAAGCAATAAAAATTTATGATAAAATTTTGGATACATATCCGGAAAACATCAATGCATTAATTGATAAAGCAACCACACTACAAAGAATTGGAGATAATAAAAAATCATTAGAATTATTTAATACAGCACTAAGAATTGCACCAAAAAACATTGATGCATTAATTGGAAAGGGCTCTGTTTTACATGCAATAGAAAAATACGATGACGCGATAGTTCTTTACGATAATGCACTTAAAATCAATAAGAGATTCGCATTAACATATGCATACAAAGGATTGGCGTTGGGAGAAAAAGGAAACATCAGTGATGCACTAAAACATTTCAAGAAAGCACTCTCGATTGATAAAGATCTAGAATTGGCAAGAATCAGTAAAGAAACAGCATTAAATCTATTAGATTCTAGAAAAACTAAAAAATAGATACGTCACCAGGAGCAGGTTTACGTTTTTGCTCATCCTCATGAAATTCAAAAAAATCACTATGGACTGTTTTTTGGTGTTTTTGCAAATCTTCTATATTTTCAAACATATCATGGCATAAAAAGCACTTTGGCTTGTCTTCGTCAACTAAAGGAAGTACCATACTATCTGTAAATTGTCATGTTTTATATTTTGATCAAAAATATGCTTATTATGCTAGAAAATATGATTGGAAAATCTACTGCCATTGATCGTGCTATGGCAGGAAAAGAGCTTACATTTGATGACGGAATGGAATTAATGAATTATGATAATACTCACATGCTTGGAGCAACTGCCGAAATTACTAGGAAAAAATTAGTCGGAAACGATGTAACATTTACAGCATCATATTACATGAACTACACAAATGTATGTGCTGCAAGCTGCCAAATGTGTGCATTCTATAGAAAGGGTGATGAGGATGATGCATATACACTAACTCCAGAGCAGATTGAACAACGTGTATCGTCTGCAGAACAACTTGGTGCTACTGAAGTACATATTGTAGGTGGATTTCATCCTGATTTGCCCTTAGATTATTACGAAGAAATGATGAAAGTGATAAAAGAAAAACATGAGAATTTAACAATCAAGGCATTTACGGCTGCTGAGATTTTTTATTTATCTAAACTTACAAAAAATTCAATCAAAGAAATTCTTGCCAGACTCAAAGATGCAGGACTTGATTCAATGCCAGGTGGTGGTGCTGAATTGTTTCATCCTGATATAAGAGGTAAAATTGTTAGAGGGAAATGTACTGGTCAGGAATGGCTTGATACAATTGAACAAGCACACAATCTCGGAATAAGAAGTAATGCAACTATGTTGTATGGTCACATTGAAAAGCCTGAACATATTGTTGATCATTTAATCAAAATTCGCGAGTTACAAAAAAGAACAAATGGATTTCTTACTTTCATACCATTGAAATTTAGTCTTGATAACACCGAATTAGAAAATGAACATCAAGTCACACAGGAATGCTCATCACTATATGATCTAAAAATTATTGCATTATCACGTCTTATGCTTGCTGGTTCTTTGAATAATATTTCTGTTTACTGGGTCGCATATGGGAAGAAACTAGCGCAAGTTGCATTGTGTAATGGTGGGAACGACCTAGTCGGCACTGCATTTTCTGAAGAAATTTATCGCGCCGCTGGTAAGCCAACAAATTCATCATTAGTTGAATTATCTAACTTGGTAAAAGAAATCAAAAGAAATCCAATTCAAAGAAACACATTTTTTGATAACATCCAGCATTTCAAGTAGCTGGCTTTTTCTCGGTTTTCTTTACTCCACCTTTTTTCTTTCTTCTTGCACCAAAACTGATTAGAACAAGCAGAAATCCAACACCAATTAAAATTCCAGACAGTGTCTTAGAATCAGTGTTTTGTCGCTCTGCCATCAGGAATTCCAGTTCTTCCTCGGGAGTCATGCCACCTTCACCAATTGGTGTAGCCACGCCAAGAATAGCTGATAAGGCAATACCCACAATAATCATTGTCAACCCACCAGCCAAAATTTTCTTATCAACGATCATTTACAATTATTAGTTATTTGCATAATTTAAGAAAAGCGAAAAATGACGGCTAGTCGGATCAGAAAGCAGAAGAGGAAGAAGACGCGGAAGATTAGATACATATCGTTCAAGATGCACATTTAAAAAACAAAAAATATCAGAAATCATATGTCTGAATTACCACATTTTTCAAGTAGGGCATTTTTGGCACCAATGGCAGGTGTGAGTGATCCTGCATTACGGTTAATCTGTAAAAAGATGGGTGCTGGTCTCGTTGTGACGGAATTAACCAGTATTCATGCAATTATTGCAAAAGAACAGCAATTGAAAGATCAGATGAAAAATATCACAGAATTTTTGGAATTTTCTGAAAAAGAGCGTCCATTATCAGTACAATTGTTTGGTTCTGATCTTGTTGCACTAGAAAAGGCAACAAAGATTGTAGAGCCATTCTTTGACATAATTGATTACAATATGGGCTGTCCTGCACCACACATAACAAAGCAGATGGCAGGCGGTGCACTTTTACAAGATTCTGATTTAACACGTCAGATTTTTAGAACGATGGTAAATTCAACAACAAGACCGGTATCATTGAAAATGCGCATAGGCGTTTCTGATTCCAACAAGTTGCTGTTCAAGGAAATTGCAAAAATTGCAGAACAGGAGGGAATTAAGATGATAACATTACATCCTAGGACTGTCTCACAGGGGTATTCAGGCCATTCTGATTGGAATATGATAAAGAAACTAAAAGAAATCGTGGAGGTTCCAGTTGTCGGAAATGGTGATATCACGACTCCTGAAATTGCTAAAAGTATGATTGAACAAACTGGATGTGATTATGTTATGGTAGGACGCGGTGCGATGGGCAATCCATTTATTTTTGAACAGATTAACGATTACCTAAAATACGGCGTCTACAAAAATTATAATTTCTCTGATAGACTGGAAGCTTTCTTGGATTATGTTAGTGAGACATCAAAATATAAAATAAAATTTGTAAACATTAAGGAACAGGCAATTCGATTCACAAAAGGTACTGTTGGTGGTAGTATACTACGAAAAAGATTGACAACCACTAGAGATATTGACGAATTAAAAAAAATACTTGTTCAAACAGTTTCAGTCTAGCGCTTCTGAAATTTTAATTTCAAATTCAGGTACCAGATCTTTTTCACGAGCCATTTCAAACATTCTTCGAATAGATTTTTCTCCACTGTCTCCCATGTTTACTGTAACAGGATTTACGTACATTTTGACAAATTTTTCTATTAATTCTTCTGATTTTCCTCTACTATACTGCATTGCATATTCTAATGCATCTTTGTCATGTTCCAGTGCAAATTCAATCGAGTTTTTTAGATACATGTCAAATTTTTTGATAACATCTTTGCCAAATTTATTACTCATAACATTAATTCCCAATGGAACAGGTAAACCATTAGTTTCTTTGTCCCACCATTCACCAACGTCAAGTATTTTCATAACGCCTTCCTGCTCAAATGATAATTGTGTCTCATGAATAACCAAACCAACATCAACTTTACCTGTTTTAACTGCATTTGGTATTTCACTAAAATTCATTTCGATATAATCAAACTTTCCAATCATTAATTGTAATAGTAGGAATGCAGATGTCATTTTTCCAGGTATTGCAATTTTGGATTTTTTTATTTCATCTATTGACATTTGTTTTGTAGCAGTCACAATTGGGCCATATCCTATTCCAAAACTTCCTCCACTACGTAGAATTGTATAATCAGGAATGTATGCACATGCATGAACTGAAACTGCTGTGACGTCAAGTTCAGGGTTCTTTGCTCTAGAATTTAGGTCCTCAATATCACCTATTACATGGTTTACAGTAAAATCATCAGATTTTATCTTACCAGTAAGCATTGCATAGAACATGAATGCATCATCTGAATCAGGGGTGTGCCCAACAGAAATTTCCACAATTTATCAGTAAAATTTGGTAATAAAAAACATTAGAATTAACAACCAACGGTTGTTTAGAGCAAAAAGCTTTTCAAACTGTTAATAGATAATAAGATATGATCTGTGCAAGTTGTGGGAATCACAAACATTACGAATGTATAGATTGCCAGAACAATCATACAACTGAGCTATGTGATTGTGATTGTCATAAAACTGAGCATCAGCACGAACAATAACTATAATTATAAAAATACTCATTTTGATTTTATATGAATACTGATTCACATTCTGATGAAGAGATTACGCATATTCTTAAAATGAAAAAAGTTGCTGTAATTGGAATGTCAAAATATGAAGAAAAGGCGGCACATTTTGTTCCAAAGTATTTACTTCAAAACGGGTATGATGTAACTCCTGTTAATCCTACAACTCGTGAAATTTTTAAAAAAAAATGTTATGCTGAAATCACTGATGTTCCATATGATGTAGATATTGTAGATGTATTCAGACCATCTGAAGATGTATCTACTATAATTAATGGTGTAGTAAAGAAAAAACCTAAAGTTATGTGGCTTCAAGAAGGTATTCATAACATTGCAGCAGAAAATTTAGCAATGAGTTCAGGAATTGATGTTGTGTATAACAGATGTATGTTAGCTGAACATCAACGATTGATGTGATATGACCTCATTTAGATTATTTTTTGAAGAGTTACTTATACTTGTACAGAAATATGAGAAGCAGCAAGTTATGATTAAAGTTGAAGAAGATTTAGATCATGAATTTGTAAAAATTTTTGGCGAAAAGATTGATTCGATATTTAGGGCTAAAACTGGTCTTAATGACGTATCAGAGTTAGCATATACTACTGCTGAACATCATCCATACTGGGCATTACTTTACAATTGTTCTGAAATATCAAAAACTGTGCTTGAAAAATGGAATGACAAAATTTCATCTGAAGAAATGGATGAGATTAAATGGCATATCAAGGAAATTGAAAATAGTTGTAAAAAACTAGAAGATGTATCATAATAATTACTTTCAACTACAAGTCAGAGATAAATAACATATCAATAGAATTCATTCATGGTAATCAGGATTGGAATAATAGGAAAAACCAATACTGGAAAAACGACTTTTTTTAATTCTGCAACTCTTTCCTCTTCTGAAATTTCCACATATCCATTTACTACTAAAACACCTGAATCATCTGTGGCTAATGCAATTACATTATGTGTTCACATGGAATTTAATGTTCAAGACGAACCAAACAATTCCAAATGTACAGATGGTTGGAGATACGTTCCAGTCGAATTAATTGATCTTCCTGGGCTGATAAAGGATGCATGGAAAGGAAAAGGACTTGGTAATCAATTCCTTTCTATTGCAGCACAATCTGATGCATTATTGCACGTAGTGGATTGTTCTGGTAGTATCGATGCATCTGGAAAAATTTCTGAGGTTGGTACTGGTGATCCAGTTTCTGATTTTGCAGATATTGAAGAAGAATTGATAATGTGGTACCAAAAAATCCTAGAAGGTAACAGAGACAAAGTCTCAAAAAACATTAATTCTGGAACTGAACTTGTAGATGCATTCACTGATCTCTATATGGGAATTGGAGTTAAGAAAAATCATGTCATTAGAGCACTAAAAACATCTGAACTAGAAGAAAAGAAATTTGATGATTATGATTCACAAGATACAAAACAGTTTGCAAAAATACTCAGAAAAATTTCCAAGCCAACTTTAATTGTTGCAAATAAGATTGACATTCCAGGTGCTGATAAAAATTTCAACCGTCTTCGTGAACGATATAATGAAGTAATTACTGTTCCAGCAAGCGCTGATAGTGAGTTAACACTTAGACGTGCGGAACAGCAACAGTTAATCAAATATTCGCCAGGGTCTGAACAATTTGATATTATTAACTTAGAAAAATTAAACAAAAAACAAAAAGGTGCTTTAGATTTTATCAAAAAAGACATTATGGGTGAATATATGCGAACTGGCGTTCAATTTGCCATTAATGTAACCGTATTCAAATTATTAAAAATGAATGCTGTATATCCTGTTGCGAATGAAGAAACACTTTCTGATAAGAAAGGTAGGGTATTACCAGATTTGATTCTAGTAAAAGAGGGCGCCACCATTAAAGACTTGGCAAATGAAATTCATACAGATCTATCAAAGGGGCTTTTGTATGGAAAGGATTTGCGCTATAATCTTAGACTGCCAACACATTATCAATTAAGAGACCGTGATGTTGTATCTTTGGTTAGCGCAACAAAAAAACAATCCAGTCAAAAATAGAATCTGATATGAAGTCTGTAAATTTTACTATTCTTGGAGAGCAATCTATTGCTAATGACTTTGGAAAAAAAGGAACATCAACTGATCTTACATTATATGATAGAAAAGAATCTGACATTATCAGAACATGGGTTACTCCTAATGGATTTCCAGAAAAAATTCAACCACTGTTTCAATCAATTTACTTATCTGAATATGTTATATTTTATGTTACATCATTAGATAAATTTACAGGAGAACAAATTATTGCACTTGATTCACTAGGAAAAAAAGATGGGATATTAAGCCATTCATATGATGTTGATGAGTCAAGACTAAACACAATGATCAAGGGAACTGTATTAGAGCAATACAAGAAAGTTGATTCATCAAACATCAAAGAAGAGATATCAAAATTTCCAGTTGTACAGAAAGATGGCAAATCATGTATTGTAATAGATCATTGTTTTGATGTGAAAGGTGTGGGAACAGTGGTTCTTGGAAAATTGATATCTGGGAAAATAAATCAATATGATAAACTTACTCACTTTCCATCAAAGGTAGAAGCCATGGTAAAATCAATACAAATGCATGATGATGATGTAAAAGAGGCAGTATCACCAGCGCGTGTTGGGTTATCATTAAAGAACATAAAACCAGATGATATTTCACGTGGGGATATTTTGTCTACAGACGATTCGATAAAAATTACTGATGAATTATTATTAGATTTTAAGCAGAATCAGTTTTATAAAAATACAATTTCTGAAAATGAAATGTGTTTAGTTAGTGTTGGGATGCAGATTAAGGCTGGAAAATTTTTGTCAATTTCACCTCTGAAACTAAAACTCGATAAACCTATTGTTATTTTACAATCTGATGTATGTGTGTTATTAAAACCAGAATCTAAGTCAATTAGAATAATAGGAAGTGGAAAAATTCAATGACTTCAGCACGTTCTTGTCCTATCTGTACTAAATGTGGTTCTAAAAAATTTATTCGACTCGAGTCAAATCAGACCAAAGTTCAATGTGTTAATTGTAAAAAAATCATAAATATTTAGTTATTTACCCAAACATTCTGAAAGGTCTTGATGGAACTTAGTTTTTTGGAAATCGTTTAACATATCATCCTTGTTTTCTAAAGCAAATTTTTCAATTTCTGCACACGTCCAATCTTCCCAAATTCGTGGGTTTGTAACATTTTTCTCATAAAAATTAATTCCAATAATGCTCACAGGGATTATTACCGCAAAAGCAAATATTATAAGAATTTTCAAAAATTTTGGATTTTCAGTTATCATACTATAAGATATATCTCATAGATTATATTTGCAATTTTTTGAATTAATTCATGGCACAAACTTGGAAAGATGAAGATATTTCACTTGATCCAATAAAAGACCAAACAATCGCAGTGATTGGTTATGGAATACAAGGAGATGCACAGGCAAACAACATGAAAGATTCTGGCCTCAATGTTATTGTTGGCTTAAAAGAGGGTGGTTCAAGTTGGCAAAAAGCAAAAGATGACGGTCATGAAGTTTTGTCTGTATCTGAGGCTACAAAAAAGGCAGACATTGTTCACATTCTAATTCCTGACATGGTCCAAGCAAAAGTGTACAAAGAAGAGATTGCACCAAATCTTTCAGAAGGAAAAGCATTATCATTTTCACATGCAGCAGCAATTTATTGGAAATGGATTGATGCGCCAGAAAATGTTGATTTAATCATGGTAGCACCAAAGGGTCCAGGCTCTAAGGTACGTGAGACATATCTACAAAACTTTGGAACCCCATCAATTGTAGCTGTAGAACAAGATAAGACAGGAAAGGCATGGGACAGAACACTTGGAATTGCAAAAGCAATTGGAAGTGCACGTGCTGGATTAATTCAAACCACTTTCAAAGAAGAGGTTGAGACAGACTGGTTTGGAGAGCAGGCAGATTTGTGTGGAGGTTCTGCATCTATGGTAGTAAATGCATTTGAAACTTTAGTGGAGGCTGGATATCAACCAGAAATTGCATATTTTGAGGTTTTACACGAACTAAAATTAATTGTTGACATGATCCAAAGATATGGAATCAATGGAATGTGGAGACGCGTTTCAGAAACTGCAAGATATGGTGGACTCACAAGAGGTCCAATGGTAATGACATCTGACACAAAAGAAAGAATGAAGAAAGTTCTAACAATGATTCAAGATGGAACATTCAATGATGAATGGATAAAAAATTATCAGTCAGAAGGTAAATCGGCATTTGACAAATACATGAAAGAACTAGACGGTCATCAAATCGAAACTGTTGGAAAGCAAATGAGAAAAATGATGTGGCCTGATTCTACAGAATAATTATAATTTTCTTAATTTAGAAACGCCTTTTGTTATATGATCTATTATCAATTCTAACGACGTACCTGGTCCAAAGTTACCGGTAACACCTGATTTTTCTAATGCCTTTTTATCTTCTTCAGGAATTACTCCTCCACCTACAACAAGTACATCTTTTATCTTCCGTTTTTTCAATTTCTGCGCAACTCTTGGAAAAAGTGTACCATGTGCACCATTTAGAAGACTTAGTGCAACAGCATCAACATCTTCATCCTCAACAATCTGTGCGATTCTGTCAGGGGTGGCAAACAAGCCAGAATAGATTACTTCCATTCCAGCATCACGAAATGCTCTACATAATACAAGAGCACCTCTGTCATGTCCATCAAGACCAAGTTTGGCAACTAGGATTTTGATTCTACGTGTTTGTGCTTGCTGTCTCATATGTTTACTTTGATGGTTTGTTTTAAAATCTTTCTTGAAATTAGTCTGAGCTTTGTGATATTAGGAATTTAATGATTTGAATTTTTTCATCGCCTGTTTTGCCATATCTTCCATATCATCATGCGGAAATTTAGTTGGGTCATCATTAGCAAAATGCTCTTCACTTTTTTTGGCTTTTTTTTCTTCCATGTTTATAGATGAATAAAAGAGATAATACGTTTTATTAAAGCAAACCATATGATTTTTGTATGGATATCATCTCTGATCTCAAAAAAGCAAAACGTGGAGCAATTGCAAAGGCAATTTCAATAGTTGAAAATGACCCAAAAGAGGCACGAAAATTAATAAAAAGAATATACAAAAATTCAGGCACGTCAATAATAATTGGAATCACAGGTCCAGCAGGAGCCGGGAAATCCTCATTGATTAACAAATTATCATTAGAGTTAAGAAAATTAAAATTTAAACCAGCAGTTCTTGCAGTAGATCCTACAAGTCATGTTACGGGCGGAGCAATTCTTGGTGATAGAGTAAGAATGACTGAATCTACCGATTCTGGTACATACATACGAAGTATTGCATCAAGAGGAGCAACTGGTGCAATTGCACATTCAGTAAGAAATAGCGTTAGAATTTTAGAATATTCAGGATTCAATCCAATTATTATTGAGAGTGTTGGTGCAGGACAAACAGAAATTGAAATATCCAAAATTGTCGACATAACAGTAGTTACATTTAATCCTCACACTGGAGATAGTATCCAGACAATCAAGGCAGGAATTACAGAAATTGGAGATGTCTATCTAGTCAACAAAAGTGACTTAGATGGTGCATCTCAATTATTTCAGGCAGTACAAGATTTCATTGGAAGTTCTCAAGATCAACCAACAATTCTCAAAACATCTGTTAAAAAAAATAAAGGAATCAAAGAACTTGCCAAAGTACTAAAAGAGATGATGTCAGAAAAAAGGAAATCTAAAAAAGATTTAGTCAAGAAGCAGTTAGAATCAGAACTTCATGATATTGTTTTAAATAACGTTTCACAAGAAATCTCAACAATGCTTGCAAGTAGTAAGTCATTCTCAACTTATCTCAAAAAGGTTCAGGATAAAAAAATGGATCCATTTGAAGCTGCAGACAAACTTACGAAGAGCGTCTTGAAGTGATAAATCATGGTAGTAAAAAAACAACAACCTGACAAGAAAATTGTAACTGATTCTAATATCCCGGTAAAACAGTTTTACAAAAAACCATCAAAATCAAGTAAAGATGAGCCTGGAAAATTCCCATTTACTAGAGGTATACATGCTGGAATGTATCGTGATAGATTTTGGACTATGCGTCAATATGCAGGATTTGGAGATGCCAAACAAAGTAATGCAAGATACAAGTTTATGTTAGAAAAGGGCCAAACTGGAATTTCTATGGCATTTGATTTACCAACACAAATTGGATATGATCCAGATTCAGCACAGGCAGAAGGTGAGGTTGGAAAAGTAGGTGTATCAATATCATCATTAAAGGATATGCAGACAGTTTTCAATGATATCGAATTGGGTAAGGTCTCTACATCTATGACAATCAATTCCACTGCATCAACACTTTTGGCTTATTACATTGCTGTTGGACAATCACAAGGATTCTCAAGTAAACAGCTTAGAGGAACAACACAAAATGACATTCTCAAGGAATATGTTGCAAGAAATACGTACATCTATCCACCAGAGCCATCTATGAGATTAATTGGAGATATGATTGGATATTGTGCAACTGAGGTACCACAATGGTATCCAGTATCAATTTCGGGATATCATATTAGAGAAGCAGGTTCAACTGCAGTCCAAGAAATTGCCTTCACACTAGCAAATGCAATTGAGTACATACAGACATGCCTTGACCGTGGATTGAAAATTGATGATTTTGCACCAAGACTATCATTTTTCTTTTGTTGTACAATTGAATTCTTTGAAGAGGTAGCCAAATTCAGAGTTGCAAGGAAACTTTATGCAAAAATTCTAAAAGAAAGGTTTCATGCAAAAAACCCTAAATCACTACAATTAAAATTTCACACACAGACTAGCGGTGAGTCACTTACCGCACAACAACCTGACAATAATATTGCCCGTGTTGCAATCCAGTCAATGGCAGCTGTATTAGGTGGTACACAATCACTTCATACGAATTCAAGGGATGAGGCATTAGCACTTCCAACACAAGAGTCAGCAAAGATTGCCTTAAGAACTCAGCAAATTGTAGGGTACGAAAGTGGTATAACAAAAACAGTTGACCCAATGGCTGGTTCATATTACTTGGAGGAACTCTGTAACGAGATAGAAGAACAAACATGGAAGTATCTCAAAAAGATTGACAAGATGGGAGGTGCTCTAAAGGCTATTGAAAAAGGATTTTTCCAGGCAGAGATTAGACAAAATGCATACAGACTAAAAAAAGAAGTTGATGATGATTCAAGAATTCTTGTGGGTGTGAATAAATTTTCTGATGAAGTAGAATCTAAACAGAATCTTTTGAGGATAGATGACTCTTTAGGCAGAAAACAGGAAAAAGCAATCAAGGCTCTACGTAAGTCACGCGATAACAAGAAGACCACTGCAGCTCTATCAAAGATGCAATCAGTAGCAGAGTCAGATGAGAATTTGATGCCATACATACTTAATTCTGTTAAGGCACATGCAACAACTGGTGAAATTAGTAATAAATTCCGTGAGGTATTTGGTGAATATAGACCAAAGGAGATTTTCTAATGAAAATTGACCATATTGCAATTGCAGTAAATGACATAGAGGCATCTGCCAAGGTGTATCAAAAGGCACTTGGTATAGATGAAATTGAATTTGAAACTATTGAATCAGAGGGTGTCAGAGTTGCAATCATTCCTATGGAAAATGGGAGGATTGAGCTAATACAGCCTACTAAAGATGAGAGTCCAATTAAGAAATTTTTGGATAAGAAGGGACCAGGCTTACATCATATGGCATTAGAAACCGATGACATTGACGGTGAGGTTGAAAGGATGGAAGGTTGTGGTGTTCAATTCCTAGGAAAAGTGAGACCTGGCTCAGCTGGAACCAAAGTTACATTTATTCATCCAAAATCATTGGAAGGCGTTTTAGCAGAACTTTGTTCACATCCAAAATAATAAACCTTAAAAAACGAAAGCGTAGGTCGTAAGATATGCCAGACATAACTAGGTTCAATGACAAACAAGTTATGGGATTTATTGTAGTGTTGTTCAGTGCAATTGGGCTGTATCTTGCCACCACAGGATTTTTTGACTAATCTCACAAACCGTTAAATTAATCAATTTAATCACAATATCGTTTGAAACTATCCTACATCATAATCGTTCTTTTTGGTCTAGTCCTTTTACCAAATATACTATTTGTTGAGGCCGATTTAGACAAAGACCCATTTTCTCCTGGTACACAATTTGATTCACAACCACTAGATGAGGCAGAACAAGAGGATAAAGAAATATCAGACATCTGGACAATTTCTATAATAATTGTTGCGACATTGCTAATAGTACGAATTGCATTTAAAATCATCAAAAAACGTAGAGCACGATCTGACTAGTTATTTCTCCATCCCAGCAGGAGGCAATTTATTAAAACAGTCAGCACATAGGTCATCTCTGGTGGTCATTCCTCTTGGAAGTTTAAAATTAAATTTTCTAACATCAGAAACTGAGAATTTCTGTGAAAATCTTCCAAGCTCTTTTTTACATTTGTAGCAGAGGTGTTTACCTTCTAGCAGAAACCTTAGGTTTAATCTACTTAGAGTAGGCAAGTCGGTTATACCAAAGAACACCATCACATTAACTAATTTAGGATGCTCAACAATCATTTGATCAAGTGTTTCTCTTTCACCAGCGATCGCAAGATCAAGCATTTCCTGCCACTTCTGAGTAAGAAATTTGATTTCTTCTTCGATTTTTTCTTTTCCAGCATCTGTGAGCTCTAGGTTTATTTTTTTTTGTCCTAGAAGACCAGTTCCAATATTTGTTTTAATCATCTGACTCTGATCTAAGATA
>Ga0315327_10000484_pt1 | contig 19369 bp, 21 predicted proteins | sample M110032315metaG_FD_203460 | JGI IMG/M metagenome (GOLD analysis project Ga0315327, IMG submission 203460) | Ammonia-oxidizing marine archaeal communities from Monterey Bay, California, United States - M1 100m 32315 | ecosystem: Environmental > Aquatic > Marine > Coastal | place: USA: California... | reverse complement strand
TTATGTTGACGGACCCTCAGTTGTTTACTAGAGTAATGGGTATTATTGATAATAGACATTTTGATAGACCAACCCGTGATATTGTTGGTTATCTAATCAACTATAGTGAAGAATATTCTACTATGCCAACTGTCGAGCAGATTAAAGCAGAAACTGGCCAAGAGATAGAATTACTAGAAGACATAGCAAAGCATAGTGATTGGTTTGTTGATGAGTTTGAAACATTCTGTAGACACAAAGCAATTGAACGAGCAATCGTTAACAGTGCTGACTTACTCGAAGAAGGCAAATATGGTGAAGTAGAAACAACTATCAAAGAAGCAGTTCAGATTGGTTTAGCGAGGTCTTTGGGTACTGATTATTTTGATGACCCGAGAAAAAGACTTGAGATGCTCAAAGACAATAACGGACAAATCACTACCGGTTGGAAAGACTTAGATGATAAACTTTACGGTGGTATTAATCGAGGCGAAGTAACTATCTTTGCTGGTGGTTCTGGTTCTGGTAAATCTTTGTTTATGCAGAATATGTCATTGAACTGGGCAGAAGCCGGTATGAATGTTGTCTATCTTACTTTAGAATTGTCAGAAGAATTATCAGCAATGCGTATCGATGCGATGGCAACAGATAAGAGTACTAGACGTATCTTTAAAGAACTAGATGATGTTGAGTTGAAAGTTAAGACTATCGGTAAGAAATCTGGTATGCTTAGAATTAAGTATATGTCTTCAGGTTCGACAATCAATGATGTCCGTGCTTATCTAAAAGAACTTCAAATCGTTACAGGTAAAACAGTTGATTGTATTTGTATTGATTACTTAGACCTATTGATGCCTGCAACGAAGAAAGTTAATCCAGGTGACTTGTTCATCAAAGACAAGTATGTCACAGAAGAAATTCGTAACTTTGCGATGGAATCTCAAACAGTTGTAGTGACCGCCTCACAGTTAAATCGTTCAGCAGTAGAAGAAATTGAGTTTGACCACTCTCATATCGCTGGCGGTATCTCTAAAATTCAAACTGCTGATAATGTTATCGGCATCTTTACAAGTAACGCAATGAGAGAACGTGGTCAGTATCAACTCCAACTACTAAAAACAAGAAGTTCAAGTGGTGTTGGTTCTAAAATAAATCTAGTATTTGACAGAGATAGTCTTAGAATTAGTGATTCAGACTTAGAAGATGATGATTTAGCAGTAGGAACACAAGATGCGTCTAAGGTAACAGATATATTAAAGAGAAAGACAACTGTATCTAGTTCTGATAGTGATTCTGCTATCCCACCAGAGAAATCAGAATCTGCAATTAGCCTTCGTGCAATGGTTAAGTCTAAAAAGGCTACTCCATTTGATGATAATTGATAAATACTGTTAGGAGAATTATTTTATGACTAAGAAACCACGTAGAAGTCTATTTGAAGAATTAAACTCGATGGCGATTTCTAAAAATGAGCCAGAAAGATTTGTCGAACAAAAAGGCGAACATATCATTTCGGGTGCAATAAATCTGATTGAATTCATTCACCGTGAGTTCGATGATGCTGTTGCTGTGGACTTAACCAAGCGTCTTGTTAACAGCATTCGTACGGGTGACATGAGAAAATTCAAAAGAGGAATAACTCATGCGAAACGAAAAGATGAATCTTAATCAACAACTAGAAGAATTAAAAGTCTTGGCGGGTATCTATAAACCATACCAAATGGAAGATACAGCACAAGAGAATATTTCCTATACTGGTACAGAGAAATCTAAGTATCAAAAGAAACATAAAGTAGAACCAGGAACAAAAGAGTGGTTCAAGTTATGGTTTTCAAAACCTTATTTGACAGGTGAAAACCCATACGGCAAGGAATAATATGAAGGTTAGGGATATATTAGGCGCAGGCTTAGAGAGAAGATTTAGAGGTCCAAGAAAGCCTCGTAATAAGCAAGTTGGTTTTCATCAGAAGATGAAGAAACTTCTGGATAAAGCACTTAATGAAGAAGGTGCTAGAATTCAGCATTTAGAAGACTTAATTATCTGGGATGGTTCAGTTGGCGGTCAAAAAGCAATCGCTAAATTACATCAAGTAGAAACTTCTCCAAAATCAATTAGTATCAAATGGGATGGCTCACCAGCCGTTATCTTTGGTCGTAATGAGAATGGCGAATTCGTACTTACAGATAAGAGTGGATTCAGTGCTAAAGGTTATAACGGCAGAGTAACAAGTGCTGATGAACTAGGCGATATGTTTAATAATCGTAAGATGAAAGACCCAACGCCAGAGAAAGTAGCAGGCAAAAAAGAATTTGTTCAAAATATGAAAACCATATGGGACAAAGTAGAGAGTGTAATACCTGAAGATTTTAGAGGATATTTACACGGAGACTTGTTATGGTTCTCAACACCACAGGCAAAAGACGGCAGACTTATATTCAAGCCAAACGTAACAACATACTCAGTAGATGCTAAAAGTGATATCGGTCAAAAGATAATTAATTATGATGTAGGTATCGTAGTGCATGTAGTGTTAGACTTAGAAGGCAACAAAAGCAATGTAGATATGGGACAACTTAGAACAGGTAAAACATGGATTATGCCACCTGTTTATGTTACTAAATCTCCAGGTGTTGACTTACCAGAAGTAGACAGATTAGAAAGTTATTTAAAATCTAATGCTAATTCAATTGATAAATTATTGGCAGTCCCAGCCGAATTAAAAATGGCAGACTTTGGTAATATTCTTTACACTTATATTAATAATAGTGTGAAAGCAGGCAACCTAGATAAACTAGGAAAGAATTTCAGTGAATGGGTAGACTCATCAAAACTAAGTGGACCTAAGAAAGAACGAGTAGTTCAGTGGGTAGGACAAAATAGTGATGGCTTCGAAGCAATCTTTCAATTCATTAATGGTGTTATGACTACAAAGAACAAAATTATTAAAACGTTAGATTCTCAACCAGCAGATATCGAAGCCAGTACAAATGGCCAGAAAGGTGGAGAAGGCTATGTAATAGATAAAGATGTGAAACTGGTAAATAGAGCAGGATTCACAGCGGCAAACATGAGGCAAGAGAGATAATTTTCAACTACTAATAATAAGACAATGGGCAAAAGAACAATACCACACTGCCAACCAAGAAAAAGAGGGCAGAAACCAATTAAGAAAGATATGTCACACTCTACTTTTGTAGTAAAAAGACATCCAAACAGTAAACGTGTTACTAGCGGCGCAAGAACATAAGATAAATACAATAAGGAAGAAATGATGTATAGCAAAGAGTGTAAATTACATTTAGAACAAGTAAATATGACTCGATGGCAACATTTCAGGCATGCGATAGGTATATCTATGCGTTTGTTTATAGGTTCAATTGCCGTATTAATACATGCATTTGCTCCTAGATGGTTAAAATCTACAGCAACCGATACTTGTGTTGCGATAGCAAAAGAGAACGGAAAATGGAAGACTTAAAACTTGTAAATACTTTATCTGAAAGCAGATTATTCAGAACGAAAAAGATGGCTAGTGATGTCAATATAGATGACGCCGCTGAGTTGGTTTTCGTTCACTTTCTTATATTGAATATATTTAACAAAGATTATGATTTCGCCCCTCTGGCAGGTGATATAGCATCTCGTACTATGGTTTATAGAAACTTTGATTACTTCAGAACTAATGGCACAGATATGTATATGGCTCTTAATCGTTTAATGGGCAAAGATAATGATATCGGTGACAGTGAGAAAGATGAGATAGCAAGAGGCAGACTCTCATTACAGAAAGCAGATGTTTTGAGATTTTTACTTCATTATTCTAATAATAGAAGTGATGCATCATTCGAACAGAGATATCTATTGAGATATCAAAGAAATCTTAATGTCCAAGATGGCATGTTGAAATCTATTCGTAGACTAGTCGGAGATTGGGATAATTTAAGTCAAAATCAAAAAGCACTAGTTGTTACACGATTAGTTCAATGGATGCGTAGAAGAGCAAGATTGGCAGAAATTATGCCTGCCTTGTTGAAATTACAAAAACGTGGCAACTATGTCGTTGACGATAGCAAAAGGGCTAAAGATACAGTTAAGTCGTTATGGGATAAACCAATAGTTAAGGCGGCGACAGTAATTGGTGGTATACAAGCCGCAAGGGCATTAGGAAGAAAATTCGGTCAAACAACGTATACTAAAGATAGGAAACTATTTTAACTAAATTAGTTAACAAACATCATAATATTCCTCGTTTTTTGATAAATAAGTGTGTAGGGTACTAAAACCCTAACAGAAAAGACTAAGAGATATCATCTCAAAGTTTAAATTAACACTCTTTAAGGAGAAATAACATGGCAAGTAATGCAATAACAAAAGCAGGTAACGGACTAGGTTCAATTACAACAATTCTTGATTCAGACGCAGTAGTGGCTGACCAAGCGGCATTAGACGCAATTTCGGCGGCACTTCAAACAGCAGGTCACACTGTTGTAGGTATTGATGGCGCACTAGCGGCAGTAATGCATTTCGCAGTTCAAGGTGGACCAGATGCTTCAGGTTACGCGGCAGAAGTTATGGGTCAGGCGCTTTCAGCAGTTTGTACTTTTAACAACTAATAAAACTTTTAATTAAGTGAGAAAGCCCTCTTTATGAGGGCTTTTTTTATGTCTAAACATATCTTTTTTTATATTTTGTATAAATAGATATGTAAGTGATAAAGAAAAACACTTACGATGGTTGAGATATCTTCCGACCAATCAGATGCATGAGACTTTTCCGTGCAGTACATTGAGAATCCTTCCGATGTATAAAAAATAAAAATAAGTAAAATAAACGTTATGTATGTTATTTCATGGAATGGTCCGTGAAGTAATTAATAACAATGGCTAATTATAGGAGATAATAATGGCTGATATAAAAAACTTTGGTATCAAAGGTATTGGTGCTGACGTTCAGTTTGGTAAGTCGGGTGGCCGAGTCGTATACGATTCAGGTAATTCACTTTTCAAAGTAACGACAGACGGTACAACGTTGGGAAAACTTTCAGTTTTAACACCAACGTCTGATAACCATGCGGCAAACAAAAGTTATGTTGACTCTGTTGCTTCAGGATTGGATGTAAAAGATTCAGTTCGTGCGGCTTCAACGGCAACAGTAACTGTAAGTGGACCTGGTGCGACAATTGATGGCGTAACTATGGTAGCGGGTGACCGTGTACTACTTAAGAACCAGTCTACTGGTTCAGAAAACGGTATCTATCTATGGACAGGTGCGGCGTCAGCAATGACACGTGCAACTGACATGGACGGTTCCGATGAGTTCGTTGGCGCTTTCTTCTTTGTTGAAGAAGGTACAGTAAACTCAGACCAAGGCTTTGTATGTTCTACTAACGGTGCAATCACTGTTGGTTCAACTTCAATTGCTTTTACACAATTCACTGGTACTGGTCAGTTGACAGCAGGTAACGGTTTATCTAAATCAGGTAACACGTTTAATGTTAATGTTGACGATACATATGTGAAAATTGATGGTTCAGATGATTTAACTATCAAAGGTACTACGACTACTGGTCAAGTACTTCGTTCAGACGGTTCAGGTGGCGTGGCTTATGGCGCGGTTAACTTGACATCTTCAGACGCAGTTACTGGTGCTTTACCATTAACAAACGGTGGTTTAGGTGTTGACGCATCTGATGCCTCTGGTAAAACTACTGCTCGTTCAAACCTAGGTTTGGATTCAATGGCTGTTCAGGCTTCTACTGGTGTTTCAATCACTGGTGGTTCAATTGACATTTCGGGTGGTACATTAACTCTAGCAAACGACCAAATCTCTGGTGATAAAGTTTCTGGTGGTACAATTGATGGCGCTAACCTTTCAGGTGGTGTTTCAAAAACTATCTCTGCATACGATATTACTATTGGTGCTGGTAAGACGTTAGACGTTGACGGTATTGTTGATATCGATGCTTCAAGTGGTAACATGGATGGCGTTGCTGTCGGTGGTACAACTTCAGCGGCTGGTACATTTACAACTATGACATCTGGTTCAGTTGACATTAACGGTGGTGCTATTGATGGCGTTACTATTGGTGGTGCTGTTGCAGGTGCTATTTCTGGTACTAACATTGATGCTTCAGGTACTCTGAAGACAGATACGTTAGACAACTACTCTGGTACTAACATTGCAGTTTCGGCTCCAATGGATATTACTGGTGATGTTGGTGTAACTGGTTCAGTTACTGCTACAACTTCAATGATTACAGACACAATTAGTGAAAGAACTGGCGCGGCTGGTGTTACTATTGATAGTGTTGTACTTAAAGACGGTGTTGTAACTGGTGCTTTAACTGGTAACGTAACTGGTAATGTAACTGGTAATGTAACTGGTAATGTAACTGGTGATTTAACAGGTGCTTCTGCTGGTGTTCACACTGGTGCAGTAACAGGTAATGTAACTGGTAACTTAACAGGTAACTCTGCTGGTGTTCACACTGGTGCGGTAACTGGTGATGTAACTGGTGATTTAACTGGTGATGTAACAGGTAACTTAACAGGTAACTCTGCTGGTACTCATACTGGTTCGGTTGATGTTTCAAGTGATACTTTAACACTTGCGGCTGACCAAATCTCTGGTGATAAACTTCACGGTGGTACATATTCAAACTTTACTTCAACTGGTATTACTGATAGTTCAGACCAAACAGTCCTAACTTTAGGTGCTGATGAGTCGGCTTCATTTGCTGGTGCAGTAACAGTTGCTGGTAACCTAACAGTTGAAGGTACTTTAACTTCAATTGAAACTACTAACACTGCTATTACTGATAACACGATTGTTTTAAACAGTGGTGAATCAGGTGCGGCTGTTACTTCAGGTACATCAGGTATTGAAATTGACCGTGGTACTTCAGACAACGCTACTGTTCTTTGGAACGATACTGGCGATTTGTTTGAACTAAAAGTAGGTACAGCATACGCTGACCTTAAAGCAGATGCGATTGAAGGTACTTTAACTGGTAATGTAACTGGTAATGTAACTGGTAATGTAACTGGTAATGTAACTGGTGATTTAACTGGTGACTCTGCTGGTACTCATACTGGCGCAGTTGTTGGTAACGTAACTGGTGATTTAACTGGTGACGTAACTGGTGATTTAACTGGTGACGTAACAGGTAATGTAACTGGTGATGTAACTGGTGATTTAACTGGTAACAGTGCTGGTGTTCATACAGGTAACGTAACTGGTAACTTAACTGGTAACTCTGCTGGTGTTCACACTGGTGCAGTAACAGGTAATGTAACTGGTGATGTAACTGGTGATTTAACTGGTAACAGTGCTGGTGTTCACACTGGTAATGTAACTGGTAACTTAACTGGTAACTCTGCTGGTGTACATACAGGTAATGTAACTGGTGATTTAACTGGTGACTCTGCTGGTACACATACTGGTGCAGTAACAGGTAATGTAACTGGTGATGTAACTGGTGATTTAACTGGTGACTCTGCTGGTACACATACTGGTGCAGTAACTGGTAATGTAACTGGTAATGTAACTGGTAACATAACATCAACAGGTAGTTCAGCATTTTCATCTATTGATGTAAATGGTGGTGCTATTGATGGTACTACAATCGGTGCTAATACATCGGCTGCCGGTACTTTCTCAACAATGACAACAGCAAGTGCGGCCATAACTGGTGGTACTGCGTCATTGACAACAGCGACAGCAACTAACCTAAACTCAGGTAACGCTACTATAACTGGTGGTGCTATTTCGGGTACAGACGTTGACATGTCTTCAGGTACTTTGGTTCTAAATAATGACCAAATCTCTGGTGACGTAATTCACAACGGTACTATTTCTGGTGCATCATTGGCAGGTTCTGCTGACACGATGTCTGGTTATGATATTACTGTGGGTGCAGGTCGTACAATAGACGTATCTTCGGGTACTCTAACATTAGCGGCTAATCAAATTTCTGGTGACAAGATTGATGGTGGAACTATTTCTACTTTCGCTTCAACTGGTATTGATGATAACGCTACTGCAACAAAGTTAACACTTTCTGACACTACTGCAACATTTGGTGTTGCTGGTGACTTTGGTGCTAACGACCTAGACGCTGGCGCGGCTACACTTGGTTCACTAAGTGTAACTGGTAATGCGGCTATTACAGGAAACTTAACTGTATCTGGGTCAGTAACAACAACTTTATCTGAGATAGTAAATATCGAAGATAACATTATCGTTCTTAACTCTAATCATACTGGCGCGGCTTCACAAGACGCTGGTATTTCTATTGAACGTGGTAACGATGATGACGCGGCAATTAACTGGAATGAAACTTCAGATGCATTTGAACTTAACGTAGGCGTTTCTAAAGCCGACCTAACGATTAATGATTTAACTGTTAATGAAATCACTCTAGCAAACGACCTTCCTCTAAACATGGGTGGTACTCATACTGATACTTCATCATATGCGGCTAACTCAATTATGTTAATGAGTGGTTCTGCAGGCGTTTCTGAACTTGCTAAAGGTTCAAATTCAACTGTATTAAAAGTTGCTTCAAATGGTTCTCTTGGTTATGCTAAAGTCGATTTGACTGCTGACATAACTGGCACTCTTCCTATTGCGAATGGTGGCACAGGAATCACATCAGCAGGTTCTGATAACAAGGTTATGATGTCTGATGGTTCAGCATTCGGTATGGAATATGTAGGTCATCTACGTAATACATCTGGTGTTGTTGCTATTGACGGTACTGGCGTTACTTCAGGTTCTGGTGAATATGTTGCAATTACTAATGCTACTGGTAAAGTAACATTAACTGCTAAAAACTCAGCGGCATCAGGTGCTGTAGATATGTATCTACAAGGCCAAGATGGTGGTGACGTATTTATTGTTGGTCAATCTGGCGAAGCCTTAATTCAAGGTGAAGACGATACAGACTTAACAGTATCTGGTGGTGATGCTTCTGGTGGTGGTGCTGGTGACTTAATCGTTAAAGGTGGTAATGGAACTGGCGGTAACGCTTCAGGTTCAGTTGTCATTAAAGGCGGTAACGGTGGCTCAGCAGACGGAAACGTTCAAATTAAAGGTGCAGATGACACAGCAATCGCTACTTTCGTAGAGACTGCAAGTGCAACTGACTCTTTGACTGTAACTAACGGTACTGGCGGTGTAGAACTAGCAATGGCTGGTGGTACAAACGTCAACATGACATTGGCTCCAAAAGGTTCAGGTATTATTCTTGCTCCTTCGAACTATGACATGTCATCTGCGGCAGATGAAGCCCTAGCAACTAAAGAATATGTTGATAGCCAATCGGCTACTTCAGGTTCTTCTGGTACTAGACGTGTTTCTTTCTCAGCAAACGGTTCATCTTCATTTACAATTGGCACAATGGCTAACATTGCAGGAAAAACTTACTACGTAAGTCGTGTTCTTGCAAAAGTTACTACTGCGTTTGTTGGATGTGACGAACTAGTCGTTTCTGACGGTACAAATACTCTAATGACAACAACTGATGCTGACCTTTCTGAGGGCGGTTTATATATTGTTGATTTAGGTTTTGAAAATGCAACAACAGGTGGTGCAACTATTACTGGTACTTTACAGAATGGCGGCGCATCTGCTTCACCTACTACTGGTGCGATAATTGTTACAGCAGAATACAAGCAAATCTAATTTGTGAGTAATCATATGTAACTGTTACCATCATGGTGATATTGAAAGGGGAACTTAATTGTTCCCCTTTTTATTCGTATAGCCAAATTGTTAATAGAGTAATATTCGCATATTAGATAAATACTTACAGAACTAAAATCTTTAACGACAGACTTAATTTATTAGGGCTGACATGAAATAACCGACGTTGAGGAACGAAAATGGCTGTAACGATTAATGCGAAAGGGACCAGTGTCCCTTACTTTAAAATTGGAAAATCTGGAACCACCTTCTATCAAGGAGATGCAGACCCGAGTAGTACATACACAATAAACACAAACGACATTTGGTTTGATACTTCAAACAACACGATAAAGTTTCGTGTATCAAACGCTTGGTCTGGAATTACAACTGCTTCCGATTTAACTGTAACTGGTGACTTAACAGTTCAAGGCACAACTACAACAGTAAACTCAACAGAGATACAAGTTCAAAATACTTTAAAGTTTGAAGGTTCTACTTCAAATGATTACGAAACAACTTTAACAGTTGTTGACCCAACACAAGATAATACTGTTACTATTCCAAATACAACTGATACTTTAGTTGCTAAAAATACAACAGATACATTAACTAATAAGACACTAACTTCTCCGGTATTAGGCGGCACAATTTCAGTCAGTGGCAATCTTATACCAAGTGCTAATACTACATATGACTTGGGTTCAAGTACAAATCGATTTAATGACATCTATCTTGCTGGTAGCACAGTTGACATTGGTGGTACAAAACTTTCTAAGGATACTAACGGTGATATTACCATTAAAGATGGAAGTGATAATCTTAAAAGAATTGAATCAATTAATATTAAAGATGATACAACTTTAGAAAATGTTGGACTTGGCGACAATACATTAAATAATGTTACATCAGCAACTAGGGGCGTAGCACTAGGTAGGTATGCGTTATGGCAACTGACCGAGGGTAGTTACAATACTGGTGTTGGTGCCGGTGCATTATATTCAACTACAACGGGCTACTCAAACACAGGAATTGGTGTCGGTGCATTAGACCAAAACGTAACAGGAAATGAAAATACAGCACTTGGTGTAGATGCGGGTGATACGGTAACTGGCTCAAGGAATATTTTCATAGGACATAATGCAGGTAAAGGACAAACTTCGATTTCAGACAAGTTGTATATTGATAATACTGATACATCAACTCCTTTAATTTATGGCGATTTTGCAACTAACGAAGTAACAATAAATGGTGATTTAGAAGTTTCAAGTACTGGTGCTGTCGTTATGCCAGTTGGCACAACAGCACAAAGACCAGGAACAGCAGTTGTTGGCATGATGCGTTTTAATTCTGACATAGATGCTTTTGAAGGTTACAATGGCGCATCTTGGGTTAAACTTGGTGGTATGACTCCATCAAATGATTCCAGAGATAATGGTTTAATTACTGATAATGAAGTCTTTAATGCGAACTATGGTTCTATTACTGATACTGATACAGAATCATATACTTTAGATAGAGGTCTTGTAAGTGACAGTGATACAGTTTAATTATACTGTAAATTTAGATAAATACTATTAACAAGAGTTCGGAGAAATAATTATGGCAAGAATACACGGTGCCGCATCGGCAACTGAAACAGTTTCAGGTAATATTAACTTTTACACAATGTATATAAAAGATTTGGATATCACGCATACTGGTGATATATTAGACCAGTCACAACAAAATTTAGATGATATCGTTAATATCGTATCATTGGTAGCACAACCTGTTATTATGAATAATCCTTTAGCAGTCACGTTAGGCGGTCTAGCACCAACATTAACGGGTGCAGGATTTGTTTTTAAATTCGCAGTAGAACACGCAGATGTTTTTGAACGTAATTCAGACAATGTTGCTATTCTAAAAGAATTAATTCATGGTATTACAATAAATTTAGTTGATTTAGACTCATCAAATGTAGAATTTGTAATGTCTGACATACTTTAAACTAATTTAATTTAATTAATTTAACAAAGAGAGGACATTGTCCTCTTTTTTCGTTTTGCTTGGACATAATTTCTGGCACCAAATGATAAATACAATTAGTAATTTAATTTAGGAGATTCTACGATGTCAGATAAAGAACCAAAATTAGCACATCTGGAAGCAGAGAGTTTAGAGACACATGTGGCAGTATGCTATGAAAGATACCATCATTTTAATAAATCATTAAAAGATATTAATGATAAGATTGATAAAAATGAAAAAGAGATGGAAAAGGGTTTTACTGAAGTAAAGAGAATGTTAATATGGTCAGCATCAACTTTATTTTCAACCATGCTTATTGCCTTGTTTGCACAGATGTTTAAGATATTTTAAGAGATTACGATGTTATTTGAAGAGATTTCACAAGATATATATGAAGCGAAACTTGTTTATGCCCGTAAAGGCAGAAGTATTGTTCGTAAATATAGATGTGGCTCTGGAAGACTCAAAGGTAAAACAGTCTCAACACCTGGCGCTTGTTTTAAACCAGTTAATATGAAGAAACGTTTCACATTAGCAAGAACAAAAGCAAAAATGGGTGCTAGAATGAAACGTAAAGCGAAAATGACTCGTAGAATGAATCCAGCGAGTAAGCGTTTAAAGACACTAAATAGACGATAACGGAGAATATAATGACATTAAAGAATGAAATAGAAAAAACAATGTTTAAAGAGGGTATCGAGGATAGAATCCAAGATATTGCTTCTCTTGTTGATTCTCCAGTAGAAGACATACAAAAAAGAATGAAGACTTTAACTTTTTCTGATTATATTAAATTAATGTCTGCCTATAAGGCTAATGATGCGGGCTCAATTAAAGACATAATGGGATTAACAGAAGGATACTATGAACTTCCTGCTATGCCAGACAAATATATAGCAAGAGATGGACTAGAAGGTCCAATTATGACTAAATCTGGTAAGGTTGTATACTATGACCCGAAAGAGGGCAGTTATTATGACCCAGATACTGATATCTATTTGACACACAGTGAGTGGAAAGAATTAGATGAAGACTATAAAATGGGGTCGCAAGGTCAAAATCAAGTTCCTGACGAAGAGGAACCTTCAGCAGTAGATATTAAAGCCGCAAACAACAAATTAAAGACACAAAGAACACAAGCCATGCAAAGACTTGGCAGAGATAATTTAGGCGGTGCAACAGCACAGATGGCCGCAAATGCAATTGATAACGCAGAACAAGGAAAAGTATTGACTCCTATACAGCGACAAGCATTGGCACATCAAGCCGCTAACTTAGATAATCTAGCAATGAATAAAGATACTAGAATGCAGTTTAGAAATTTACTTAATAAACTTAGAAAATCAGAGCAGGGTAGCGAATGAAGTTAAAAGAAATATTAGGTGGATTATATGTGATGATTACCGAGGAAGAGGAAGATTTGATAACAAATCATTTCTCAGATGGAGATTATGTAAACGAATCGCAATTGTCAGAAAGAGAAGGCGAACTAGCAGATAAATTAACACATAAAGGTGTGCTAGTTGCTACGTTGCGTGGATATAAAACTGTTTAACAACTAGGAGTTCTAAAATGTCAGTACCAAGTCAAAAAGATGTAAACATGATGGCTAATCTAATGAAAGTTATGAATGGCGAAACTGTTAAATTACAAGAAGAAGCATCTTCTGAACCTAATTCATCACAACCAATAGACACCACACCTGGCGTAAAACGTGCAGATGTTGATGCTATGGCGAAAATTATGAAAGGTTTCAATGAGGCGACTACAAGTGTAGCCTATAAAGTTAAGAAAACAATTACTGAATCTACTAAAACTGATAAAGGTGTTAAAGTCGGCGCATTTTCAGTAGAAAAGAATAATGAAGATAGATACAATATAATTGATACTCGTAGTGATTCTATATTATTTGAAGATATTCAGTTATATGAGACAGTTTGTTGTATAGCAAACCATCTTAACGAAGGCAAAACAATTAATTCGTCAGAAATTATGGAAATAATTAGAATTAATGAATTATTTGACCGTCATTATAGTAATGCAGTTCAACACAAGAATTCATATCAAGTTGCCAAACGAGCAGTCAATGAAGGTAGAATGGATATCGCTCAAGCAAGATTCTCACAATCAAAGCATGAGGCTTCAAAAGCCAAGCGTAAAATAACTCATCTTTACGAAAATATAATCCTTTAATACAGAATTAAATTAATGCATAAATAGATTTATGTGTTAAAAAGATAAATACATGTAATATGTATTAATATTGGGATTTATTATGAATTTAAACGACAACAAATTTTTTAACTCGACAGACATCCATGTGTCTTCTCGTATGAATGAATACTTGAAGAAGAACTTTGGATATGCAGTTGAGGGCGACTTTGAAACTTTAGAAGAAGCAAAACATTCATTACAAGCAGAACAAGTTGAATTAAAAAAGAATTCATATATGTCTAAGCAGTATATGGAAAACATGCTTATGATTGAAACAATCACTTCATTATTAAAAGCCCATGGGGAAAAGACAACATCTTCATACGAGCAAGAAGTGGTTTCTGAAGAATTGGACTTACCAGAGACTGGCGATACAACTACCAGTGACGCTAGTCCAGAGACAGAACAAGTAGCAGAAGATGAAGAAAAAGGTCCTGACCATTACAGATGGAAGAATGACTCACAATTATCTATCGCTAAAGACAGATTAGAATCCTCTATAGAGGATTTAAAATCTGCGATAGAATATAGAGCAGAACACAGTCACTTACTATTAAGAGGTGGTGACAAAGCAGGTACTGGTGACTTATATAGTATGCTTGACAAACTACAAGCAGTGTATGATAACTGGGATGAAAATACCGAATATTACGGAATGTAATTAAATTTAATAACCAAGGAAATAAAATGGAAAAAACTAACTTAGAAAAGACTTTAATGGAAGAGTTAAACGCTCTACTTGAAGTTGATGCGGCTGAGGCGGAAATCACAATGGCTGCCAGAGGCATTGTTGATGAATTACAAGACGTAATTGAGAAACTAGGCAAAATTCAAAACGACCAAATCGGTCCATTAGCAGACGAAATGGCATACTCACACGGTCCTGACCAAGCGTCAACGTTTAAAGGTTCAGTTGATGATGCAATTAATGGTCTACTAGGACAAGCACGTTCGGCTAAAGATGCGGTACAAGATGCAACACTAGTTCTATCAGGTGAGAAATCTTCTGATGACATGGGTGATGTTGAACTTGGTGGCGATATGGGTGATGACTTTGCAAATGATATCGAAGCAGATATGGGTGGTGATGAATCAGCATCAGGTGAAGAAGATAATCCTTTAGGTAGAGAAGAAAGAGCCTAATATGAAAGTCTCTGCATTATTGCAAGAGAAAGCGAACTACGATGCCCAATTAATGGGCGATATTAATGCTTATCTCATATCTCTAAAAGCCAATGATATTCCATCAATTCAGATGGATATGATGGTTCGTGAGTTAAATGGGATGGGATACACAGTTGATGCAGAATCAATGGTTAATTTATTATCTAATAGTAAATATATATCTAAAGTCACAGTAGATGTTATAGAGTTAGATTCTAAATATAATAAAAGTGACAAGGCTGATAAAGACTCAGTACGCAAACTGGCAGTCAAAACAGCAAAGAAAAAGGTGAAAAAATAATGGCATTTATAGTTAAAGGCGGCATGGTTAATCTCACTAAGAAAGAGATGAAACAACACATGGAAAATTTAAATAAGAAGTCAGACCCATTGCAAGGTCTTTCCGATGCAAAGAAGCAGATGAGAAAAGAAGTTCAGTCTGCAAAAAGACATCGTGAATTTATGGGCCGTGTTGCAGACAACGAAGCAAGAGATTTAGCAAACACAGTAGCAACTAGCGAAATCGTATCAATTGCTGTAGGTGAAACAGTAAAGACTGTATCAGAAAAAACTGAATTACCTGAAGTAAATTTCGAATCAATGACTAAAAAGCAAATTGATATGTGGGCTGAAGAAAATCTAGGTATTCAATTAGACAGACGCCACACTAAAGCAAAACTAATCGAAGAAATCAAAGAAAATCTTTAAAAGCACTTGATTTCTGGTCTAAAGTATAGTATAATAATGCTATGCTTAAAGAAAAATTTACCTATAATCCCTTAGAACGAGTAAACATTAAAGGCAGTCGGCATTATCAAACGCCTGACGGACAGCCTTTGCCAAGTGTTACTACTGTACTTGACGCATTAAAAGATAAAACTGCTTTATTTGAATGGCGCAAACGTGTCGGCAATGAAGAAGCAGATAGAATTATGCGACTTGCTACTGGTATCGGAACACAAGTTCACTTACATTTAGAAAAATACATACTAGAAGAAGACCGACCTAATGGTTCAAATCTGATACATCAGATGGCAAGAGAATTGTCAGAGATTGTTATTGATAAAGGTCTATCTAAAGTAGATGAAGTATGGGGAACAGAAGTACCTCTATATTATCCCGGACTATATGCAGGCACAACAGACTGTGTTGGTGTATACGAAGGCAAACCAGCAATCATCGATTTCAAAACAACTCGTAAACCAAAGAAACGAGAATGGATTGATGATTACTTCTTACAAGGTGCGGCATATGCCGAAGCCCATAATGAAATTTATGGCACTGATATCAAAACAATTGTTATAATGATGATTGGCTGGGATGAAGAAGCGGATAATATGGGTAACTACCAAGAATTTGTTGTTGACACTGATGAGTATGAACATTATGCAAGACTATGGGCTGGCAAGGTCCAAGCGTATTTTGATAAATACATGTAATAATGGGAGTCCAAAATGGCAACAAACGTAAAAATATTATTAAGAAGAGGCAAACGTGCTGAGTTAAACTCAGGTGATACATTATCTGGCGGAGAACTAGGTTATACTACTGACACCAATCAATTATATATTGGTCTAGTAGAGCCTGCAGTTAACGAAATTCAATTTGACCCTTTTACAAATGCACATGCAACTATTCAGACTTGGTTAGATAGTTCTGATTGTCCAGTTCCAAATTTAACAGTAGATGAAGATTTAATTATTGCTGATATTCCTGCTGGTGAAATAGATAATATTATGAATGCGTTAAATACATACTCCCAAAGTGTAGTATTTAATACGGATGTTGCTACCTTTAATGAAGGCGAACTTTTAACTCAATATAAAAAGATAGCAACAGAACTTCAGTCTCCAAATTTAATTCCAAATATAAACTCAATTACTTCAATATTTACAGTTGAGGGAGAAACTATTTCAGTGAGTGGAGTAACTTCTTCTTCATTGGTTAGTACACTACAAGCAAACGCGGCTATTTCGGCTGCCAATGTGATTGTCTCTTCAAATACTGATGTAAGTAGAATTATATTTACAAAAATTGATGGTAAAGAATTGAATATTACTTTTCCAACAGCCGGCGATGCACATGCGTTAGGTTTCACTCAGAGTGTATTAGAAGTGAACGCAGGTGCTTTTGTGACTGGAACTGATTATACAATATCAACATTAGGAACAGATACTCTTGTAACTAATTTAGCAACAGCACTTGTCAGTGGAAGAGAATATAAAATATTAACAGTAGGTGACACAGACTTTACAACAGTTGGTTCATCGAATAACAATGTTGGAACAATATTTACAGCAACAGGTGTTGGCACAGGAACAGGTACTGTAACTACTTTTGAGACTTTTACAGCACAAACTTTGGTAGAGGGCGAAGAATATAGAATATTAGTGCCAGGCACAACAGACTTTACGGCACTCGGAGCGGCAGATAGTGTCGTAGGAACAGTATTTACAAAAAATTCTACTACTGGTCTTGGTGATGGCACAGCAAACTCCACTTCAGACGAAGTATCAACAACAGTTCAAGCAAACTGGGAGGCCGCAGGCGCACCACCAGTTACAGCCGCGGGTTCTTTTGTAGTCGGAAAACAATATTCAATCGTGTCGTTAGGAACAACCATTTTTACATACTTCGCAGAACCAATAACTTCTGGAAGTTTTATAGTTGGAAGAGAATATACAATTGCAACAGCAGGAACAACAAACTTCACTTTAATTGGAGCGGCAGATAGCAATGTTGGTACAGTATTTACGGCAACTGGTGTAGGCACAGGAACAGGCACGGCAAAAAGAAATTCATGGTCAGTAGGTGAAACGTTTACAGCAACTAATGTAGGTATACAAGAAGTAGGTGCTGGTGACTTTACCATTGGTAGACAATATACAATTAGCACAGTTGGTGATACGGACTTTACAACAATTGGTTCATTGAATAGCAATGTTGGTACTATATTTACAGCCTCGGGTGTAGGTTCAGGAACTGGTTTTGCAAACTATCAAGGTACAGGTGTAGCAACTTCAGTTATAGTTGGCACAACATTTACGGCAACAGGCGCTGGACAAGGAAATGGCATAGCAACTTATGACAATGGAAATAATACAGTTGCAGAAATAACAGGATATAATGTTTATGCTAACGGAAAAATAAAAACAGCAACACAAGCCGGTGGCAATACTACAGTAGTTGTAGAAGTTTCAGAGAACTCAGATTATTTTAATTATCAACAAGAAGGTGTGACTTCAAAGCCTTATTCAAATGCACCAGACAATAGTCCTTATTTTCATTTTGGTACTCCTAGTACACCTAATTATGCAACATTAGACCCATCAGTTGAATCAACATCAGTTACTGGCAGTCTGACAGACACTAAGATTGGATTATTTGGACATAAGAGATTACATGTTGAAGTTCTTACTGAAGAATCAAGAAATCAGTTATTTGCAAATCAACATTTAAAGTCATATGCATCCTCGACTGGTTTACGTTCTGACTTATACAAGAAAACACTACCAGTAACACAAGCAACAATTAATGCTACTGCTATTGTAGAAGGTAAACAATATCAAATCGTAACAGCAGGAACAACAGACTTTACATTGAATGGTGCGGCAGATAGCAATGTTGGTACTAAATTTTTTGCAAATTCAGTAACACCATTAGGAACAGGTACTGTAGAACAATTAGGCACATTCTTAAAATATCCTAAATTAGATTGCACATCATTCTTTATAGATTATTCATTAAAACAAACAGACGGTACAAATACATTTGTTCGTGTCGGCACACTTAGAGTTATCAATGGTGTACCACAAGGAATACAGAAGACTAGTATAACAGATGAGAACACAGAAGTATGGGACGACTTAAACAGCGACTCGGTACAAGACGCAAACGAATTTTCAAATATTGCATTTAATGTGGGACTTCAAGGAAACGACTTAGAGATTAATTATACACAATCTGATACCTTCACAACAGAAATTTCATACACAGTAAAAAGATGGACGATGTAAATGCGAGATAAAGCAATATTGCTTTATGAGTGGCGACAATTACGATTAAAACTACAAAAAGAATTAACACAATCAACACTACAAGAAATCGTAAATTGGTGGAAAGACTTCCCTTATTCAGCAAACGGATTTAATTACGATGATGTGAAGACTTGGCCAGATGTATGGGAATACATCAGCGAAGAATTCTATACGAATAGTGGTAATGGATTAGGATGTTTCTATACTCTATACCACTCCTACCCAGAACATAACCCAGAAATATGGCTAATATTAGACCTTACGGAAGGCGGTGAAA
>Ga0315327_10000481_pt1 | contig 19388 bp, 17 predicted proteins | sample M110032315metaG_FD_203460 | JGI IMG/M metagenome (GOLD analysis project Ga0315327, IMG submission 203460) | Ammonia-oxidizing marine archaeal communities from Monterey Bay, California, United States - M1 100m 32315 | ecosystem: Environmental > Aquatic > Marine > Coastal | place: USA: California... | reverse complement strand
TAAATCTGGTGTTTTTGAATTCTCTTTATCAACTAAATAAATAATCTTATAACCTCCAGATACTCTTTTAGGAGCGGTAAATTCGCCTGGTTCTAATTGCTCTGCTATCAACATCAATGAAGGTCCTAAATACTCTCTGACTTTTGATAAAGTCATCAGCGTATCAGGAACCTCTAAAGCAGTTTGAGTTCCAAAAGATTTAGTTTCTTCAAAAGTATCTCCAGACAGTAACTTATCAAATGCCTGTTTCGCTTTCTGAAAAGAAGAAGCAGTTCCGTCTTCTTGATCTTGAAAATAGATTTGCTTTACTCGCAACCTATTTGCATTTGTAAAAAACCCTAAATTGTTATTAAAGAATTCATTTAATTCTGCTTCTGAAACTTCCACCATGTCATTATCAGAAACAATTCGATTAATCATTTGCTGAACGATGGTACCTCTTGCCATGGGATTGGTTCTTAGCATGCCCATGTCCAGAGCTCTTTTTATAAGTAATTCTTCTTCGATCATTCGCTCTAAAACGAATTCTTTATCTTTTTGAGTTAAAGGTGAACGTTTATCAGATCTTAATCCTTCTAATTGTAGGAGGTATTTCTCTTTGGTTATCTTGGCGCCCTCTATATTTGCCACCCAATCCCCAGCTGTTTCAAAATTTACTCTTTTAATGAGGGAAATCGACGCTAAGGAAACACCAATAATAATTCCCAAGACTAGGATTGTATTTATAAAACTTTTACTACTCATTTGAAATCATTTCTATATGAGGTATTCCATCTTCAATATATGGATCACCGCATTTTGAAAAATCGTGTTCTTTATAAAACTCTTCCAAATGCTCTTGAGCTGATAATGTTATCAACATTGAAGGAAAAATAAGTTTGCTCTTTTTCATCCCTTCATCTACTAAATGATGACCCAGACCCAGACCTCTGTATTTTTCATGTACGAGGATTCTGCCAAGAGAGGCATGTGAATTTTTTATTCCAGGAGCTAAAAGTCTTTCGTAAGCCACCAAATCATTATTAGAAGTCCCCAACAAGTGTAAGGCATCTTGATCTAGCCCATCGGCATCTAGATACCAAGACTGTTGTTCTACTGCAAAAATCTCTTGTCTAAATCTCAGGATTTCATAGAGCTCGTCTTTTTTTAACTCAGAATATGACTTCCAAATCCAAGATATGTCTTCAATATTCACTCTTAAGGGCAAAGATTGGGGCACTCTCTGTGAATTGCATCAACGGCCTTAAAGTCTTCTTCTGTTAAATTTATATCTGCACTTCCAACGGCCAGCTTTAATTGTTCCATCGTTGTTGCTCCTATGATGTTAGAAGTGACAAATTCTTTAGAATTCACAAATGCGTTAGCGAAGACTGAAGGGTCCATCCCTATCTTATTTGCATAAGCTACGTATGATTTTATTGCTTCATTTGCTCCAGGAACCTCATATCTATCGCCTCTCTTAAACAAGGCCGTTCTAGAACCTTCCGGCCTGGCCCCATCTATGTATTTACCCGATAAATAACCTTGTGCTATAGGAGAATATGCTAAGAGGCCAACTTCGGACTGATAATAGAATTCAGAAAGAGCATCTTCATATGTTCTGTTTAGAAAATTGTAAGCATTCTGCACGGACGCCACTCTCGGTAAATCTTGTTTCTCTGAATACTTGAGGAACTCTGATAAACCCCATGAAGTCTCGTTAGATAAGCCAACATGCCTTACTTTTCCACTCTTAACCAAATCCCCTAGTACCTCTAAAGTCTCTGATATGGCTATACTTTCAGCTTCAATATGCTTGTAACCTATCCCACCTGAACCAAACATTGCTATGCGCCTGTCTGGCCAATGCAGTTGATATAAGTCTACGTAATCAGTTTGTAACCTTTTTAAACTATTGTTTAAAGCTTCTTCTATATTGGATCTATCCAATCTAGTCTCACCACCTCTGAACCAATTCATGGGGCTTCTACCAGCAACTTTGGTAGCGAGAATAATTTTTTCCCTGTTTGAACTTTTTTTAAACCAAGTACCTATAATCTCCTCAGTTCTTCCTTGAGTTTCTGCCTTAGGAGGAATTGGATATAGTTCTGCTGTATCAAAAAAATTGATACCTCTTTCAAAAGCGTAATCCATCTGCTCGTGGCCTTCTGTCTCTGTGTTTTGTTGACCCCAAGTCATGGTTCCTAAACAAATCAAACTTACATCTAAATCTGTCCTACCTAATTTTCTATACTCCACTCAATTACTCCATCTAATTTAATAAAAGCACTATAATAGCGAAATAAAATTTAAGAAAGCTATGTCAGAAATAAAAGATAATATTTATAATCACTCATGTAATGACAATGCGGGAAATTTACAAAATCTTTCTGCCTTTGAAGGCCAGGCTCTGCTAATTGTTAATACTGCAAGTAAATGTGGTTTTACTCCTCAATATAACGGACTTCAAGAACTTCAAGAAAAATTTAAAGACTCTGGTTTTTCAGTTTTAGCTTTTCCTTGTAATCAGTTCGGTGGGCAAGAGCCTGGATCTTCAGAAGAAATCCAAGAATTCTGCACAGTAAATTATGGGATAAATTTTCCAATTTTTGAAAAAGTTGACGTGAAAGGAGAAGATGCACATCCTTTGTTCAAATACCTTACTTCCGAGAAGAAAGGTTTGCTAGGATCGGAATCCATAAAATGGAATTTCACTAAATTTCTTATAAATAAAGAAGGAAAACCTATAGCTAGGTTTGCTCCTAATACTACACCAGAAAAAATCTCTAAAGAAATAGAGAACCTGCTAAACAATTAACTGTTAGTTACTAAAAAATCTCTCCTTCCAGTTTTTTCTTAGGCTTTTAGACATAAGCAATGCATCTTCTTTTCCTTCTGGTAGTCGATAATAATCTTTGCGCACTCCTATTTGCTTAAATCCAAAGTCTAAATAAAGATTAGTTGCAGCTACATTTGAAACTCTTACTTCTAAGAATATTTTGTTACTTCCCATGGCTTCCGAAGCATAAATAATTTTTTCTAATAAATCTGAACCCAAACCCCGCCTTCTTTTATTAGAACTGACTCCTATATTAAGTAAATGAGCTTCATCCAATGCTATTGATTGTATGGCAAAACCAGATACCCCATCTGAATGAGTTTGAATAAGACAATAATAATCTCTTCTCAAGCAATCGATAAAATTCTGTTCAGTCCAAGGAAATGGATTTGATAATCTTTCTATCTCAAGAACTGCTTCTAAGTCCAACTCTGTCATATAACGATAGTCCAATTGGTCCTTGAATTTATTTTCTTCTACAGCCATATGTCAGTCTTTTATTGATAACCATAAATCTTGTTTGGATTGAGAATTGCTCAGCAAATGTTCAAGGGGTTCTAAACAAATAAGAATAGCATCTGGAAACTCTTTTTCTAAAGAATTCTTGTTACAACTCTCACCAAAATAAATTATCTTTCTTATGAGTTTGCCTTTTGGGAGGGTGTCTAAAAACTTACCAGTTTCTTTAGAATTAAGAGCTTTAGCTACAGATAGCATAAACCTCTCAATATGCTCAAAGGTTTTATCAAGAGGAGTTTGGTTAGAAAAACAAAAAAGAATTGATTTAATAGCTATAAAATAAGCCTTAGTTTCTTTTGCATTAGAGCCTACTGAAGATTTTTTCTCCCAGAATTGAAAGCCCAAAGATTCTAATTTTTCTATAGTTGTTAAACTCATATGCAATGGATTCTACTTTAACTGATTAAACTCTCAACTTGACCGGCTATTGAGGCATATATATCCTAGTATCAATGACTTTAGTCACAACCATAATATTAAGTTTACGACTTATTAACCCGGTCCTTGTTATACAAGGATAGCCGGGCTTATTTCTATCTGCTTAGCAGCCCTAAGCATCACAACTAAATCACAAAAACAGTTACCTTTTGAGGAGATTTCATTGACTAAAATAATTAATACATCAGCATCAAAATATAAAGCATTTGAGCCTATCAACTTAATCGATAGAACTTGGCCTAACAATTCAATTTTTCACAGCCCTACATGGTGCAGTGTGGACTTAAGAGATGGAAACCAAGCATTGATAGAACCGATGGGTGAAGAAAGAAAGTTAAGAATGTTTAAGATGTTATTAGAAATTGGATTTGAAGAAATAGAAGTCGGTTTTCCTTCCGCCTCACAAACTGATTTTGACTTTGTTAGAAAAATTATTACAGAAAAACTGATACCTGAAAATGTCACTATACAAGCTTTAACTCAAGCCAGACCAGAGTTAATTAAAAGAACATTTGAAGCATTAGAAGGGGCACCAAGAGCTATAGTTCATGTGTATAATTCAACTTCAACTTTACAAAGAAGGGTAGTTTTTAACAGTGATAAAGAGGGCGTAAAGAGGATAGCTATTGAAGGGGCTAAAGAAGTAAAAAAATATTCAGAACAATATCCTGCAACTAACTGGACTTTTGAATACAGTCCAGAAAGCTTCACCGGAACGGAACTTCCTTATGCTGTAGAGGTTTGTAATGCAGTAAATGAAGTCTGGGAACCTACAAAAAAGAATAAATCTATAATAAATCTTCCTGCAACTGTGGAGATGGCTTCACCTAATATTTATGCTGACCAAATAGAATGGGTGTGCAGAAATATAGACAATCGTGAAAGTGTGATTATAAGCCTTCATCCTCACAATGATAGAGGCACTGCAGTAGCAGCAACAGAACTTGGAGTGATGGCTGGTGCCGACCGAATCGAGGGTACTTTATTTGGAAATGGTGAAAGAACAGGCAATGTAGATTTAGTAACTTTAGCTTTAAATATGCTTACCCAGGGTGTAGATCCTCATTTAGATTTTTCAAACATCAATCCAATTATGAGAGAAGTTGAATATTGCAATCAACTGCCAGTACACCCCAGGCATCCTTATGCTGGAGACTTAGTCTTCACAGCCTTTTCTGGATCTCATCAAGACGCCATAAAGAAAGGTTTGAATGATCTAAGAAACTCTAACCAAGAAATTTGGGAGGTCCCTTATCTTCCTATTGATCCTAGTGATGTAGGTAGATCTTATGAAGCTGTAATAAGAATCAATAGTCAATCGGGAAAAGGGGGTGTCGCTTACCTTTTAGAAAAAGATCATGGATTAAGTATGCCAAGAAGACTTCAAATAGAATTTAGCCAAGTTGTCCAAAAAATTGCTGATGAAACCGGTAAAGAAATATCTCCTTCAGACATTTGGCAAACTTTTCAAGATACTTATTTAAATGAATCCGGAGACTTCTTATTTTTAAAACACCACATCAACTCTCAAGTAAGTAAAGAAGGCATCCAAATGGATGAATTAGAAGTCCTACTTAGAAATGGCAATGAAGAAGTATCTATTAAAGGCTCTGGTAATGGACCAATAGATGCTTTGATTGATGCATTAAATAAAAATTTGAATATTGATATAAGTATCACTGACTACCATCAACATGCTGTTAGCTCTGGTTCTGATGCGAAAGCTGTAGCTTACTCTGAGATCCTCTACAAAGACCAGTCAGTCTGGGGCATAGGCATGCATCAAAATACTGTTATAGCAGGATATGTTTCTGTTATTAATGGGTTAAATAGATTGTCTATGTAGACCAAATCTTTAGTATAGTCCACGTCGCTTAGAGTTTTTTTAGCTTGGGGAGTTATATGGAAAGTGCAAAACCGGTTAATCGAAATACAATATTATCTTATGGAGGACTTGCCACTCCTTTAGCAATGATTGGCTATCCAATAGCTATCTGGCTTATACCTTTTTATTCAGAAGTAGTAGGGATAGAACTCTATGTCATAGCTAATATTCTATTACTGGCTAGGTTTACAGATGTAATTACTGATCCGATATTAGGCCAGCTAGGTGATTCCACAAAAACTTCTATAGGAAGAAGGAAGCCCTGGATAATTCTTGGTGTTCCTTTGATGATGCTTGCTATCTATAAATTATTCATTCCAGGAGCCGAAGTTTCCGTGATGTATTTTATTGTATGGATGATGCTGATGTATTTAGGATCTACAATAATCGGTATACCTTATGGAGCTTGGGGAGCTGAAATCTCCCCTGACTACCATCAGAGATCGAGAATTGTTAGCGGCAGAGAAGGATGGACACTCATAGGACTCTTAATTTCTGCTCTAATTCCTCTCTCCATTGAAGTATCAGGTAGTGGCTTTTCAATTGGCGAGTCAATAACTAGAATGCTTCGTGCAGTTTTCTTTTTTGAAGATTTTTCTACTACAGGAAAAATGAGAGACATACTTGCTTACATGGGAATGGGAATTATTCTTTTACTTCCCCTCTTTGCAGCATTGGCGCTTTGGAAAGTTCCTGATCCAATGCCTAAAGTAGAAAAAAAGATACCCCTAAAAGAGGGTCTTAAATTTGCAGCCGAAAATCCTCTCCTTGTGAGAATTCTTTTAATTATTTTTCTAGTCATAGCCGGCGAGTCATTTAGAAACACTCTGTCTTTATGGTTTGTTAGAGACGTTATAGGAATAGAAACTGTCGGGGCATCTTACGCAAGATATTTTATTGCAGGTTTCATAGCCATTCCTTTTTGGCTTTGGCTTGGAAAAACTATTGGAAAACACAAAGCTTTCTGTATAACTCTAATCGGTACTGGTAGCGTAAGCTTTTTATGTTTTTTCCTAGAAAGAGGTGACTTTGCTTATTTTCACATACTGTTTTTATTGAAAGGAGCTTGTTTTGGTGGGCTTCAATTCTTACCTGCATCTATGCTTGCTGATGTAGTAGATCTCGATTCATTGAAAACAGGAGGTAGAAGAGCTGGTACTTTCTTTGCTTTAAATGGAATGATAGCAAAAGTTTCTTCCATGCTTGCAGTATGGGCTGCGGCTAGATTAATTGATGCCTTCGGGTTTGTTCCAGGAACTGAGAACAGTGATTCTGCCATGATGGCCTTAAGGGTATTCTATTGTATTGGATGTGCAGCCTTCTTCCTACCGGCTCTTTTCTTAACTTGGTTTTACCCTCTCACAAAAGAAAAACACATTGAGCTAAGAAAGGAACTAGAAGAGCAATCAAATTAGATTATTTAAAGTTAGGGGCCCTCTTTTCAATAAAGGCCTTCACTCCTTCAATATTATCAGGGGAACCTGAAATAGCATTTTGAGTATTAGCTTCTATTTTGTAAATATCTTCATATCCACTATTAAGAGCTTTGCGCATGACTTGCTTAGTATGCTTAAGAGATTGTGGAGACCTCTTTGATAGATTTAAGGCCCATTCTTTAGCTGAATCAATAAGATCATCATTGGGAACAACTTTATTTGCTAATCCTAAGTCTAGGCATTTGGAAGCAGTCAATCTCTCGCCCTCAATTGCTATTTGATAAGCTAGTTTATAGCCAACTGTATTTGTTAAGAACCAATTGGCACCTCCATCAGGGATTAAACCTATGTTACTGAAAGCTTGGAGAATATATGCATCTTGAGCCATAACAGTCAGGTCACAGGCCATAGCGTAAGCACTGCCTATGCCTGCAGCCGCTCCATTTACTGCGGAGATAACGGGCTTAGGCATGTTCATAATAGTTTGTAAGCTTGGCATATAGCCTCTGATAAGCGCATCTTCAGTATCTTCCCAATCCCCATCTCTAGCAGTTAAATCTGCTCCAGCTGAGAAACCCAGACCTTTCCCTGTTAAAACTACACATCGAATATTGTTATCATGTTCTGCTTCTTTAACTGCGCTTAAAATATCGACAGTCATCTGTGCATTGAAAGCATTTCTTACTTCCGGTCTATTAAAAGAAATGGTGGCAACTGAACCTTCCACTTCGTAAATTACTGTCTCTAATTCCATAACTCTATCCTTATTTTATTTATTTATATTATCGGTCCAAGAAAAGGTGATACCTACTTCTTCAGGATGAGTATGAAATTTATCACACACCCAAAGATCTGCAACTGCGGCAAGCTCCTTATCTACATAAATTAAGGGTAGTCTGTCTCTCAACCAAGGTGATATATCAGATTCTTGAAGAAGTTTTTTTAGCTTCTGAGACCTATCCCTTCCGAATGGCTTGCATCGCTCTCCACCTTCCCTGCCCTTCACTGTTATCTTCTTACTTTTATGAATTAACGAGAGCCCCTTACCTTTTGTTTCCTTTAATCCAATTCTTCCTGTCGGCAACAGTAAATCTCTTTCTAAATTCCAGACACTCTCTTCGTATTGATCTAACTGAGTGCAATACTCTTTTGGAACCAGGTACAAGACTTGCCTAAACATTCTTAAATCATGTGAGTTATTATTATTTTTTGAGCTGATTAGAATTACATGATCTTGACTATCTTGCTTGCGAGTGATTAAATTTATAACTTCTTCTAATTGCTTCACCGAAGGACTCCCAGAAGTAGATTCTGATAACCACCTGTAAAGTAAGTTTCTTATCCTTTGATAGGAAAACCCATTAACCTTAAGGACGGATAATTCTTCAGAAGATCCCAAGCGACAAGACTCTAAATCATTCTCAGAAATTTCGTCAAGAATAGACTGAGAGTGAAGCGCCTCTTTGGATAAGAATTGAAGAGATTTACCAAATCCTGGCCAGAACTTCAGTAATAAAGGGAAGACTGAATTTCTTATGAAATTCCTCGAAAATTTTATATCTAAATTAGATTCATCTTCAATCCAGTTAATATCATTCAGCTTGGCATATTCTATAAGTTCTTTTTTTGAAAAATCTAAGAAAGGTCTAAAATAAGACAAACCAGAAACTTTTCTCCAAGCCGGAATTCCCTTTAAGCCTTCAATCCCTGTGCCTCTCATCAACCTAAAAAATACAGTTTCAAGTTGGTCATCCTTATGATGCGCGGTACATATTAAATCGCCTTCTTGAGCCCATTCTTCAAAGGCTTTATAGCGAGCTTCTCTTAAAGCATCTTCTGATGCATTTAAATTTTTAAAATCTAATTTTTTAGTGTAAAAAGCTATATTAAGATCACGTGCTATATCTTTGCATTTTCTTTCCCACAAATCGGAGTCTTTACTAATTCCGTGATTTATATGAATGACAACAAGTTTAGATTTGTCTTCAAGAGAGACCGAAAGGGAGTGAAGTAATACATAAGAATCCAACCCTCCAGAGAATCCTACCCCTATCCTTTTAAATTCTTTTAAATTATCTAAGGAAATATTATTAGAAACAAACATGAACTATAAAGATCCATAACCCATGAGTCTTTCATATCTCCTTTCTAATAAATCTGTTGCCTTAAATGATCTTAGTTCTTTCAAGTTCTTGATTATAGAATTTTTAAGAATCAATGCTGCCTGATCATGATTCCTATGAGAACCTCCTAAAGGCTCAGCTATAACTTCATCAATAAGATTGAGTTCTAAAACATTGTGAGCAGTTAATTTCATTGCTTCAGCGGCATCAGCTGATTTTGTTGAATCTCTCCAGACTATAGAAGCACAAGCTTCAGGTGAAGCGACTGAATACGTTGCATATTGCATCATCGTTATATGGTCACCAACAGCCAGCGCTAAAGCGCCTCCTGAACCTCCTTCACCTACAATATTAACTAAGATAGGAGTTTTAAGAGAAGACATTACTTTCAAGTTATGGGCTATAGCTTCGCTTTGACCTCTTTCTTCGCTATCTATTCCAGGATAAGCCCCTGGTGTATCAACTAAAGTGACGACAGGAGTGTTAAATCTTTCCGCTAGTTCCATCAAACGGCAGGCTTTTCTATATCCTTCTGGCTGAGACATGCCGAAGTTATGCTTAACCTTCTCCTCTGTTGTTCTCCCTTTTTCGTGACCAATAAGCATCACCTTGTGGTCGCCAATGGAAGCAAGCCCCCCTATAACAGCTCTGTCATCCGCATAATGACGATCGCCATGCAGCTCATCAAAGTCATCGCATATTTTCTCCACGTAATCGATGAAATGAGGTCTCTGAGGGTGTCTAGCTACTTGAACACTTTGCCAAGCGGAAAGGTTAGAATATATTTTTTCAGTAAGTTTTATTGCTGATTCGTTTAACTTTAAAATTTCTGCAGAAATTTTCTCAGGCGATAGCGTATCTGAAGATTGCAATTCTTCAATTTTTCTTTCTAAAACAGCTACTGGTTCTTCAAAATCTAGATAGTTTTGCGACATAAATAAAAAAACTAGTTCACATGAGAACCCGAATGATACACCAAATCTATATTTTCTTTACCGCATAAATTAAATAAACTTTTCAAAGAATTATCATCAACATAAAAGGAGTAGTCTTTAGAAAGCAGAATATCTGCCTTTGCTTTTTTTCCTAGAAAACTTATTAAAACAGGACTGCCCTCTTGATTATTTGAGAGAGTCTTTATGCCAGTAGCAATTTCTTCTACGTTCACTGTATCTGGATCAAGGGTTATTCTTATATGCTTCAAGTACTCATTTCTTGCTTCATCAAAAGTCAAAATTCTATCTGCTACCATCTTAAATGTTGGCTTTTCAGCTCCTATAGAATAATTATCTTTTTCGACCACCCCTTCGATGACGATTAGTTGGCCTTTCTTTAAAATACCCCTGTGCCTGTCAAAGATATCGGCCCATATAGAAATTTCAAGTCTTCCTGAAGAGTCATCTATCGTCGCAAAAGCAAAGCGCCCCTTTCTTCCCTGTCTAACATTTAAGTGCATTAACATTCCAGCAACACGCTGCGAATGAGTTTCAGTTTCTAACTCAGAAATAAAGAAACCACACATTTTACGAACTTCTCTTTTTTTGTTATCTATTGGATGAGATTCAAGATAAAACCCCAGGGAATTCCATTCCGCGGCAAGAAGATCAATTGTCTCAGAATCACTTAATCTTTCTTGGACTTCATCTAACACTTTCTCGTTATTTCCAAATAAGTCTTTTATTTTACTTTTGTCTCTTTCGGTTACTTGCTCTGATTTCTTTAGAGCAGAGGATATTTGATTAAATAGATCTTCTCTTTTACCAAAGCAGTCCATAGCTCCAGATCCAATTAGAGCTGTGAGTACTCTCTTGTTTACTCTGTTACTGCCAACTCTTAAACAAAAATCTACTAAGTCTAAAAAAGGGCCATCTTCTCTAGAAGAAGTTATCTGATTCACCAATGACTCACCTATAGATTTTATTGCTCCCAAGCCATAAAGAATGGTTTTGGAATCTAGGTCAATAAACTTATAAACACTATTATTTATATCAGGTTTAATTACTTTCAAGCCTATTGAGCGACAATCATCGACAAACAATTGAATCCTGTCTGTTGAATCCATCTCACAAGATAAAACAGAGGACATAAATTCCGCAGGATAGTGAGCCTTCAGCCATGCTGTTTGATAAGCGATAAGTGCATAACCAACAGAATGGGATCTATTAAAACCATAGCCTGCAAACTGTTCAATTTGATCAAATAAATTAGCAGCATAGTTTTGATTAACCTCTTTAGAAACAGCTCCTTCTATGAATGTAGATCGAAGTTTTTCCATTTCTTCTTTTTTCTTTTTACCCATGGCCCGTCTTAAAATATCTGCCTGCCCTAAAGTAAAGCCTGATAATTCTTGTGCTATTTGCATGACTTGTTCTTGATAAACTATAACGCCATAAGTAGTACTTAAGACCTTCTTTACTGCATCATGTCCATATGTGACTTCTTCTCTTCCATGCTTTCTATCAATATAAGAGTCGACCATGTTCATTCCTAATGCACCTGGACGATACAATGCATTCATGCTGACGATGTCTTCAAAATTATTAGGCACTAGTTGTCTCAGATAATCTCTCATGCCCCTTGATTCAAGCTGAAAGACTCCCGTGGTATCTGCTCGTTGTAGTAGCTCGAATGTTTTGGGATCGTCTAAAGAGAGATTTTCTATATCTACTTTTACTTCATCAGGGTTTTTCTTCTCGTTCACTCTCTTAACTGCCCGATCAAGAATTGTTAGAGTTTTTAATCCTAGAAAATCAAACTTCACTAGTCCGGCAGATTCGACATCTCCCATATCAAACTGAGATGCTATGGTTCCTTTTTCTTCATCAAGAATCAGTGGCGTGAAATCTGTTAAAGCAGTAGGAGCAATAACCACTCCAGCAGCATGAGTACCAACACTCCTTGATAGACCTTCAAGCTTAAGAGCCATTTCAAAAACTTCTTTAGATTCATCACTAGCATCTATTATTTCTTGGAATTCTTTTACTTCATAAGCTTCATCTAGAGAAATTCCAAGAACATCAGGAATTGCTTTTGCCAAACGGTCTCCGAAACCATACGGTTTTCCCAAAACTCTAACGACATCCCTAAGTACTGCTCTAGCTGCCATAGTGCCTCTGGTACTTATTTGCGCAACCGAATCTTTTCCGTATTTATTGGTAACATATTCAAGAACTTTGTCCCTTCCCTCTACACAGAAATCTATGTCAAAATCAGGGTTGCTTACCCTTTCTGGATTAAGGAACCTCTCAAAAAGTAGGTCATACTTAATTGGGTCTATGGCAGTAATTCCTAAAGCATAGGCTGCGATAGACCCAGCGCCTGAACCTCTACCTGGACCTACGGGTATGTCATTAGCTTGCGCCCAGTTCACAAAATCTGAAACGATAAGAAAATAACCTGCAAAATTTAACTTACAAATCATATCCAACTCATAGTCCAGCCTAGCGAAATATTGGTCTTCATCAATTTGATAAGAATTTACAGAAGAATTAATCTGTAAAATCCTTTTATTCAAACCTTCATAAGAAAGTTGTTTTAAATGCTCTTCTCGTGTGTGTCCTTCAGGAACATCAAAATCAGGTAAATAAAACTCGCCTAACTCTAAATCTAGATTGCATTTTTCAGCTATCTTTACGGTATTCTCTAAAGCCTCAGGCAAATCTATAAAAAGCTCTTTCATTTCTTCAGGCGAACGTAAATATTGATTTTCTACAAAATCTTTAGATCTCCTGGGATCATCTAGAGCCTGACCTTTTTGTATGCAGACCCTCGCTTCATGTGCTTCAAAATCAGAAGGACTAACATCAGGATCCACTGGCATCAAAAACCTTACGTCGTTAGTAGCAACCAAAGGGATCTTTTTTTGCGTAGCCAGATCTATTACTTTCTGGTTATATTCAGTTTCATTATTTTTTCCTAATCTCTGAATTTCAATGAAAAAATTACCTTTAAAAAGATTATTAAAATAATCCGCCCTTGAATTTGTTAATGTCTCATTTCCTCCAAGAATTGATTGACCTATATGTCCGTCAATACCTCCCGAGAGTGCTATCAAGCCTTCAGAATACTCTTCTAACCAACTTAATTTAACAATGGGTTCACCTGATACCTGACCTTCAACATAAGCCTTAGAAACAAGCTTTGTAAGGTTTGTATAACCTGTCTTATTTATAACCAGCAACACTAGCGAGCCTGATTGAGAATCTAAATCTTTAGCAACTTTTATTTCTGAACCTACTATTGGTTTAATGCCTTGCTTCCTGGCAAGTCTATAGAACTTTATTAGCCCAAAAAGATTAGTTAGATCTGTTAGTGCCACAGCAGAAAAAGACAAATCAGAAGATTTTTCAACCAGATCTTCTATTCTAATTATCCCATCTGATAATGAAAATTCTGAATGAAGATGAAGATGTACAAAATCTTGTTGCATTAAATTATGAGTCTAAACTGATTAATTTTTTTACTGGCTTAAATGATAACCTATGAATCTTACATGGACCCAATGATTCTAGGGCATCTAAATGAAATTTTGTTGGGTAACCTTTATGTTCTTTAAAACCATAGCCAGGATAAAGCAGATCGAGGTCCTTCATTAATTCATCCCTGCTAACTTTAGCTATTATGGAAGCCGCCATAATACTCTTTATATAAGAATCTCCTTTAATAATTGCTTCGCATTCTATTGAAATATTTGGTTTAAGATTTCCATCACATAAAACCTTTTCTGGAACTATTTCTAAGCCCTCTATCGCTCTCTTCATTGACAATAAAGAAGCCTGTAAAATATTTATAGAATCTATTTCCTCAATGGATGCAGAGGCAAGACTCCAAGCGATAGCAGATTCTTTTATTTTCTTGCTTAGTTTTTGTCTTTTTTTTTCAGTTAATTTTTTAGAATCATTCAGCCCTTCAATTTTTATAGAATTATCTAAGATAACTGCTGCAGACACCACAGGACCTGCCAACGGACCTCTCCCTACCTCATCTACTCCAGCTTCAATCAAACCAACATCTCTTTAATTTCTTTTGCAGCTAGATCAGAGCCTCCAGCCATTAAAGATATATGAATTTTTTTAAATTCTTGAAGGTACTTGTCTCTATCATGGCGAAATAAAGACATAAAGGTTGTATGTATATTTTCAGGTGTTACTTCGTCTTGTAATAATTCAGGTAATAGTTCTTTATTAGCAAGGAGATTTGGAAGGGAGAAGTATTTAATATTAAGTAATGGTTTAATAATCTTATAACTTAGCCAGCCAGTTTTGTAGACAGTAACACAAGGTGTCTGCAGTAAAAGTGCTTCTAATGTTGCGGTTCCTGAAGTGATGATAGCCAAATCCGAACTTTTAAGAACTTCTTGAGAGTTTCCATAAGAGAATTCTACAATTCCTGTATCCTGGTTTTGTTCTAGTAGCGCTTTGTGGTCCGGGGAAGAAAGAGGCATCAAAAATCTTGCTTCCGGTAAGTCATTTTTTATAAGCTTTGCAGCCTTTAGCATCTCATTACCTAATAAGGAGATTTCTGAATTCCTACTTCCAGGTAAGAGGGCAATCACTTTATTATTATTTTCTAGTAATGTACGATCTTCTAAAGACGTTTCTTCAGCCTCAAATGGGAATTTATAAGCTAAAGGATGACCAATGTAGCTAACCTCTAGAGAAGAATCAGCATAGACTTCGCTTTCAAATGGAAAAAGCGTAAAAACCCTATCTACAGAGGATTCCATAGTCTTGATCCTACCTTTTCGCCATGCCCAAACAGAAGGGCTTACATACTGAATTGTTTTAATACCAAGCTTCTTCTTTAGATACTTAGCTATCGGTAAATTAAAATCTGGAGAATCAATACCAATATAAAGATCTGGTTTCTGGTCTATGAGAAATTTTTTAAAATTCTTCCTTAAATTTAAGATCTTTCGTAATCTTAGTAAAGGCTCCACGATTCCCATGACTGCTATTTCTTTTATATCAAAAAAAGATGTGAGCCCCCTTCTCTTCATAGAATCGCCACCCAGGCCTATAAATTCAGCTTCAGGAAATTGCTTTCTAATAGAATCTATTAAGGGACCGCCAAGCTCATCACCTGATTTTTCGCCTACAACTAAAGCTATTTTTATTGGAATATTTTTATCGATGTTTGAGGAAATCAACGAGAAATTCCACGCGTCGAACTCTCTATAGAAGAAATAAAAGAGAAAACTTCAGGAGTAATGGTCCCTGAACTCTTTAATTCAGATAAAGCTTCATCTGTAGTCAGTTTCTTTCTGTAGAGAGTTCGATAGGCTGATTTCAAAGACTCAATGGTGTCAGAAGAAAATCCCAACCTCTTAATTCCTACTGAATTTATTCCAAATGGTTTTGCAGGATTACCTCTTACTTTTACATAAGAAGGAATGTCTTTATTAACGGCACTTCCCATAGCACAGAAACTGTACTCTCCAAGAGAACAAAATTGATGAACTATTGCATACCCTCCAAGAATAACACCTTTACCAACTTTCACAGAACCAGCCAGGGCGGCTTGGTTTGAGAGAACAACATCATCTTCTATCTCACAATCATGAGCTATATGAGAATAGGCCATCATTAAATTCCTATTACCTATAGAAGTTATTCCTTTTTCTTGAATGGTACCTCTATGGATTGTTACCCCGTCCCTAATAATATTTTCATCACCTATAATTAGTTGAGTAGGTTCATCTTTATATTTTTTGTCAGGACTTCCATCTCCAATAGAAGAAAACTGCAAGATCCTGTTATTTTTCCCCATTTTTGTTGGACCTTTTACTATCACATGAGATTCAATTACAGTTCCAAAACCAAGCTCTACATCTGCACCAATAATTGAATAGGGTCCTATCTGGACTCCTTCATCGATTTTTGCTTTAGGATCAATTATTGCGGTGTGATGATGCATTCTATTTAGGCCTATCAGCACACAGAATAGTTGCTTTTGCGACTAGCTCATCTTCGACAGAAGCAGTGCAATCAAACTTCCAAATTCCTTTTTTATCAGTTATTACCTTGGACTCTAATATTAATTTATCTCCCGGAACCGCTGGCTTCTTAAACCTTAGATTATCTGCACCGACAAAGTAATAGATTGAACCTTCTTCGGGGGTCTTATTCATTGTCTTAAATCCTAGTATTCCTGAGGCTTGAGCCATTGCTTCAACTATTAATACGCCTGGCATAACTTCCTTTCCAGGAAAATGCCCCATAAAGTAAGGTTCATTAGTTGTTATATTTTTATACCCCCTCACATAGTTACCTAAATCTAATTCTGTAACTCTATCAATCAGGAGCATGGGGTACCTGTGAGGTAAAAATTGTTTTATCTCTTCTATATTTATTGTTACTTCCATATCTTTATTTAATTAATTTATTAAGCTTCTTAAAAAGAACAGCATTCTTCTTCCAGTCCTTGTTTTTCATGAAGGGTGTGCCAGACGAGTAAGTGCCTGGCTCTTTTATGGACTTGGTAATCAAGGTCATTGCCGTTATATGTACTTCATCTGAGATTTCTACGTTATCAACTACAGCACAGCATCCAGCCAAAGTGCAGTAACGTCCTATTTTAGAACTTCCCGCAATAGCACTTCTAGCTGCTATGGCCGTCCCCTCTCCAATTTCTACGTTATGAGCTAAATGAACCTGATTATCTATCTTTACATTATCATCAATCTTGGTATTACCTACTGAGCCTCTGTCAATGGAGCTATTTGATCCTATCTCAACATTTTTTCCAATAACAACCCTACCTAGATGTTCTACCTTATGCCAACTTTGACCATCTTTAGCAAAACCCAAACCATCAGATCCAATAACTGTTCCAGAATGTATTATGCAATTAGAACCTATTTCTACGCCTTCATATATAGAGACATTTGAATGAACAATAGTTCCAGCTCCTATTCTTACGTCTTTACCTAAAAAACTGGATGACCCTAAAGAAACACAATCATCCAAGACTACTCCTTCAGAAACAGTAACAAATGAATTTATTTTCGCGCCATCTCCTATATTCGCACTATCGTCTATAGCTGCCAGTTTAGAAGTAAACGGGCTAACTTTAGGATTTCTTAATTCCATGAATACTTTTGATGCTTTAGCATACAAAAGATGGGGATTTTTTCCTATTAAGACATTGCCTTTGTAAGCATCCAAATTATCTTCAGAAAGAATAACTGCTCCTGCAGTTGTTGTAGCAAGGAAAGGCAAGAAAGCGTCCCTGAAGATAAAGCTAACTTCATCTTTATTGGCTTTCTCTATTGAATTCAATCCAAAAACTATTTTCTTAAGGTCACCCTTAAATTCTGCTCCTATCACTCGAGCGAGATCTTCTAGAGTAATACCTTCACTAGAGGACACTTAAAATAATTACTCTTCTTTCTGATTCATTGCATCAACAACCTCTTGAGTAAGATCAAAGCTCTGATCAGCATACATTAAAGAAGACCCTTGTGCTCTATCTAGCAGAAGAGTTATAGCTTTTGCGCGTATCAGTTCAGTCATAATAACTTGATATTTTTCAGCTTGTTGTTGTTGAACCAGTTGGAAGAGTTGATTTTGCATATCAGAAAGCTTTTTTCTAAGAAACTCAATATCCTGAACTAAAGATTGAAATCTTTTCCCAGCTGCCTGTTTGTCTTCTTCAGACATAGTTGGGCCTTCTTTCTGGTTTCGTTCTTGAATTTCTCTAGCTTCTGTATTTTTAGCTTGCAGCTCCTCTGCTACTTCCTTCCATTCTTTAGAATTTTGCATTTCTTCAATCGCTTGAATTGCCACCTCAGTGGATAATAAGGCTGTTTGAGGGTCTATAGTTGCAATATTAAGATCAGCAGAATAAACACTTAAAGGTGTAAAAATAAGCATCAAGCTTAATATTAGATTTCTTTTATTAAGGTCCATAATTTTTCCTATTATAATTTGGTTAATAATTGTGATAGCAGTTTAACGTTTTGTTCAGGTGTTTAGAAGTTTTAGATGAACTATATTACTTTTTAAAATTGAGAGCCTATTTCAAATTGAAAAGCTTCAGTTTCGTCCAAAGGACCAGAATTAGTAGGTTTTGAGATTGCAACTGACATAGGGCCTAATTGAGTTATCCAAGTGCCTCCAATTCCATAAGAATACCTTAAGTCACCCAAGTCTAGTTCACTGCAGTTAATATTAACTGATTTATCACCACAATCTTTAGAGAAAACATTTCCTATATCAATAAAAAAAGATGTGCGCATCGAACGCTGGTCATCAATAAAAGGTAATTTAAAAATTAGATCAAATCCTGCTTCAAATAAGTAGGCTCCACCAATTGACCTGTCATTATCATAATAGGCATAAGGGTTAGAAATAGGATTGCCTTCTTCATCAAGTACCGGCTGACCATCTGAGCCTATGTAATACTGAGATGGCGTAGCCCTAGGTCCGAGTGTGTTTTGTTTGAAACCTCTAACAGAACTGATCCCTCCTGCATAAAAATGTTCAAAGAAGGGAGCAATATCTGTATCCCCATAAGGTTCTAAAACACCAACCTCTCCTCTTACACCAAAGATAAGGTTACCTCCAAAAATAGGTTTGAAATACTTATGTTTATACGTTGCTTTTGCATATGTTAAGGAGCTACCTGGTATGGCTAGCTGCAAAGCGAAAGCTTGAGACTGACCTGCAGTAGGGAAAAGACCTCTATTCAGGCTAACCTTAGACCAAATGAACTGGGACTTAAGAACTTCAAATTTCGTACCTTCAGAAGATGTAAAAGCAATAATTTGAGAAGCCGGGGTAGATCCTGTATCTATCTCCGTATTGTCATAATTTAAATTCAGACCAATTCTCTCAATGTCACTTATAGGTAAGCCAAATTGTATACCTGCACCAAAGGCATCTGAGGTATAACTAGCAATATTAAACTGTCCATAATCAGATGCTCTAAAATAAGCATTGTAGCCTCTACTTACCCCATTAATATTGAAATAAGGCTCTACATAATTAAATGAGTAACTTCTTTGCCAAGTACTGTCATTTATTCCAATACCTAAAGCTTTTCCTGTTCCGAAGGCATTATTTTCATTGTAATTCAATCCAAGTACTAAGCCATAAGCTCCGTAACCAAGACTCCCTCCAATTGAACCAGAGAATTCTTCCTCAACTGTGAACTCTACGTCTATTTGG
>Ga0315327_10000476_pt1 | contig 19461 bp, 19 predicted proteins | sample M110032315metaG_FD_203460 | JGI IMG/M metagenome (GOLD analysis project Ga0315327, IMG submission 203460) | Ammonia-oxidizing marine archaeal communities from Monterey Bay, California, United States - M1 100m 32315 | ecosystem: Environmental > Aquatic > Marine > Coastal | place: USA: California... | reverse complement strand
TGTTAAAAAGAGGAATTATATTTATAGATTTAGCTGTAGCTCAAATTGCAGGTTTGGGATTATTAGTATCTAACTTATATCTTGGTAATAATGTACCATGGTTGTCCCAAATTATAGCATTATCATTTGCAATTATAGCAGCATTTTTCTTTAAAATGATTGAGAATAGAATAAAATCACAGCAGGAAGCAATCATAGGAGTTAGTTTTGTTCTTGCTGCTTCACTAGCTATTTTATTACTAGCTGACCATCCTACTGGGGGAGAAGAAATACGCCATTTACTTTCCGGCCAAATACTTTTTATTACTTGGTCTGATGTTTTAATGCATTTGCCAATATATATACTAATATTGGTTTTATGGTTTTTACCAATAAATCTAAATGGGATAGGTTTTTATATATTATTTTCTTTAGCTATAACATCATCAGTTCAATTAGTTGGCGTTTATGTTGTTTTTGCTAGTTTGATTTTGCCAGCATTATCAGCTTTAAATATGACAAAACCATATAAAATAGCTTGGATAAGTGGATTATTTTCAGTTATTTTAGGAATTTTATGTTCTATGATATTTGATTTACCAGCAGGCCCAATATTAGTTGTAAGTTATGTAATTGTTACTATTTTAATAGTATTAATAACAAAAATAAATAACAGTAATTTTAGGAGTATATAATGAAATATTTAGTTTCTATTTTTTTAAACTTGCTTATATTTTGTTTCTTATATAGCACAAATTTATATGCAAATGAATCTGTAGAAATAACTAATGAGAACTCGGTTTTACCCATAACGTGGACAGACCTACTACCTGCCGATGCGTTTGATTTTGTACCTGAAGGAGGGGTTACGGATGAAATGTGGAGTGATCCTAACTTTCTTGATGCAGTTGAAAGGGCAGGTTTAGCTACTGTTAGTGAGTTAAATGGGATAAACATTAGATTAACTGGTTTTATGGTGCCTTTAGATGTTGATTTTGGTGAAGCAGAAACTGTAACAGAATTTGTTTTAGTTCCTTCAGCTGGTATGTGCATGCATGTTCCACCACCACCGCCTAACCAAATGTTATTGGTAAAGTTTGATAGGCCGATAAAAATAAGAAATATGTACCAACCTATAGGTATAAATGGTGTGGTAACCATAGCTGAACCTAATGATGAAGCTTTTGGGAGTATTTATAATGTTTCTGGTGAATTAGTTGAAGATGTTACTTATAAGGATATTAATTTAGGAAGATAAAAATAAAAAAAGAGAGTAAATGGAGGTACTCACTTACTCTCTTCAAATTAATAAGGTGAGTATTACTTTCTTGGGAGGAAACTAATAGTCCTTATTAATTATATATATAGCTTATATAATATAGTTTGTCAATGAGAATGATAATCATTCTCAAAGAAAAATAAAGAGACAATATGAAAAAAATTTTTGTGATAGAAATAAACGAAAAAGATAAGAATATTGATAACGATGAAGTTATAAATCAATTGGAGAAACAGTTTCAGGATTTTTCTGAAAAAATTTCTAATAATAAAAACTTATATATAAGGTTTAAAAGAGTAGGTTCAACTTGGAAAGATATTATAAATAATTTAAAGAAAAATTCTAAAAGAAATAAAAAAAATGAAAAGAGATATAGTAAAGTAAAAAAAACTAATCATTTAAAGCTTATTAAATAATTTTAGATTTTATTTTAATTATTTTACTAATTCCATCATTAATATTAGTAGGTGTAAATTTAGGAAATATATTTCGTAAATTTGTTATATCAAAAGACATATTAAATTGCGTATGTCCTGAATTAATAAAATTTATATTTCCTTCAATATTAAGTTTATCTTGAATCATATTTAATATATCAATAATTTTAATCGATTCTCCTGTGGCTATGTTAATTGTAGTATCTAGTTTAGAGTAAATTGATTTATTTATTATTTTTATGATATCATCTATATAAACATAATCTCTTAATACTAATCCTTTATCGTATATAGTTATACTTTTGTTTTGATTTATATTACTTATAAAGTTACTTATTATGCTTTTGTTATTATCTAGCTCACCATAAACCCCAGGGATTCTTATTATAGTAATAGGGCAGCTTAATTGAAGTTTTATTAAGCTCTCACTAACATATTTAGATAGGCCATAGTAGCTATTTGGAATGCATTCTAAATTTTCGTGAATAGGTAAGCTTTTTGGAGGTCTTCCATATAAACAGGTTGAACTAAAGAAAATAAACTGCTCTATAAAAGCTTTGTTGATAGAATTAAGAAAATTTGTAATCATTTTAATATTTTTATTAAACACAGAATAATTGTCTTCAGGAAATCTGCCGAAAGTACTTAAAAAAATGATTGTAAATGGTTTATTTATAATTTTAGAAATAGTCTTTTTTGTTTTATTTAAATTTAATAAATTACAATTTTGAGAGTTTAAACCATATACGCTGTAATCTTTGTATATCTTAAGGGAATTGAATATTGATTTACCTATAAAACCTCTATTGCTTATAATAAGTAGGTTTCTTTTATTCAAGTTTCTGCCTTTTCTAATAAATTTAAAGTTTCAGCATTTGTAAAATAATAGTCACCTTTATATTGTACGTGACTTAATATGGTTTCCCATTCTTTTTTTAATAAAATTGTTGTTCCAAGTAATGTCCAATTTTTAAAAAGCCAGTAATCTGTTTTATTCTTATAAGAGGCCAGCGTTATAAAACTATCTTTTTTTGAAACTCTAATTATTTCTTTAAGACAATTAATTGCATCAGTTATATTAAACGCATAAATTACTCCTGTAGCATAAATAAAATCAAACGAATTATCTTCAAAATTTTTTAAATTTGTATAGTTAGAATGAGTAATATAGTTTTTTATACTTTTCATACTGTTATCAATAGCATATTTAGAAGTTTCTAAACCACATATCTTCATTTCAGGATATAAGTTATTTAGATCATGCATTAAAAAACCTTTTTCGCATCCAATATGTAAAAAAGATGAATTATTATTTAGGTTATACTCATTACAAATATTTTTAGCTACTTTTACCCATCTGCCGTCATATTTATATCCACCATATCCATTATTTCTATCACCATCATATAAGTTTTTATCTCTATAACTTGCAGATATTCTATTCTCTATTGACCTTAGATTGGAATTTACGAATCTTGGCTTACTAGGCTTTGGGTAATCATTTAAAAGATTAAACTCTCTCATTAACTAACCTTTAATTATTTTATTGAATTGACATAGCTAATATAACTAGCATTACTTATTTCATTTTTATCAAGAAAAGGGTACATATCTTCAAATTGTGTAGGTACTGTTTTTCCATTTGGAGCTCGTTTATTTATAGCTTTAGGAGTTTGCTCTTGCTCTGGATCAATTATTAATTCGCTAATTACTGCATAGTTAGAAGACAAGATACTATCAATACGACTATCTAACATATTTTTATTAGTTATTCGTAAGTATTTAATTTTATGAGCTTTAGCTATATCTTTATAGTTAGGAAATTCTATACCACTTTCTTTATTTGCTCCCATTATTCTGCCTGAAAAGCCTAGTTGTTGAGTTTGTTTTATAGTCAAATAACCGCCGTTATTATAGATGAATATTTTTATAGGTATTTTATGATGCATAATAGTTGCAAATTCTTGAAGATTGAGCTGTAGTCCACCTTCTCCGGTTATACATATAACTCTTTTATTCTTTGCTGAAGAAAAAAATGCACCTATAGCAGCTGGTAAGCCCCATCCCATAGGAGCGTGACCTGCATTAGTATATAATTTTTGACCTTTTTTTACATCAAAAGCTTGATGAGTTCCTACAAAAGAAAGTCCCATATCTGTAACAATTGTATCCCTACTATTTAATTTTTTTGATAATTCTTTAATAAAATAGTAAGAATTCAAATATTTTTTTTGATTTAAAATTTCATTAGTTAAAATAGGATATTTCTTACGAATATATTTACAATATGGTAGCCATTTTTTATCTATATTCATATTTGTTGGCAAATATTCTATAAGTTTTTTGAGGAAGTAATCAGCACTACAGTTTATTTTTTTATTAACTTTAATATTCTTTCTATTTAATTCTTCTTTATCTATATCAACCATAATTGTATAGGCATTACGAGCAAAATCTTTATTATTATAGCCTGTAACCATATATGGTAATCTACTACCTATGGATATATACACATCAGAATTTTGTACTATAAAATTAGCACCTCTTTCTGCAAATGCACCAGGCCTTCCAGCATATAATTTATGACTTGATTCTATAAGATCACTAGCATTCCAAGTTAATGCAAAGGGTAGAGAATATTTTTTTAAAATACTGTATATTTTATCTTTGCATTTTTTGGACCTTGCACCACCTCCAAAATGTAAAAGTGGTCTCTGAGCTTGAGAGAGTTTGTGTGCAACATATCTAATATTTTCATCTAGTTTTTTATTTAAAACATATTTTTTATTAATACGATAGGATTTTAGTTTCTTAGGATTTATTAAAGTTGATTGAATATCAGCAGGAATATCTATCCATACGGGCCCAGGCCTTCCTACTTGACATAAATGATATGCTTTTTCTAAATGATATTTAATATCTTCAGCTTTCTTTAACATAATGGAGTATTTGGTTATAGGTTTTACTAATGAAACAATATCACTTTCTTGAACTCCTGTTTGTCTAGTGCCATTAATACTTATAGTTTGTTCAGTAAAGACTTGACCGGATATAAATATAGCTGGAATTGAATCAATCCAGCAACAAGAAACTCCAGTAGTAGTATTAGTTCCTCCTGGCCCAGTAGTTACTATTCCTACTCCAGGTGTTAAATTACTTCTAGAATAGGATTCTGCGGCAATAGATACTGCCTGTTCATGATGGCAACAGACATATTTCATTTTTTTTGCTTGATATAGTGCATCACATAAAAAAATAGATCCTCCTCCACTCATAGTGAATGCAGTATGTATTCCTTTAGATTCTAAAAATTTAATTACATAATCTGCAACTCTAATCATAATAATACCTCTATATTTTATAAAATTGATTTATCTTCTTTATTATATAATGCATATGTGAAGAATTTAAATATTGGTGTACTGGTAAGGTTATAAGCTTTTTTGCTTGATTTTCAGCAAAGGGAAAGCTTCCTCTTATATATTTTAAATTTTTTGCAGCTTGTTGTAAATGTAATGGCATAGGGTAATGGATTTTTGCTTCTATATTATTTTTTATTAAAAAACTTAATAATTTATCTCTATCATCAAATAATCCCATATATAAAGCAAAAGTTTCTATATTATTTTTAATTCTATTAGGTATATGAATAGCTTTTATTTTAGATAATCCTTCATCCAAAATACGTGCGTTATTATTTCTTTTTTTTATAATATTATTTAAATCTTTTAAACCGTGAATTGCGACTATAGCTTGAAGTGGTTGTAATCTAGAATTGACTCCCCAAAATTCTATATTATCCCTGTCCACCATACCGTGGTTTCTATATTTAAATATCCATTTAGCAATTTTGTCATTATTAGTAGTAATCATACCTCCATCCCCCATAACATTTAGAGATTTAAGTGGATGCATGCTAAATGCATTTACTTTACCAAAAGTTCCAGGAGCTTTATTATTAACCATAGCCCCAATTCCCATACAAGCATCTTCAACTATTGGAATATTATACTTTTTAGAAATAGACATAATTTTAGACATATTAGGTGAAGCTCCAGCCCAATGAACAGGAATAATAGCTTTAGTTTTTTTATTAATAGCATTTTCAATTTTATTATCATCTATTTGAAACCTATTATTCGTATCAACAAAAACAGGTTTGGCACCCAGTGCACAAATTGCTCCAGCAGTGGCATAAAATGTATTACAAACAGTAATGACTTCATCATTCCTTTTAATACCTAGTGATTTCAATGATATAATTAAAGCATCTGTTCCCGTATTAGTAGAAATACAGTGTTTAACACCAATATATTTAGAAAATTTTAATTCAAATTCTCTCATAAAACTTCCTAAAGTAAATTCAGAAGATAATATTAGTTTTTTCCAGTCTTTAAATATTTCAGATGTATTTGAAAATTGTTTAGGTAAATAATTATAATATACTTTCATTAATAGGTAGTACTCCTAATTTTCTATTTAATTTTTTGTATTTGTATAACTAGTAACACTAATTTAATTAAAAAAAAAACATATTATTGAATATTTAAATTTTATGGCTAAAGTGTTTTTATAATTTAATTTTTTAAATAGGTAAATTTATGAAAGTCGATCTTATAGACCTTAAACATAGATATTTAGACGACCATAAACATATTTTAAAAAGTATTAATAAATTACTAAAAAAAGGCAATTTAGTTTTAACAGAGGAAGTTAAATCCTTTGAGAACAAGATTAGTTCTTATACTGGAATGAAATATTGTTTAGGTTTAAATTCTGGTACGGACGCCTTAATTTTATCTTTATGGGCTCTAGGCATCAAGAAGAATGACGAAGTAATAACTTCGCCTTTATCATTTATTGCTTCCGGGGGAGCTATTGCTCATATAGGTGCTAAACCAGTTTTTGTTGATGTGAATTATGATTTGAATATTGATCCAAATAAAATAGAAGCAGCAGTAACAAAAAAAACTAAAGCTATTATGCCAGTTCACTGGGGTGGTAGGGTTTGTAAAATGGATGAAATTAAATTGATAGCAAAAAATTATAAAATTCCAATTCTTGAAGACGCTGCTCAAGGTATGGGAGCGTATTATAAAAATAAGCATAGCGGAACATTTGGAGAGATTTCAGCTTTTTCAGGGCATCCTCTTAAAAATTTAGGTGCTATTGGTGATAGTGGTTTTATAATTACAAATAACATAAAATTATATGAAAAAATTAAATTATATCGAAATCATGGTTTAGTTGATAGAGACCAGACTAAATTTTTTGGAATAAATTCGAGAATTGATGCCGTCAATGCTGAGGTTTTATCTTATAGGATAAGAAACTTAAAAAGTGCTATTAATAAGAGAAATAAAAACGTAAAACTTTACAAAAAATATCTCACGACTGACAAAGTGTTTATTCCAAGTAATGAAAAATATGAAGTGAATTCATATGTTATGTTTTTAACATTATGTGAAGAGAGAGATAATTTACAGAAATATCTATCAAGTCATAATATACAATCCTTAGTATATTATGGAAGACCCTTGCATTTGCATAATGCCTCAAAAATGTATGGTTATAAAAGAGGTGATTTTCCCATTGCTGAAAATATTTGCAAAAAAGTTTTAGCTTTGCCTCATAACCAATATTTAACAGAAAATCAGATAAAATTTGTATGTAGTAAAATTAATAATTTTTATAAATAAAACTTATTCTTTTTTTTTATTAGTATACCTTTTTTTTCTTCTTTCTCTCCAGGCTTTAACGTTATCTTCTACTTCTGAATCATAGCCTAGTAGGTAAGAAAGATTTTTTTTATTAGAGTATTTACCGTTAAGCATTTTTGGAAAGTTTACCTGCTGTTTTACAAAGGGTAATGTGTACATTTGAACTAATAGCTTTCTTTCTTTATTCGTTAAATTTGGACCAGCTCTATGAAATAATAGTGAGTCAAAAATTAAAACATCGCCAATATTTGCAGAAAGCTTTTTTTGATTTTTTTCTTGATAGTTTTGTGAGGAAAACTCTTCATATTTATGAGAATATGGTAGTATATGCGTGCCACCATTATCTTCTGTAAAAGTATCTAAACATACTAAGACAGTTAATGCTATTGGTCTTGAAGGCACAAAATGTTGGTATGAAAGGTCTCTATGCCATGTAGAACCATAGTGAGAGTCATGTGCTCTATTTATTGGAGAGTTTTGTAGGTTTAGAATATATTTATTCCCAAAACACTTATTTAAAATATTTAGTATACTTTTGTTATTAATAAATTTGGTAAAAAAATTATCATATACAAATAAGGCTCTTGCAACGTTTTGGTCATTTATAGAAATAAGATAATCTTCACTTCCACATTCTTGTATTTGTTTTAAATACACTTCATCTATTTTTATCTTAGCAGTTTCGCAATCTTTTTTTGAAAAAATATTTGTTAGAGTTGTATAGCCTGATCGATCTAGTTCTTCTAAATGTACATCTAATTTAGACTTAGGATGAAAGGACTCAGATACTCCATGAGTATTTTTATTTTTAGATACTCCATCAGCTTTATTAAATTGTTGTTTTGTAGGCATTTAATTAATCCTAATCAATCTTGTTTTAAATTATATTAGATAACTTTTATTATTTAATAAAATATATATATATAAATGTATAGTATAAATAATTTAAGTATATTATAACATACATTATAAAAATTATTATTTATAAATTAAGTAAAAATTATGCTAAAACAAAATATGACAAAAGGGTATTTAAAGACTTCTCAAATTGATGAAGGTTTCGTTTCTCTATTTAATAAGCCAGGACCCTATTATAGTAGTTATCCAGTTTTAGGAGAATGGAAGAATATTCAAAATAATAATAATTACATCAAATCACTAAAGTTATTTTTTAAGAATAATCCTAATAAGGCCCTTCATCTTTATTTACATATCCCATACTGTGCAAAACTTTGTTATTATTGTAGTTGTAGAATTCATATTTCTAATAAAAGGGAAACTATAAATAGCTTTGTAATGTCTCTTGTTGCAGAGATTAATATGTTAAATGAATTTTTTAATAATAATAATATTAAACCTAATTTTAAAGAGATTCATTTAGGTGGAGGAACTCCCTCTCATTTAACGACAGATGAAATACAATTGATCATCGATGGATTAAATCAATTTGTAGATATTAAAAGTTTAAAAGAATTTTCAATGGAAATTGATCCCAGAACAGTTAATTTTGATGATTTTGATTATTATGCATCTTTCGGAGTGGATAGAATTTCTTTTGGTGTTCAAGATTTTGATAGCAATGTTCAAGAAAAGATAAATAGAATTCAACCATTTAAATTAATAGAATCACTAATTAAACAAGAAATTCAAAAAAAATTTAAGGGTGTAAATTTCGATTTATTATATGGTTTACCTGGCCAAACAATTGATACTTTCAGAGAGACTATAAGATTAACAAAACTACTAGCACCAGAAAGAATTACATTAATTAAATATGCCCATATTCCTAATATTAGAAAACATATGAAAATGATTAAAGAGACTGATTTACCTGATGAAAAAGATTTACCGATAATGTTTCTTGAATCTACTGAAGCTCTAGTAGAGGCAGGATATGAATGGGTAGGTATTGATCATTTTGCTAAAAAAGATGATCAATTAGCAATTGCAAAAAAGAATAGAACTGTTTATAGAAATTTTGGAGGAGAAACTCCTGGATTTACAAAAGATATTATTAGTTTAGGGCCTACATCTACTAGTTCGTTTGGAAATAATTATTTTCAAGCTACTTATAACTTACCTGAATATAAAGATAATATTGAAAAAAATATATTTCCAATTGCTAAACATTATGAATTGAGTAAGGATGATTTAATTAGGCGAGAATGTAATTTTTCTTTACAGTGTAATCAAATTCTGGATATTAATTTTATAAACAAAAAATATAATATTAATTTTGAGGATTATTTTGAAACAGAAATTTCTAGGTTATTAATTTTAAAGAAGAAAGAATTTTTAACTTTTTCTGATAATTTAATTTTAGTTACTACTTTGGGAAGATATTTTATAAGGCATATTTGTCAAGTATTTGATACTTTCCTTGAAGATGGGTCAGAATATAAAATTCATGGAAATTAAGAATATTAAAATATTTGACCAGTTAATTTCTGATGAGTTTTCAATATTTGTGAATTGTATGGAAACTAAGTCTATTAATTTAATTCAAAAAGATATTAATAATTGTTTAATACAATATATAACTTCTAATAATCAAAAAGCTTTTAAAGACTTTAGAATAACTTTTATGAAGCTATAAAATTATGTCATATTTATTTAGTATAATAATACCAGTATATAATTCAGATGAGTTTATAGCATCGACTATTGATAGTATTTTAGTTCAAAAATATTCAGATGTTGAAATTATAATAATAAATGATTGTTCAAATGATAAAACATTACAAATATGTAAAAATTATCAAAGATTAAATAATAATATTAAGATAATTAATAAAAAGAAAAATTCAGGAGTGGGTGATAGCCGAAATGAAGGAATAAATAAAGCTTCTGGAGATTATATAATATTTGTTGATAGTGATGATGAACTTTACAAGCATGCATTAAATAATCTTTATAATGAGGTTAAAACTAAAAAATATCCTGAAGTTTTAGTAGTACATTATAAAAAAGATACTTTTCCTCAATCAAATTATAAATTGATTCAAGATAATATTAATAATACTAATTGTTCTGAAAAACTAATTAAATATTTAAATAAACATAAATTTCCCTTTGCAGATTGTTGGTCATTTGTGGTCAAAAAAAGCTTCATAACTAGTAATTCAATTTATTTTCCAAAAATAAGAATTGGAGAGAGTGAACTTTTTGTAGCTAAACTTATTTGTTATATGAAAAGTTTTAGTTTTATGCCTCAAGAATTTTATAATAAGAAAGATAGAGATTTTAGCCTTAATCACACTCAGGGATTTGAAGCAGCAAAGTCCACATTAGTTTTACTTATAGAGTTTTATATTTTTAATAAGAGTGCTAATTTTAATGAAATTAAAAATAATTTTAATAATTCATATATTCAAGATGCGTTTGGAATATTTTCATCTTTGTTAATTTTACTAAATAAAAATGAATTAAAAGAATTGTCTTATATTATAGAAAAATATAAAAATAATTTAAAAGATCTAATAAAATACCCAGAAAATATTAATTTCTATACTTTAGTAATGGAATTAGGAGGTTATAAGGGTTTATTGAGTTATAGAGAAACCATTATTAGTAATAAAATTAAATTGGTTAAGAATTTATCTAATAATTACTTAAGTATTTATGCTTATTGTCGTCATAAATATACTGCTGCTACCATTAAAGCATTAAATGAGAACGGATATAATGTAAGTGGTGTTATAGATGATGGCAAAGAATATATTAATACTAATTTTTTAGGTTTTAAAACTATTAATTCAAAAATATTTTTTAATGAAATTAAGGGTAATCTTAATAATATCTTGGTAATTATTACTCACCAACGTGATAAAACACTTAATAAAATTTCAGAAAATTTGATTAAAAATGGAATAAGAAAACATCAAATAGTCAAAATTAAATATTAATTATGTAACTATTTTATATTTTACAGGTTCTTTTAATTGCACAGCAGCATCAATAGTTCCAACATTATGATCCCTGCCATTACAAGATTTACAAGCTTCTAAAAATTCAGTTTCAAAATATAAATTACTTATAAGTTCCTTTAATTCACTTTTATTATGTTTTTCTAATTCTATGATTTCTTTTGAATGATAAGGAATAGCTTTTAGGTTTGTTGCATTAGCTGCAAACGGACATAAATATAACTGCCCATGAAGTATAGTTAGCCCTTGATTCTCACAACAGTTTCCAAAAACTTCTTTATTCTCATCAACAGTTCTATCTGTTTCAATTATTTTACCGCAATCTTGCCAGGAATTTGACTTTTGGGCACTATGACGAATATTTAATCTATTTAATTCTGAAACTAATTTATCAATATTTTTAGATAGTTTACCATAGTTAGAAATATCAAAAAATACTTTTTCATTTTGAAATAATTTTAATTTTTCTGGTTTCGGACATATTGTTCCATTTGTATTTATTTGAAGTTTTCCATAATTATCATATTTATATAAATGCTCTATAACTTCATAGATTCTTTTATACATAAACGGTTCTCCGCCTAATACTCTAATTTCAAATACGTAATCAACAGTATTTAAAAATTTATCTATAGATTTTATGCATTGTTCAAAATCTTCGTCTATAGGTTTTGCATAATATTGCATTAAATTGGAACATCCATCACATTTTAATGAGCACTTTTCAGTTAAAACTAAATCAACTGCTTTAATATTAAGCTTTTCCTTTTTATTTTTTTGAGCTATTAAATCATACATATAAGCATCTATTTTTTGTCTAACTTTTTCTTTAGACCAATATATATTGCACTCCTCTAAAGTAAGATTTAATTCTGAAAAAATAAAATCACAATCCAATACATTAGTAATCTTCATATCTCTTAATTGACGGTGAATATATGGATGTGTTAAATCTGATGCCACAAGTATAGGAATTTTATTATTAGTATTCTTTAAGTCACTTGGAGGTATAACCTTATGCCCGTTATATATTTCACCCCACCTAGATTTATTGTTATCTGTTAGACATATAATATTAATATTAGCTTTTTTTAGGGCTGCTAAAACTATGTTTCCCATATTCCCTGTACCAAAAACAATAACACCACTTCCATTTTGAAGTTTGTTATATATTTTGGATGGATTTTCTACTTTAAATGGGGATTTATATAGCATTTTATACCTTGAAACTTTTAAACTGTACTATACTTAGCACTTGCTTGTAAAATAATCAAATTACTATAAATTATTTCTATATTGTTTATCAAAATAAATTGGTGCATCATTTTGACATTAACTTTTAAAAAAGGTGCTCTACGGTAGGGATTATAATTATGTTTAGAGCAATTTATAGAAAACTCAATAAAGTTTCTAATAGCAATTTGTATATTTTTTTAAGGTTCTTAATTAGAATAATTGTAGTACCCTTAACCTACTTTTTATGGTTACTTGAACCATTTATAAAGATTCGTATTTATAGAGGTGAAATTAGTAGAATAGGCCATCTAGCATCTTTTTTTGAAGTATTAATTAGGTCTAAGGAAGTAGATTTATCTAATAAGAAGCAGATAAATATATTTATTGTGTCTAATAATCCAGCTAATAATACATTATATAATATGTGGAAAAAAAATCTAAACTTTATTGAAAGTAAAAAATTAGATTTTATATATCACTTATGTGCCCCATGGTTAGTTAAAAGTAGACATTTTGGTCCCTCTAATATTATGCAAGGTGGCTTACCAATTATGAAACCTACATTAAAGTTTACGGAAGAAGATAATAAAATGGGAACATATTTGGCAAATAAAATGGGAATAACATCAAAAGATTGGTTTGTATGTCTTCATAGCAGGAGTTCAATGTATTTAAAAAGAAAATATCCAGAAAGGGATTTTAGTTATCATGATTTACGTGATTGTTCATTTGAAATGTTGGAGAGTTCTGCAAAATTAATTAATGAAAAAGGCGGAAAATGTATCAGAATGAGTAATGGAGATGATGATAAATTAAGTCTAAACATAGGTAAAAAAGTAATAGATTATGCTTATAACTGGCATAATGAATTTATGGATATATATTTGCCAGCTAAATGTAAGTTTTTTTTAGGCGGGCCAAGCGGATTAATAGCAGTTTCTCATATTTTTAATATACCTGTAGCCTCTACAAATTGCTGGCCAGTAACTGTTATTTCTATACCATCAAATAGTTTATTTATTCCAAAATTAATGTGGTTAAAAGAAGAAAAAAGATTTTTAAATTATAAAGAAATAAGAGAAGCTAATTTAGATGCTTATAGACATAATAATGACTATACTTTAAAAGGAATAGAAATTATTGAAAATGATAATGATGATATAGAATTGTTAACTCAAGATATGTTTGATCTAATTAGTAATATTAATTTATCTGTAAAGGATGAAAATATAAGGGATAATTTCATGAATAAATATTTTACAGTTAACAAATTTACTAATAAGTATAATAGGTATGAAGGTTTAAAAGACTCAGGAAAAATTTCATGGAGATTTTTAAATAAACATAGTTATTTGATGGATAAATAATTTTAAAGATAGGTTTATTATGGATTTTATAGTTAATTATTTTAAAAAATTTTCAGATGATTGTTTAAATATGCCATGTGAATCTATACAATTACTAATTAATAATCTTATTGATTTAAGAGAAAAAAAAGGAAGACTTTTTATTTTAGGTGTAGGAGGTTCAGCAGGTAATGCAAGTCATGCTGTTAATGATTTTAGAAAATTGTGCAATATAGAAGCTTATGCTCCTACAGACAATGTATCTGAACTGACTGCTAGAACAAATGATGAGGGTTTTGAAACAATTTTTTCGGAATATTTAAAAGTTTCTAGATTATGTTCTAATGATGCGATACTTATTTTTTCTGTAGGCGGGGGAAATATAGAAAAAAATGTTAGTTTAAATTTAATTAGTGCCATTAAGGAAGCAAAAATTAATAATACTCAAATATTTTCTTTTGTTGGTAAAGCTGATGGATACGCTGCTCAAAATAGTGATATTAGTATAGTTATTCCTGTAAAAGATACTTCATTAGTAACTCCAATGTCTGAAGCATTTCAGGCCGTTATTTGGCACTGTATTGTTTCTCATCCAAGTTTAGCTGTAAATGCAACTAAATGGTGATAAAGTTTTGTTAAAAAAAGCTATTTTTTTTGATCGTGATGGAGTGTTAAATGAGCCTATAATTATTAATGGTAGGGCTTTTGCTCCTAATAAGCTTAAAGATTTTAAAATTTATTCTGAGGCTAAAGCTGTAATTAATAATTTAAAAAATCAATTATTTAAAATTATTATTGTTACAAATCAAAAAGATGTAGGTAAAGGAATAATTAGTAAAGATGTTTTAGAAAAAATGCATGATCAATTAAAAGAAATATTACCTATAGATGAAATTAAAGTATGTACATGTATCGATGAATGCGAATGTTATAAGCCTAACCCAGGGATGTTATTAGAAGCTGCAAATAAATGGAAACTAGATTTAAAAAAGTGTTATATAATTGGAGATAGTTGGAGAGACATAGGTGCAGGTTATAATGCAGGATGTAAAACTATATTAATTGATAGGAAATATGATATGCCTATGCCATATAAGCCTGATATTATTGTAAATTCATTGAAAGAAGCTGAAAAAAAAATCTTAAATATCTAAAAGGAGTCTTGTATGATCAGTAAAAGCTTAAATAAACTTAATATAAAAATTTTTGCAGATGGGGCAGATATTAATACTTTTAAACTTCTTTATAAAGATCCATTAATTAAAGGTTTCACCACAAACCCAACGTTAATGAGAAATCAAGGAATTAATAATTATGAAACTTTTGCTAGAGATATATTAAATGTAGTAAAGGACAAGCCTGTAAGTTTTGAAATTTTTGCTGATGACTCAGATTCAATTATAAAACAGGCTAAATTTATTTCTTCTTGGTCATCAAATGTATACGTTAAAATACCAGTAACTAATACACATGGTAATTTTTTAGGTTCAGCAATTAGGAGTCTATCAGATGCTGGAATAAAACTTAACATAACTGCTGTTTTTACTTCAGAGCAAGTTAGCAATATTGTATCAAATTTAAATAAAAATACACCTTCAGTAATTTCTATTTTTTCTGGGCGTATTGCAGATTCAGGAATTGATCCTATAAAACATTTTAAGGAATGTACGGAAAAAATTAAAACCAGATCTAATATACAGCTTCTCTGGGCAAGTCCTAGAGAACTTTTTAATATTTATAATGCTGAAGAAGCAGGAGCAGATATTATTACCGTTTCACAAGATTTAATTAATAAATTTAAAAATATTGGTAAGGATTTAAGTCTCTTTAGTAAAGAAACTGTGCAAATGTTCTATAATGATGCCAAAGCGGCTAAATATAATCTTAATATTAATTAAAGGAATGGTATATTGAAGTTAGAAAGTATTAATACAGTCCTAGTAACTGGAGGTGCAGGTTACGTTGGTAATGTTTTGGTACCTTTATTATTGGAAAGTAATTATAAGGTTATAGTTTATGATGCAATGTACTTTGATGAGGGAACTTTACCTAAAAATAATAACTTAACTATCATTAAAGGTGATATCAGAGATATTTCTTTATTTAAAGCTACAGTAAAAAATGTTGATGCCGTCATCCATATGGCATGTATATCCAATGATCCAAGTTTTGAATTAGATCCTGATTTATCCACTTCTATAAATTATAGTTGTTTTGAGCCATTAGTTATTGCGTCTAAAGAAGCTGGAGTAAAAAGATTTATTTATTGTTCTTCAAGTTCTGTTTATGGTGTTTCAGAATCACCTAATGTTACTGAAGACCACCCATTAGTTCCTTTAACACAATACAATAAATATAAGGCAATGTGTGAACCAATATTATTTAAGCATCAGGATGAAAAATTTTTATGTGTTACTCTTAGACCTGCAACCATATGCGGATATAGTCCTAGATGTAGGTTAGACTTAACAGTTAATATTCTGACAAATCATGCATTTAATAATAATAAAATATTGGTTTTCGGAGGAACTCAAAAGAGACCTAATTTACATATAAAAGATATGGCAGATGCATATAAATTATTTTTGGAAGCACCAGGAAATAAAATTTCTGGCGAAATATTTAATATTGGATATCAAAATTATTCTGTAAATGAAATTGCAGAAATTGTTAGTAATAGTTTAAAAAAATTCGAAAATAAAAATAATATTATTATTGAAAAGGTTTCTTCAGATGATAATAGGTCATATCAAATTAATTCAGATAAAATATATAAAGTTCTTGGATATAAACCTGTTAGATCATTAGAAGATGCAGTATATGATTTATGTATTGCTTTTAAAAAAGGTAAATTACCGAATAGTTTAACTGATGATAGATATATGAATGTAGCAGTTATGAAAAATAAAAATATAAAGTAGAGTATCTTAAATGCCTAATGTAATAGTAACAGGAGGTGCAGGTTTTATCGGAAGTCATATGGTAGATCTGCTAATAAACAAAGGTTATAATGTAAGAGTTATTGATAATCTTACAGCTGGAAAATATATCAATCTTGAACATCATAAAAATGATAAAAACTTAAACTTAGATGAAAGAGATATAAGAAAAATTAGCTCAGATGATAATATATATAGGGCTATAGATTATATTTATCATTTTGCAGGAATAGGGGATATAGTTCCTTCAATAGAATTTCCTGAGGAATACATGAGTGTTAATACTCAAGGAACAATTAAAGTATGTGAGGGGGCAAGACATAATTCGATAAAAAAGTTAGTTTATGCTGCGTCATCTTCTTGTTATGGACTTGCTGAAGTTCCAACAAATGAAAATGCAGAAATTTCTCTCAAATATCCTTATGCTTTAAGTAAATATTTAGGAGAATGCTCAGCTTTACATTGGAATAAAATATATAATCTTCCAGTAAATGTTATTAGAATATTTAATGCATACGGAACTAGGTCTAAAACATCAGGTGCTTATGGGGCAGTATTTGGTGTGTTCTTAAAACAGAAACTAGCTGGAAAGCCATTTACTGTAGTTGGCGATGGAAAGCAAAAAAGAGATTTTCTATATGTTACTGATGTGGCTAACGCTTTTTATAAGGCAAGTATAACCAATAAGGTAGGAGAAATATATAACTTGGGGGCGGGAAACCCACAATCTATAAATTATTTAGTAAAATTACTTGAAGGAAAAGTATTATATATTCCAAAACGACCTGGTGAACCTCAGACTACTTGGGCAGATATAACAAAGATTGTTAAAGAATTAAAATGGAAGCCCAAAATATCTTTTGAGGAAGGTGTAAAAAAAGTGTTAGCTGATATCAATTATTGGAAAGACGCTCCTTTGTGGGATGAAAAATCCATAGAAGCGGCGACAAAAACCTGGTTTAATAATTTACAATAAGCTTCTTATTTCATATACATTTTATTATGAATGATAGTCATTATAAAAATAAAATAAAAACTGCTGATGAAATTGTGAAAATAGTTGGCAATAGGCCTAGACATAAAAAGGTAATTATGTGTCATGGTAATTTTGATATTGTTCATCCGGGCCATGTAAGACACTTAATGTTTGCTTCTTCAAGAGCTGATATACTTATAGCAAGTCTTACTTGTGATGTACATATTACTAAAGGTGATAATAGACCTTATGTTCCAGAAGAATTGAGAGCAATTAATTTATCTGTCCTAGATATGGTAGATTATGTAATTATAGATAATAATTCAAAACCTATTAAGAATATAAATATTATTAAACCAGATTATTTTGCAAAAGGTTCAGATTATATTTCAGATGGATTACATCCAAAAACTCTAGAAGAAAAAGAATTGGTTGAATCATACGGAGGAGAAATTATTTTTACTCCCGGTGATATTGTTTTTTCTTCTACATCCATAATTGATCAAAAGCCTCCTACATTAAAATATGAGAAGTTAAGAATATTGTTGGAGTCCGAAAATATTAATTTTGATACTTTATATACTGTACTGGATAATTTGGATAAAAAAGAAGTCTTAGTAGTAGGAGATACAATAGTAGATTCTTATACTGAAACTGAGATGATAGGAGGACAAACGAAAACACCTACTATATCAGTTAGGTATATAGATAAAAAAAATTATGTAGGTGGAGCTGGTATTGTATCAAAGCATATTTCAGCAGCAGGGGCAAAAGTTAATTTTTCGACTGTGCTGGGTGATGATGATTTAAGAAAATATGTCGAGAAAGATATTAAAGAAAATAATATAAACTTGAAAACTATAATTGATAAATCCAGGCCTACAACAAATAAAAATGTCATTACTAACGGTATTTATAAGCTTCTTAAATTAGATTATATTGATAATAGAGCAGTTAGTGATAACATTTTAGATAGTATAATTAATAATATTAAGAATTTTAAAGGTGATGCAGTAATTTTTAGTGATTTTAGGCATGGAATATTTAATTCAAGTTCTATTCCTAAATTAATAGAATCTATTCCTGATAAAATAATGAAAGTAGCCGACAGTCAAGTTGCTTCGCGTTGGGGAAATATATTGGAATTTCAAGGTTTTGATTTGATTACTCCTAATGAAAGAGAGGCTAGGTTTTCTCTAGGCGATCAAGACTCAGTAATTAGGCCTCTTGCAAAAGATTTATATGATAAAGCTAATTGTAAAAATTTATTATTAAAATTGGGAGAAAAAGGAATTATAGTTTATCGTGATTCAACAGACAGTTCACAATTGAGGTCATTTTTTGCTCTAGATAGTTTTGCTGAAAATGTTATTGATCCGGTTGGAGCTGGTGATGCAATGTTAGCATATTCAACATTATCATTCTTAAATTCTAATAATATAATAGTATCTGCTGTAATTGGTTTAATTGCAGCATCTTTAGAGTGTGAATATGATGGCAATATACCTATAAAACCAAAGAGTATTAAAAAGAGGCTTAAAAGTATTGAAAAAAATATTTATAATTAATAATTCAAGTTTTTGAAAGTTTTTAAATGGTAAGTTCAAATCTTAATGTAGTAGT
>Ga0315327_10000475_pt1 | contig 19467 bp, 17 predicted proteins | sample M110032315metaG_FD_203460 | JGI IMG/M metagenome (GOLD analysis project Ga0315327, IMG submission 203460) | Ammonia-oxidizing marine archaeal communities from Monterey Bay, California, United States - M1 100m 32315 | ecosystem: Environmental > Aquatic > Marine > Coastal | place: USA: California... | reverse complement strand
TCTTTGCGGCAGGTTTCTTTGCGGCAGGTTTCTTTGCGGCAGGTTTCTTTGCGGCAGGTTTCTTTGCGGCAGGTTTCTTTGCGGCAGGTTTCTTTGCGGCAGGTTTCTTTGCTTGAGCTTCGTCTCCTGACTCTAATATTATTTCTCTAATAGGAGTAGAGGGTTCAGGTTTGCTTGATTTTTGATTATTATTTTTGGATTCAGACTGATCAATCTCTAATATTTCTTTATTCTGAGATATACTCTCTTCAACTCTTTGTATTGCTCTATCTGACAATCCTTTATCTATCGCACCAACCTCTCCATTGTAAATCCAAACCTTAACACCAATTGTTCCATATGTTGTCTTAGCTTCTGCAATAGCATAATCAATTTTAGCTCTTAAAGTATGCAAAGGGACTCTTCCTTCAATCATTTTGTCAGACCTAGCAATATCTGCACCACCAAGTCTTCCAGAAATTAAAATTTTTATACCTTGAGCTCCATTTTGAATACATCTGTTACCTACTTGCCTCATTGCTCTTTTAATTGCAATTCTTCTCTCAATTTGCTCAGCTATATTATGTGCAACTAATTTCGCATTTAAATCTGGCTGCCTTATTTCAGTAATAGATACTTTTGCTTTCTTAGAAGTTATTTTTTCAATAGATTCTCTTAATTTATCTACATTCGATCCACCTCTACCAATTACTATTCCTGGTCTTGATGTATGAATATTAATTGCTAAATCTTCGGCATTTCTCTGTATTTCTATTAATGATATTCCTGCAGAAGTCCCTAATTCCTTTTCAATATATTCTCTAATGTTATGATCTTCCATAACCTGATCTCTATAATTCTTAGGGCTTGATCCAAACCAGTGAGATGACCAATCTCTGGTCGTACCCAGTCTAAATCCAATAGGATGTGTTTTTTGACCCATTTAGCTTTCCTCCCTGATTGTATTATCAGTTAGTTCTACAAATATATGGGACTGCGGCCTATTGAATGTTCCTGCCCTGCCCCTAGCCCTTGCTCTCCATCTTTTAATAGCAGTGGATTGATCTGCATAAATTGTAGAAATCACTAACTCTTCTTTGGTGCCATATTGCGCACTCTCAGCATTAGCAATTGCAGACTTTATAAGCTCCAATAAAACTTCTGAGGAACTTGAGGGCATAAAAGACAAAATGTTTAACGCATCTACTGCCTTTTTACCTCTTAATAGATTAACTAAAGGTCTTATTTTCTTAGCCGAAATTCCTATATTTTTTGTTTTTGCTTTAACTGTCATGACTATCCTAACTTATCTGACTTAGATGAATGTCCTTTAAAAATTCTAGTAGGTGAGAACTCTCCTAATTTATGACCTATCATATTCTCGGTTATAAATACCGGTATATGCTTCCTTCCGTTATGCACACCAATAGTTAAATTCAACATCTCTTCCACAATTGTAGATGCTCTAGACCATGTATTAATCACAGCATTTCTTCCGCTCGCAGATTTAGCTTTTGATATCTTTTTCATAAGCTTCTCATCCACAAAAGGACCTTTTTTTGTTGATCTAGACATATCTTATTTACCTCTCGTACCTTCTTCTTAATATTAATTTGTCACTTGATTTTGACTTCCTTGTCCTTTTCCCCAATGCTGGTTTTCCCCAAGGGGTTTTTGGATGTTTCAATCCTATTCCAGTTTTTCCTTCACCACCACCATGAGGATGGTCATTAGGGTTCATAACTAGTCCTCTAACTGTTGGTCTTCTTCCTCTGTGCACATTTCTTCCTGCTTTTCCAAGTTTTTGGTTTTTATGATCAAGGTTACCGACTTGACCAATTGTAGCTATACAATTCTCTAAAACTTTTCTTACTTCACCAGAAGGCATTCTAATCAATGTGTAACCAAACTCATGCGCCATAACCTGAACAACTGTCCCTGCACTTCTAGCAATTGAAGCACCTTTGCCTGGTATTGCTTCAACGTTATGAACTAAATATCCAACAGGTATTGATTTTAATGGCATAGAATTACCAATTTTAACATCAACTTCTATTCCACTGCTTACTCTCTGGCCAACTTTGATTCCATCTGGAGCAATCATATAGAATTTTCTCCCATCTTCAGATTTAGCAAGAGCAATTCTAGCGCTTCTATTTGGATCATATTCTATAGAAACTACTTTTGCTTCGACGTCCTGAACCGATCTTCTAAAATCAACTATCCTGTATCTCTTCTTGTGCCCACCGCCTCTATGCCTGACCGTAATTCTTCCGGTATTATTTCTTCCGCCCTTCTCTGTAAGAGGAGCTAAAAGAGATTTTTCAGGCTTAGAAGTAGTTATCTCATCAAATTCAGATGAAATTCTAGATCTTTGTCCGTCAGATGTGGGTTTATACGTTTTCATAATTCTATAATCTAAGTTCCTTCGGTAATATTAATTGTTTCGCCAGAAGCTAAAGTAACAATAGCTCTTTTTGATCCAGGAGTAAGCACTCTATTTCTGCCAAAAGTTTTTGGCTTGCCTTTTTTATTAATTATATTCACAGAAGTTACCTTCACATTAAATATCTCAGTTACAGCTTTCTTCACCTGATCTTTAGTTGCTTCTTTGGCAACCTCAAAGGTAAACTTTCCTCTTTCTTGAAGCATAGTAGTTTTTTCGGTAATTATTGGAGATATCAATAAATCGCTATTAGAATTAATCTTCATCTTTATCACCTTTTTTCTTAATATTAGAATCCCAAATTTCTTCAATGGATTTAAAAGCTTCACGAGTAATAATTAATTGATTTGAATTCATAATGTCATACGTATTAATTAGATTTGATGCAATAGTTGTAATATCGTTAATATTTTTAATAGATTTAATTAGTTTTTCATCTATTTCGGATTTTTGTAAAACAATCAATGTTTTCTTAGGTAAATCTAGTGATTTAATAACTGAGGATGCTTTGTTAGAACTTAATTCTTTTAATTCAAATTTGTCTATTACCATAACCTCGCCATCTTTAAGTTTTTCTGAAAGAACCATTCTAAGGGAAGCTTTTCTAACCTTCTTTTGTATTTTTTGATTATAACTTCTCGGGTGAGGACCATGAGCTACGCTATTTCCTAATACATGAGATGATCTACTTCCAACTCTAGCTCTACCAGCTCCTTTTTGAGATCTTAATTTAGCTGTAGAATAAGTTGCATCTCTTCTTCTTAGGGTGTTACTAGTACCTTGTCTCTTATTACTTAATTGCGCAACTACAACTTGATGAACTAATATTTCGTTCATTGGTTGTTTCCATATAAAATCAGATGCTGTGAAGTTATCAATAACTTCACCTTTAATATTTTTTACATCAACTTTCATCTGTTATTCCTTCTCTATCATTAGAGTAGTAGAAACGGATCCTGGAATTGATCCTTTAATCTCTAAAATATTTTCTTTAACATCAACTCTTACTATCCTAAGGCCTTTTTGAGTGACTCTTTCTGACCCCATATGACCTGACATCTTCGTGCCTTTCCATACCCTGCCAGGGGAACTTCCTGCTCCTATTGAGCCGGGAGCACGATGACGATCTGACTGACCATGAGTTTTAGGACCTCCAGCAAAATTATGCCTTTTCACTGTCCCTGCAAACCCCTTACCTTTTGAGATGCCTGTCACAGATACTTGATCTCCTACTTCAAAAATTCCGCAGTCTAATGACTGACCAACCTCTATAGAGTCAATATCATCAACAGCAACTTCTTTAAGATATTTAAAATTAGATTCACTTCTCTTTTGGTGACCAGTCAAAGGCTTATTCAATCTTTTTGTTTCCTCAAATCCAATTTGAGCAGATTCATAACCATCTTTGCTGACAGTCTTTACTTGAATTACTTTACAAGGACCAGCTTTAATTACAGTCACTGGAATTGCAGCACCATTATCTGAATCAAAAGTTGTTGTCATTTTTATTTTTTTACCAATTAATCCGTGAATCATTTCTAGTCCAATACCATCCTAATATCCACTCCAGCAGGAACGTTTAGTGTCGTTAAAGAATCAATAGTTTTAGCTCCAGGATCAAGAATATCTATAATTCTCTTATGAATGCGTAATTCAAAGTGTTCTCTGGATTTTTTATTAACATGAGGTGACCTAAGCACACAAAATCTTCTTATGCTTGTTGGCATAGGTATAGGTCCAGCAACGGCAGCACCAGTTCTTTCAGCAGCTTCTAATATTTGCTGAGCCGATAAGTCCAAAACTCTATGATCATATGCTTTTAATGTGATTCTAATGGCTTGATTCGGCATTATACTTCTCTCTTTATCATTGGCGCAGGCGCATAATGATCTAATTCTTGTGAAAAACTTGCTCGACCAGTTGTATTTGAACGCAAAATAGTAGCATACTGGAAAGTCTCAGCTAATGGAACAAATGTTTTTATTATTTGTAAGCCTGTCTGAGCATCCATTGATTGAACTTGCGCTCTTCTACTTTGCAAATCACCTAAAACATCACCAAGAAATTCTTCAGGGGTTACAACTTCCATTAACATAACGGGTTCTAATATAAACGGGCTTGCTTTTTGGCAAGCATCTTTAAATGCCATAGAAGCCGCAATTTTAAATGCTACTTCAGAAGAGTCAACTTCATGATGAGAGCCATCAATCAATACTGCCTTAATATCTACAACTGGGTGACCTGCAACAACTCCTGATTGAGCAGCTTCCTTAAAACCTTGTTCTACAGGTTTAAAATATTCAGTAGGAAGTGTTGCTCCAGTAATTTCCGATTCAAATACAAGACCGCTTCCAGCTTCAAGAGGCTCAATCCTTAAAGTAACATCACCAAATTGACCTCTGCCACCCGATTGCCTGATAAATTTCCCTTGAGCGGCGGCGGTTTTTCTAACGGTTTCCCTGTATGCGACTTTTGGAGCTCCCACGTTTGCTTCAACTTTAAACTCTCTCTTTATTCTTTCAACGATAACATCAAGGTGAAGTTCTCCCATTCCAGCTAAAACCATTTGTCCACTCTCTTGGTCAGTAGTAAATTTTAAAGTTGGATCTTCATCAACTAGTTTAGTAACAGCAATATCCATTTTGTCTTGATCAGCTTTACTCTTTGCTTCAATAGCTACTGATAAAACTGGATCAGGGAAAGTCATGCTTTCTAGGAGAATTCTTTCACTCACATCACTTAATGTGTGTGCGGTAGAAATTTCTTTTAATCCCACCACAGCCACAATATCCCCTGCCTTAGCTACTTCTATTTCTTCTCTTTCCTCTGCGTGCATCTTAAGCAATCTTCCAATTCTTTGTTGTTTATTAATTGTTGTATTGAAAACTTTATCTCCAGCTGAAACTTTTCCTGAATAGATCCTCATATAACATAATCTTCCTACGTGTTCATCAGCAACAACTTTGAATACCAGTCCACTAAATGGTTCTGAATCATTTAATTCGCGTTGCAGAGTTTCTTCGCCTGATACATCTGTACCTTTGACAGCAGGAAGGTCGTCTGGAGAAGGTAAATAATCACATATTGCATCCAGCAAATGATGTACTCCTTTGTGTTTTAGAGCTGAGCCACAAAAAACAGGAAAAATCTTTAACTCTAGTGTAGCTCTTCTAGCTGCTGCTTTTAACTCATCAATGTTTATTTCTTGATCTTCTAAAAACTTCTCCATAAGTTCATCATCGGTTTCTGCTATCTTCTCAACCATTTTAGATCTAGCATCTTTTGCTTTAGAAAGCATCTCCTCAGGTATCTCTACTTCTTTTGGTTCAGTAGGATTATTTCCTTCGTCATAAACATGAGCTCTCATTTCTACTAAATCAATCAAGCCTCTATATTCTGCCTCAGCACCAATTGGAATTTGCATTGGAACAGGATTTGCATTTAATTTATCTTCTATAGTCCCTACAGCAAAATCAAAATCAGCTCCAAGTCTGTCCATTTTATTAATAAAACACATTCTAGGAACCTTATGCTTGTCTGCTTGTCTCCAAACTGTTTCAGATTGAGGCTGGACACCAGATACAGATTCAAACACTACCACTGCACCATCTAAAACCCTTAAACTTCTTTCTACTTCAGCGGTAAAATCGACGTGACCGGGGGTGTCAATAATATTTACATCATAGTCTTTCCAAGAAGCATTCGTAGCAGCAGAACCAATAGTTATGCCTCTCTCTTTTTCGAGCTCCATAAAATCCATAACTGCAGTTCCATCATCGATCGATCCAATTTTATAAGTGGCTCCAGTGAAAAAAAGCACTCTTTCAGTTACAGTAGTTTTGCCTGCATCTATATGAGCAATAAATCCGATATTTCTTAGTTTTTGCTGATTTGACATACTTACCACCTATAATGAGCGAAAGCTCTATTTGCTTCTGCCATTCTATGAGTATCTTCCTTCTTCTTTACTGCAGTTCCTTCTCCATTTGAAGCATCAAGTAGTTCTTGGAATAATTTTCTTGAAATGGACATCCCAGATCTAGATCTTGCAGCATCAACCAGCCACCTTATAGCTAAAGATAATCTTCTTGCTGGCTTGACTTCTACAGGGACTTGATAAGTTGCTCCCCCTACTCTTCTAGCCTTAACTTCAACTGTTGGCATTGCATTCTTGATAGCTTGATCAAAAACTTCCTTGCCTGGCTTTTTTGTTTTTTTCTCTAGTTCATCTAGAACATCATAAATAATCTTTTGGACAACTGATTTATTGCCACCTTCCATTAACTTATTGGTAAATCTTACTAAATCAGTACTATTAAATTTAGGATCAGGTGCGACTATTCTTTTTACTGCTCTTCTTCTTCTGGACATTTTATCTTAGCGCACCTTTCATTTTTATTTGCCAGAAGGTTTGGCGGTTCCGTACTTACTTCGACCCTGAGATCTATTTTGAACACCTTCGGTATCTAAAGATCCCCTGACAATATGATATCTAACTCCAGGAAGGTCTGGGACTCTTCCTCCTCTTAGAAGAACGACTGAGTGCTCCTGAAGGTTATGTCCTTCTCCAGGAATATATGCAGTGACCTCCATTCCATTAGTTAACCTAACTCTTGCTACTTTTCTTAAAGCAGAATTTGGCTTTTTGGGGGTAACTGTCCTAACTTGAAGACAAACTCCTCTTTTTTGTGGACTATTAGTCTTGGCATTAAGTCTGTTTTCTAAAGAATTATAGTTGAATCCTAGCGCAGGTGTATTAGACTTCCTTGAAGGAGTCCTTCTTGACTTTCTTACTAATTGATTTATTGTAGGCATTTTATGTTTTTTCGTTTGTACTATGCATTAGGTCTAAAATTCAGAAAAATTTCAAACTAAAATTCAACCGCAATGAGCGAGTATATATTTGAATGGAATTATCGTCAACGACTTTTTTATGTTTTTTTTTTGATTTTATTGACGAGAAAATTAAGAATTTAAAATTATTCAACTGCAGTAAAAACATTTATGTTAAATTATATAGCATCTCAATTGTTGAAAACCATAAGAATTAAATAATAAAAATGGCGGAAGAAAAAAAAATAGTAAATGCACTCGGTTTAAGCAAACCTAAAGAGGAAGAGTTGTCTTTAAAGCTTAAATCATCTGGTTTTATTCTTAATGCAGGAAATGATTTTGAAGAGTTGGATTCAGAGGGAGCTAAAGATAATGAACAATTAATAATTATATCTGGCGAAGATCTTAATCTTGACCTTTTTAAAGAAAATGTAAAAAAAGCGGAGGAATTAGAAATAAATGTAATTGCATTGATGCCTTTGAAAGACATGGATCTGTTAATTACAAATTTCTCTAGACCTTCTTTTGATTTTTGCTTACCTCCACATGATGTGAATGAAATATTCTTAAGATTAATTAATGCTATAGGTAAGTCAAGCAAAGAAAATAAGGGGCTCATTAAAATAGGCCCTTTGATTATAAATCAAGAAAGTTACGAAGTAACTCTAGAAGGTATAAAAATCGATTTAACTTTCAAGGAATATGAACTACTGAAATATTTAGCTGCTAAACCAGGGAGAGTATTTTCAAGAGAGTCTCTTCTTCATAGTGTTTGGGAGTATGACTATTATGGAGGAACAAGGACAGTTGATGTTCATATAAGAAGATTAAGAAGCAAAATAAACGATATTAGGTATAATTTTATTGAAACAGTTTGGAATGTTGGCTATAGATTTAAAGTCGACTCTACAAAGAATATATAATTTGCAAAATGACTAAAGAAGATAGAGAAAATCAAATAAGTTATGTCTTAACTAAAGCTACTGAGAATAATGTTAAATTTATTCGGCTTTGGTTTACTGATATTTTTGGAACTGTAAAAGGATTTGGCATAACAATTGATGAACTTGAAAAAGTTCTTCACGAAGGGGCTAGTTTTGATGGAGCCTCAATATTTGGTTCAGAGAGATTTCAAGAGAGCGAAATGATAGCTATGCCAGACCCTACAACCTTTGAAATTCTTCCGTGGAGACCTGAAGAAAATGCAGTAGCAAAAATAACCTGTGAAATTATCAATAAAGACGGAACTCCATCTAGCTTAGATAGCAGATTCATTCTGAAAAAAAAGTTAAATGAACTCAAAGAGAAAGGACTGAATTTCTATGTGGCTCCTGAAATAGAATATTTTTATCTTGAAGATTCAAAAAGTATGAAGCCTATAGATGAAAAAGGGTATTTTGATCAAATTGGCACTCACAGTGATTTAGGATCGGACTTAAGAAGAAAGACAGTGCTAGGTCTTGAAAAAATAGGTATACCAATTCAAAAATTTCATCATGAAGTATCTCCTGGCCAGCAAGAAATTAGCTTAAGATACAACGATTCACTAACTATGGCAGACAATATACAAACTTTCAAATTGGTAGTTAAAGAAATTGCAATGAACGAAAATGTATTCGCCACTTTTATGCCTAAGCCTTTCCAAGAGCATGAGGGCAATGGGATGCATTTACACATATCATTATTTGAAGGCGAAAAAAACTTATTTGCTCATGAAAAGAAAACGAAATCAGGAGTGTCAAAACAAGGCGAAGGATTTACTGCTGGGCTATTAAAACATGTCAATGAATTTATGCTAACAACAAATCAATGGGTAAATTCTTATAAAAGAATATCAGCGCTAAATGAGGCTCCATCTTATCGTTGTTGGTCAAAAAATCCTGATTACGGGAATTTAATTACAATACCTGAAATAAGAAAGGGAAGTAATATCTCTTCTAGAATTGAGTTTAGGTTGCCTGATCCAGGGTGCAATCCATATTTAAGTTTCGCTGCAATAATTACAGCAGGACTAAAGGGAATGCAAAACAATTATAAACTTGAGCCTCCAATGGAAGAATCCTTTTCAAGTCTATCCCAAGAAGGATTAGTTCAACTTGAAGATGAAAAAAGATTAGCTCAAGACCTAGGTACTTCTATTAAAAATGCTGAAGAAAGCTCACTTCTTAAAGATGCTTTAGGCGAAGAAGCTCATTCAATATTTTTGAAAGGTAAAAAAAGAGAATGGTCAGAATATCTAAAAACAGTATCAGAATTTGAATTAAAAAACTGGTTAAATTTATAGGTTTATATAGATATTCATAGTATAATTTGTCGGCTCATATAAATTTTTTTAATTATTAATTGTGAAAATATGAATAGTAAAAAGATAAAAGAAAATTTTGAATTGTTAGAAAATGCAGGTTCTTATGACCCTAGCTTTGAGCGTGATGCATGCGGAGTGGGTCTAGTAGCGAATATACAAGGCATAAAAAGCCATGAAATAATAAAAAAAAGTTTGACGGCACTACGTAACCTTGAGCACAGAGGTGCATCTGGAGCAGACCCTGATACTGGAGACGGAGCAGGAATATTAATACAAATTCCTCATGAATTTCTTTCTGAAGAGGCGTCTAATCTCGGATTCTCCATTGAAAAAGATAAATATGGAACTGGAATTATTTTTGCAGGAAGTAGTAAAAAATCAACAGAAACCATCAAAAAAATTATTCAAGAATGCTCATTAGATCAAAATCTAAAAGTTATTGGTTGGAGAGATGTGCCTGTAGATTCAAAAAAAATAGGAAAACTTTCAAAAGAAGTAATGCCAAATATTATTCAAGTTTTTATAGGCGATGAAGAGAACAAAGATATAGATAATTTTGAGCAAAAACTATTCATTATTAGAAAGAAATTTGAATCTATAGTTAATGAGAAATTTGAAAATGATGAAATTGAAAAGATTTATGCCTGTAGCCTTTCTGCTCATAAAATTATCTATAAAGGATTATTAACATCTGAGCAAGTTCCAGAATTTTATTTAGATCTTCAAAATGAAAAAGTAGTGAGTAGTTTTGGGTTAGTCCATTCACGATTTAGCACTAATACTTTAGGAGACTGGAAATTAGCGCATCCTTATAGATTTGTAGCTCATAATGGTGAAATTAATACTGTAAAAGGGAATAGAAATTGGATGACAGCTAGGCAGCCTTTGATATCAAGTAAATTATTTGGAGACAACGCTAGTGACTTGTTTCCTATTTGCAAGCCAAGCGATAGCGATACTGCATCATTTGATAATGCCTTAGAACTATTAACTTTAGGTGGAAGAGACTTAGAGCATGCCATGGCAATGATGATTCCAGAATCTTGGGATGGTCATGAATCAATGGCTAAGGAGCTTAAAGATTTTTATAAATTTCATAGCATACTAATGGAACCTTGGGATGGCCCTGCCTTAGTAGTTTGTACTGACGGGAAAAAAGTAGGCGCAGTGCTTGATAGGAATGGCTTAAGACCTTTTAGATATACCGTTACTAAAGACGGAACATTGATAATGGGCTCCGAAACAGGGCTGATTCATATTGATGAAAGTGAAATTGAATGTAGAGAAAGATTAAGACCTGGAAGAATGTTCTTAATTGATTTTGAACAAGGCAGAATAATTGAGGATCAAGAAATTAAAAATTCTCTGTCAAACTCAAATCCATACTCAAAATGGATTAAAAATAATAGCTTAGATACTAAAAATTTGTCAGATCAAGAGCCTGAAAAACTTGATATGCCTATAATCAAATATCAACAAGTATTTGGATACAGCCAAGAAGATCTAAATATATTAATAGATCCAATGACAAAATCTGCTAAAGACCCAGTAGGTTCAATGGGTAGTGATACTCCAATATCAATTCTTTCAAAAAGACCTCAAAATATATTTTCATATTTTAAACAAATGTTTGCTCAAGTTTCCAATCCTCCACTAGATGCTATTAGAGAAAAACTTGTGACTCAAATCTCAGTCCCTGCTGGAAAAAGATTCAATTTATTAGAAGAATCAGAAAAGCAAAGCTCTATTTTATTCATAGATAACCCTCTTCTAAGTAATGAAAAAATGGCAGCTATAAAAAAGATAAATCACAAAAAAATTAAGATTAAAACAATATCTACTTTGATAAAGCTAGGCGAAAAGAATGATTTTGACTTAACAAAATCTATTAAAGACCTGAGAATTGAATGCAAAGAAGCAATAAAAAGCGGATACAATATTTTAATACTATCCGATAGAGGGCTTAGAAAAGGCTATATTCCGATTCCAAGCTTATTGGCGTTATCATCAGTTCATCATTATTTAATAAGAGATGGATTAAGATCTTCAACTGATTTAATCGTAGAATCAGGTGAACCACGTGAAGTTCATCATTTCTCTGCATTATTCGGCTATGGAGCATCAGCTGTAAATCCTTATCTAGCAATAGAAACGGTCTTAAATAACCCCATTAATGACATGGAGTCAGTTAATAAATATATTAAATCATCTGAATATGGACTTCTAAAAGTTATGTCTAAGATGGGAATATCTACCCTGCAGGGATACCAAGGCGCTCAAATCTTCGAGTCTCTTGGATTGTCCAAAAAATTCGTTGAAGATTATTTTACTTGGACTCCCAATAAAATTGGCGGGGTAGACGAGAAAAGAATAAAAAAAGACATGATTCAAAATTATATAGAGGCATTCAAAGAATCAAAAATCCCTGAAGAATTGGAGCTTGATCTTGGTGGTTTGTACTTGTGGAGAGGTACGGGAGAATCTCACATGTGGAATCCAACTACTATATCTTTATTGCAACATGCTGCAACATCAAATGATGGTGAAAAATTCAATGAATTCGAAAAGGTTGCGAACGATGAATCAGAGGAAGCTTTCACTTTAAGAGGATTATTGGATTTTAATTATTTAAAAAAAGACTCAATCCATATAAAAGAGGTAGAGTCCGCTTTGAGCATTGTGAAAAGGTTTGCAACAGGTGCTATATCTTTAGGGTCTATAAGTAAAGAGGCTCACGAAACTCTTGCAGTAGCCATGAATAGAATTGGAGCAAGAAGCAACACTGGGGAAGGTGGAGAAGATTCAGAAAGATTTAATTCAGAAAAAAATAGCAGGACAAAACAGGTGGCATCTGGAAGGTTTGGAGTGACCGCCAATTATCTTGTTAATTCTACAGACTTACAAATAAAAATGGCTCAAGGTGCTAAGCCTGGAGAAGGCGGGCAAATACCTGGAAGTAAAATTTCTGAATATATTGGATCTATTAGAAAAACAACTCCTGGGGTTGAATTAATATCTCCTCCTCCGCATCACGATATTTACTCGATTGAAGATTTAGCACAACTAATACATGACTTAAAAAATATAAATAGGCATGCAAGAATACATGTCAAATTAGTTTCTGAGGCAGGAGTAGGAATTATTGCTGCAGGTGTAGCAAAAGCAAAAGGGGATGTTGTGCTAATTTCAGGAATGAGTGGTGGAACAGGAGCAGCTCCTCTAGGCTCAATTAGACATGCCGGATTACCTTGGGAATTAGGATTAGCTGAAACAAATCAGGTGCTCGTATCAAACGGACTAAGGGGAAGAATAGTTGTCCAAACTGACGGACAAATGAAAACTGGAAGAGATGTTGCTATAGCTACTTTATTAGGAGCTGAAGAATGGGGAATAGCAACAGCCGGATTAATTGTTATGGGTTGTATTATGCTCAGAAAATGCCATCTAAATACATGTTCTGTAGGAGTTGCAACTCAAGATCCCGAATTAACAAAATTATTTAGAGGCACCCCTGAGGCAGTAATAAATTATTTTATGTTTCTTGCTGAGTCATTAAGAAAATACATGGCAATGCTTGGCTTTAGGACAGTAGAAGAAATGGTTGGGAGAACTGATAAATTAAAAGGTTCTGAGAGAGCTAATAAAATGCCTGATGCACAAATAGATTTAGATGTATTATTAACAAAACCAGCAGTAATAGATGGTGATAATTCTTTTGCTTCCCAGGAACAAGATCATAAGCTTGATAAGGCTTTAGATTTTAAAATATTAAATAAAATAGAAGATGCGATTAAAGACAAGAAGAAAATATTTATTAATGAAAAAATTAACAACTACAATAGAACAGTTGGGTCTATTTTAAGTTCAGAAATAACAAAAGCTTATGGAGAGAAAGGGTTGCCTGAAAACACAATCAATGTGAATTTTTCAGGTAGTGCTGGTCAAAGTTTTGGAGCTTTTGCCTGCAAAGGTCTTAATTTTACTTTAGAAGGTGATGCTAATGACTATTTTGGGAAAGGCTTATCAGGAGGAAAATTAACTGTATTGCCTAATAAGAATTCAACTTTTAAAGCTGAAAAAAATATTATAATAGGTAATGTAGCTTTATATGGTGCCACAGGAGGGCAGGCATATATAAGAGGAATGGCGGGTGAGAGGTTTTGTGTTAGAAATAGTTCTGCATTGGCAGTGGTTGAAGGAATAGGCGATCATGGTTGCGAATATATGACAGGCGGAACAGCAGTAATACTTGGTGAAACAGGAAGAAATTTTGGAGCTGGGATGAGCGGTGGAATAGCTTATGTATTTGACGAAAATAATAAATTTAGTGGCAAATTTAATTCAGAATTATGTGACTCAAAGCAAATATCAGTAGGATCAGAAGATGATAAAATATTGATAAAAATAGTCAAAAAACATTTAGAAGAAACCAATAGCTCTTTAGCAAAAAAAATGTTGTCTGACTGGGGTAATCATATTTCAAAATTTAAAAAAATTACCCCAAGAGACTATGAAAAAGCTTTAATTAAATTAAATAGAAAACATGAAGTGTTTATAAATTAATATGGGAAAAATTACAGGATTTAAAGAATTTGAAAGACAGAACTTTAAAAGAAGAGAAGTCGAAAAGAGAGTGAAAGACTGGAAAGAGATTTACTTTCCATGGACTGAAAAAGAAGCAGGTCAGCAGGCTTCTAGATGTATGGATTGCGGAGTGCCTTTCTGTAATGATGGCTGTCCTCTAGGTAATCTGATTCCTGACTGGAATGATCTGGTATCAAAAGGAGACTGGAAAAAGGCTATATCACAATTACATGCAACTAATAATTTTCCTGAATTTACGGGAAGAATTTGCCCAGCGCCATGTGAAGCTTCATGCACATTAAATATAAATTCAGATCCTGTAGCAATTGAATTCGTTGAAAAAACTATAGTTGAAAGAGCTTTTGAGGAAGGTTGGATAAAGCCTAGTCCTCCAGAAACTAGAACAAATAAAAAGGTTGCTGTAATTGGATCCGGACCTGCAGGTTTAGCTGCTGCACAACAATTAAATAGGGCAGGCCACAAAGTAACTGTTTTTGAAAGAGATAATGTTATAGGAGGCTTACTTTCGTTAGGAATCCCTGAATTCAAATTGGAGAAATGGGTTGTAAAGAGAAGAATAGATTTAATGGAAAAAGAGGGAATAGATTTTAAAACTAATGTAAATGTAGGAGAAAATTATTCTACAGATAAGCTAGACAATAATTTCGATGCAATTTGCCTAGCAGGAGGATCAACAATTCCTCGAGATTTAGAAGTTGAAGGCAGAGATTTAGAAGGCATATATTTTGCCATGGAATATTTGACTCAACAAAATAATTATCATGAAGGAATAGATGAGGAAGATATAATACATGCTCAAGATAAGCATGTTGTGATTCTTGGTGGAGGAGATACAGGAGCAGATTGCTTAGGAACTTCCCACAGACAAGGAGCAAGCTCAGTTACACAACTTGAACTTATGAGCGCCCCTCCTAATGAGAGGTCAATTTACAATCCATGGCCTGAATGGCCTTTGATTATGAGAACTTCTTCTGCTCACGAAGAGGGAGGTGAAAGAGACTATTCAGTAATGACTAAAAAATTATCTGGAGAAAATGGTAAGGTTACGACTCTTCACGCTGTAAAGATCGAGTTTATTAAGGGCACTGATGGAAAAACAAAATCAGAGGAGGTTCCTAATAGTGGATTTGAAATTAAAGCTGATTTAGTTTTATTGGCTATGGGTTTCTTGCACCCTCAAAAAAAGGGTCTAATTCAATCTTTAAAATTGGATCTTGATGATAGAGGAAATGTTAAGACTGATCAAAATATGATGTCTTCAAAAAATAAATATTTTGCTTGCGGAGATATGAATCATGGGCAATCCCTTGTTGTTAGAGCAATTGCTAGCGGAAGAGAGTGTGCTAGAAATATTGATCAATCTCTTATGGGATCAACAAAACTTCCAAAGGTGAGAGGTTTTTCAAGAGCTTCTCAAGTTTAATTAGATGAATATTACTGAAATCATTAATTGGATAAAACAATACGCAATTGATAATAATAGAGACACTCTTATAGTAGGAATATCAGGAGGCATAGATAGTTCGGTTGTAAGCACTCTCTGTGCTAAAACTGGAATGAAAGTTTATGTAGCATCAATGCCAATTAATCAAATTTCATCACAACATGATTTGAGTCTAGCTCATGGGAATTGGCTAATAAATAAATTTTCAAATGTGGTGCACAAAACAATTGACCTAAGTGGAGTATATGAAAAATTTAATAATCTAATGACTAAAGAATTTGATTCTGAACGTTCATTTGCTAACTCTAAATCTAGGCTAAGAATGATGGCTCTGCATCAAATATCTGGATCCAAATCTGGATTAGTAGTTGGAACAGGAAATAAAGTAGAAGATTTTGGTGTTGGCTTTTTTACTAAATATGGAGATGGTGGGGTAGATATATCTCCTATAGCAGATCTAATGAAAACCGAGGTGTGGAGAATAGGAAAAGAACTAGGCATCTTGCAAGAAATTATTGATGCTCCTCCTACAGATGGGCTATGGGAAGATGGAAGAACAGATTATGATCAATTAAAAGGACTTACCTATGAAGAACTTGAAGAAGCAATGGGGAATCCAAAAAGTAAAAATATCAAGAAATATCAAGAAATAAGAAAAACTAATATACATAAAATGAAACCTATTCCGGTATTCAAAAAAGTAGATAAAAAATGAAGAAAATAATTATTAATATAATAATATTGATTCTAATTGTATCTTGTTCAAATAATAATAATGAAGCAATAAACAATCCTAATATAATTAATGTAGACCAAAGTGCTGCATCCAAGGATTATTTATTAACGGATTTTTATAAAAATGAAGTCTCAGGAGTAGTAGCTATAAGAGCAAATACTACTATGGGCCCGAGCAGCGGATCAGGATTTGTTTGGGACAACGAAGGAAGAGTTGTTACAAATTCTCATGTTGTTAGAGGATCTGGAAATATGATGGGAGATATCATAGTTAGTTTTTCAGATGGATGGGAAATGGAAGCAAAATTAATTGCTCATGATATCTATTCTGATTTAGCTGTTTTAGAAATTGATTATCCAGAAAATTATGAAATTAACCCTTTAAGAATTGGGGACAGTTCAATTATAAAAGTTGGACAAACTGCTCTAGCTATAGGAAACCCGTATGGCGAAAATTTTACACTTACTAAAGGAATAATTAGTGCAATAGGAAGGGCAAGATCTGACTTAGAAACTAACTTCCAAATAGGCTCAGTCATTCAGCATGATGCATCTATAAATCCAGGAAACTCAGGAGGGCCTCTATTTAATGAAAATGGTGAAGTTATAGGAGTAAATGCACAAATAGTTAGCAAAAGCGGCAGCAGTTCAGGAATCGGGTTTGCAATACCCATAAATACTACCAAAAAGGTAATCCCTTCATTGATCTCAAAAAAATATTATGAACATTCTTATTTAGGGATATCTGGAAATGGTTTAAGTTTGGAATTAAAAAAAGAATTAAATATTACGTACAAAATACAAGGCATATTGGTAACCTTTGTAGATGAAGGTGGCCCATCAGGAGATTCAGGATTAACAGAGGGAGATATAATTATAAATATCTCAAATAAATTAAGTAATTCTAAAGTTAATTCTTTTAGTGAATTAGTAAATTTTATGACTGAGAATACGCAGCCAAAAGAAGAAATTAAATTGACTGTCATTAGGGGTAATGAAAACTTAGATATAATTATAACTTTAGGATCAAGGCCTTTATTAAATTAGCGTCATCAGGGAATAAAAAAAACTTAATATATATAGTAATCTAATTTTTTAATAGGAATGTAAATGGTTAAAAAAGAAATTAAAAATACAAAATCATCAATAGAAGAAACTCTAACTGGCCTCGAAAAAACATTTGGTAAAGGGTCAGTAATGTTAATGAATGATTCAAATTCAAGCCATGAAGAAGGCGTGATACCTACCGGATCAGTAGTTCTAGACCTTGCGCTAGGAATAGGCGGAATACCTAGAGGAAGGATAATTGAAGTATTTGGAGCTGAATCAGCAGGTAAAACAACTCTAGCTTTATCGGTGGTCGCTCAATCTCAAAAACTAGGCGGAACTGCTGCATATATAGATGTGGAGCATGCACTAGATCCATCATATTCCCAAAAAATAGGTATAGATTTAGATAAATTGTTAGTATCACAACCAGATTCAGCAGAACAAGCACTAGAAATAACCGAATATCTTGTTAAGAGTGGAGATGTAGACTTAGTTATTATAGATAGTGTAGCTGCATTAGTTCCAACAGCTGAAATAGAAGGTCAAATGGGAGAATTGCAAATAGGTTTACAGGCAAGATTAATGTCTCAAGCACTAAGAAAACTAACAGGAACAATAAGAAAAACCAATAGTACTGCAATTTTTATTAACCAATTAAGGGAAAAAGTAGGGGTGGTATTTGGAAATCCTGAAGTAACGCCAGGAGGAAGGGCCTTAAAATTTTATAGCTCAGTAAGAATAGACCTAAGAAGAATAGAGCCTATAAAAAATGGTACTGATATAGTTGGAAACAAAGTACGCGCAAGGATTGTAAAAAATAAAATGGCACCTCCTTTCAAAAAAGCAGAAATTGACATTATATTTTCTGAAGGAATAAGCAGAGAAAGCTCAATAATTGATTTAGGTGTCGAGCAAGAGATAATAACTAAAAGTGGGTCATTCTTTTCATACGGAGATAAAAGGCTTGGACAAGGCAGAGAAAGCACTCGTAAATTCTTAAAAGAAGAAGAAATGCTGACTGACGAAATTGATGAAAAAATTAGAAATTCTATTGTCGAAAATTGATTTACTTTAATTGATCTTCGTCATACAATCACCTCTAATCTAAAATATTAATTTGTATAACTCGATAATAATAATTTTAATCTTATTGCTACTAAGCGCACTAATTAGTGCGTCAGAAGCAAGCATTATTTCTGTAAATAAAATCAGAATAAAGCATTTATCTCAAGAAGGAAGCAGAAGAGCAAAAGTTATATTAAAGATACAAGAAAATTTTGAAGATTTCTTTGCGACAATCCTATTTATTGGAAATCTTTTAAATATTACTGTAGCTACTGTAGGCACCAGCCTTACAATTAACTTAATAGGGGAAAATTCAGTTATCGCGGTAGTTATTGCATCAATTGCCACAACTATTCTGATTGTAGTTATTGGAGAATTAACACCAAAAGCTTTATCTACAATTAAACCAGAAAAATGGGCCTTATTAACATCTGATATTGTTAACTTTTTAATGAATGTTACACGCCCTCTGGTATTCATATTTGCATTAATACCTAAATCATTAAATAGACTTTTCAAATCTAAAGAGAATGATTCTATTCCATTAGTGACCTCAGGAGAACTTAGGATGTTAATAGATGTAGGAGAGGAAGAAGGGACAGTAAAAATAGATCAAGGAGAAATGCTTGAAAATGTTTTCAGGTTTGGGGAAACTGAAGCAAAAGAAATCATGACTCCAAGAAATGATATTCAATGGATACATTACGAGACATCATTAAAGGATTTTCTTGAGAAATACAAATATCATCCTCATTCAAGATTTCCAATATATGATGATGATTATGATGATGTAGTTGGAATATTATCTACTAAAGATGTAATGACATCTTTAGCATCAGGCAAAATAAATGAAAAAGAGATAGTTAATTCCATAATGAGGGCCCCACTATTTGTGCCAGAATCTAAGAGGCTAGATGATCTATTCACATTAATGAGAAGGACTGGAAACAAAATAAGTCTAATTGTTGATGAATTCGGAGGGATCTCTGGATTAATAACTTTAAC
>Ga0315327_10000472_pt1 | contig 19620 bp, 21 predicted proteins | sample M110032315metaG_FD_203460 | JGI IMG/M metagenome (GOLD analysis project Ga0315327, IMG submission 203460) | Ammonia-oxidizing marine archaeal communities from Monterey Bay, California, United States - M1 100m 32315 | ecosystem: Environmental > Aquatic > Marine > Coastal | place: USA: California... | reverse complement strand
ATGGTATACGAAAGATATCACTAATGGCAACAGGTACAGAAATTCGATTAAGTAAAATTATGAGAAAAGGTAAGATGCTTTGCATTCCAATGGATCATGGAATTTCTAATGGACCAATTGAAGGATTGGAAAAACCACATGATGTAATTTACAAATGTGAAAATCATGGTTTGACAAGTATAATAATTAACAAAGGAATTATCAAAACATTGCCAAGACCAACAAAGGTTGGAATTTTAGCTCACTTTTCTTCTAGTACATCATTATCATTATCTCCAAATAGAAAGATGTTGACAGGTTCTGTAAAAGAAGCAATAAGATTAGGTGCAGATGGAGTTTCACTACACATCAACATTGGAGGAAAAGAAGAACCAGAAATGATTGAACAGTTAGGAAAAATTTCTGAAGAATGTCATGAATGGAATGTTCCATTACTTGCAATGATGTATCCAAGAGGAGAAAATATCAAAGACCCACATGACCCAGAAATTGTAGCTCATACTGCAAGAATTGGTGCAGAGTGTGGTGCAGATATTGTCAAGACATTATACACAGGAGATATTGATTCATTCAAAAAAGTGACAGAAAGTATTCCAGTTCCAGTTGTAATTGCTGGCGGTCCAAAATCAAAAACTGATTTGGATATTTTACAAATGACTGAAGATGCAATGGCTGCAGGTGCAAAAGGTGTTACATATGGAAGAAATATCTTTGCTCATAAATCACCAGATATGATGGTAGAAGCATTAGCTGGGATAATTTTCAGAAAAGAAACAGCTACAGAAATGGCAAAGAAAATTGACAACTGAAAAACTTTTGATTGTCCAACCAAAAGTTGGGAAAAATCAACTAAATAAATTTATAAAAAATTTAGATGATGAAGGTGTAAAACATATCTATGCAGATCCAAAAATAATTATAGATAAAAAAAGTAAAATGAAAACGATATTCACCACACCAAATGCAGATTATGTTGTAATCGATAAAGATGGAAAGAAAATTAGAGGGAAAAAAATTGGAAAACAATTCAAAATTCTATCAAATAAAGATATTGATGGGGTATTTGAGACAGCAAAGAAAGGTCTTGATTTTGTAATAATCGAGGTAAAAGATTGGAAAATAATTCCTTTAGAGAACATTATAGCAAAGTTACACAAAATTCATACACAAATATTCACAATAGCTAAAAACCAAAAGGAAGTTAGAAAGATGTTTTCTATTCTAGATGTTGGTGTTGATGGAGTAATATTTCAAACAGGTTCCATAGGAGAAGTACAAGAAACTCTAGTAAATCTTGGAACAAAGAGTTTTGATTTGAGTAAAGCAAAGATTACAGAGATTCAAGAAATTGGAGATGGAGAAAGAGTTTGTGTTGATACAGCATCAATGTTACATAAAGGAGAAGGAATGTTAATTGGAAGTAGAGCAAATTTCATGTTTTTAGTTCATAATGAATCAGTTGGTTCATCATTTACATCCCCAAGACCTTTTAGAGTTAATGCAGGAGCAGTTCATTGTTATACATTATCACCAGATGGAAATACAAAATATTTATCTGAATTAGAAACAGGTAGTGAAGTTCTAATCTTAAACTCTAAAGGAAAAGCAAGAAGAGCCGCAATTGGACGATGTAAAATTGAGAAGAGGCCAATGCTTTTGATTAAAGCAAAAGTTGGAAATGAAATAGGTGGCATTATAGCTCAAGATGCAGAAACCATACGATTTGTGAAAGCAAATGGGCAACTAGTATCAGTTACACACCTCAAAAAAGGTGATACAGTGTTAGCATTTTCAAAAGAGGCCACTGGAAGACATTTTGGTATGGAAGTGTCAGATGAATACATCCTTGAGAAATAATGAAGTATAAGACCTGTGTTTCTATTGGCGAAAAGAATCCAAAAAAAATAAAAATTATTTTAAAAAAATCACTTTCAAAATCAGATTTTGCAGAAATACGATTCGATTATTTAAAAAAAACAGACATACCAATTGTTTTAGAAGATGTTAAGAAAAGTCTCTCAAGATGTGTATGTACATTACGACCAAGATCAGAAGGAGGATTGTTCATTGGAAAAGAGGATGAAAGAAAATCAATTTTACGATTAATTGCAGAGTATAATCCATTTTTATTAGATGTTGAGTTTAATGCAATCCAAAAAGACAAAAAACTTGCATCATATCTTAAAAAAACAAAATGTAAATTATTGATTTCATGGCACGATTTTAAGAAAACGCCCAGTGACTCTCACCTAAAAACCAAATTCAACAAAATGAAAAAATTTTCAGATGTCATAAAAATCGTGACTGTAGCAAAAAATGTATCAGATGCATCAAGATTACTATCACTCTATTCACTAAAATCAAAAAATAAGACAATTGCATTTTGTATGGGAGAACAAGGTAAATTTTCAAGAATTTTATGTTTACATTTAGGCAGTCCATTTACCTATGTTTCATTAGGAAAAGCAATTGCTCCAGGACAATTTAGTGTAAATGAGATAAAATCTCTAAGTTATTGATTTATTCTTATTTCAATAAAAAACTTGTAAAAGTAAAGAACATATCAATCCAATTTGAAATAGAGATATGTTGAAAACATTTGCAGTGATTGGGGATCCCATTGAGCATTCATTATCTCCAACAATACACAATGCCGCATATAGAGAATTAGAAATGGAGTGCACATACATAGCATACAGAGTTGTTCAGGGAGAATTAGCTACAGGAATAGAATCATTAAAAAAAATTAAGATTTCAGGATTTAATGTAACAATACCTCATAAAATAGAGATGATGAAATATCTAGATAACTTGGATGATAATTGTAAAAAGATTGGAGCTGTTAATACAGTTCTTAATGATGATGGAATTTTAAGAGGATTCAATACAGACATGGATGGATTCTTGGAACCATTAAAAAGAAAAGAGATAGAAATAAAAAATTCAAAAATCCTTATGCTTGGTGCAGGGGGAGCAGCAAGAGCTATAATTGCAGGGTTTCAGAAAGAAAATGCAAAAGAAGTTACAATTGTTAACAGAACAAAAAGTAAAGGAGACAAATTAGCAAAATTTTCAAGTGAAATTGGATTAAATTCAGTATCAAAATCAATTGAAGACATGAATAGATTTGATTCAAAATTTGACATAGTTGTAAATGCATCATCATTAGGACTAAAAGATGAGAAAAATATCATACCGAGTAGATTATTAGATGAGCAAACAACAGTTTATGATATAGTTTACAAACCAGTCAAAACAGATTTGATAAATATTGCAAAAGAAAAGAAATCTAGAATTATCTTTGGTTATGAAATGTTGCTTGGTCAAGCAATACGTTCATTTGAAATTTGGTTGGATAAACAAGCTCCATATGAGGCAATGAAACGTTCTATTCTAGGGGGATTCTGATGACAGTGGTAGCCAAGGTGTATGGGGCAGTCTCTATAGTGAATGCAATTGCAACAGGAAAAGGTTGTACACTTGGAATCGATACCTTTGTAGAAACAACATTAACAAAAAAACAAGGAACAGGAATTCATATCACTTCGGAAAATAAGACAATTAGTTCTCGTCTAATTAACAAAGTAATTGAAAACATGATTCCAAAAAAGATTTTAGAAAATACAAGATTAGATTTAGACTTTAGATCTAACATACCTACAGGATATGGATTAAAAAGCTCTAGTGCTATTTCATCTGCAGTAGTTTTATCATGTGCAAAAGCTTTTGGAAAAACTATAACTGATGAAGAAATTCTGAAATTAGGAGCTAAAACATCAATACAAACCAAAGTCAGCATTACAGGTGCGTATGACGATGCATGTGCATGTTATTTTGGCGGATTTAATGTAACAGATAATTTGAGGATGAAATTAGTGCATAGAGAATTAGGCCCAAAGGAACTACAAGCAATAATATTTTTACCAAAATCACGAAAACGAGGTAATTTGAAGAAACTAAAAGAATTTAAAAATGCGTTTGAAAAGTCATGGAGACTAGCAATGAACTCAGATTATTGGAATGCCGGGATACTTAATGGAATTGCAACAACCTCAATTTTAAATTCAGAACCAAATTTAATCATGAAATTAATGGAAAAAGGCGCCTTATGTGCAACAATTTCAGGTAATGGTCCTTCAATAATGGCAATTACAGATAAAAAGAATAAATCAAGAATTCAAAAAGAATTTTCAGGATTAGATGGAAAAATAATGGTATCTAATATCAACAACGAAAAGGCATATGTTCATGAACTGTAAAATTGAGAAATCAAGATTAGTCGGAAAAATAACATGCCCAGCTAACAAGAGTTATACTCATAGAGCAATTTTTCTTGCTGCATTATCTGATGGTAAAAGTATAGTAAAAAAAATTCTACGTTCTAATGACACTATTGCAACAATTAATGCATGTAGAGGATTTGGAGTAGAGGTAGAAGAACTAGAGAATAATGTAACAATCAATAATACAATTAATCAAACAGTTCAGAGTTCTATAATAAATGCTGAAAATTCTGGCACAACTATTAGAATCGCAATTGCAATTGCAGCATTATCAGGTGGAAATACAACATTAACAGGAGATGAAAGTCTTAGAAAAAGACCAATGCAACCAATTTTAGATGCATTACAAACAATGGGAGTAAAAACTGAGTCAGATGATGGAAAACCACCAATACATATGAATGGAAAAATTAAAGGTAAAGAAATTAGCATAAATGGAGATATTTCTAGTCAATTTATTTCTGCATTACTTATCATTGCGCCTAGATTACCAGAAGGATTAATCATTAATGTAGAAGGAGATTTAGTTTCAAAGCCATATGTGGATTTAACAATTGCAATAATGAAAAAATTTGGTGTTGAAGTAAAAATTGAAGAGAAATATAAAAAATATGTTGTTGAACATCAAATTTACAAATCAACTACATTTTCAATTCCTTCAGATTTTTCTAATCTAGCATTATTGTTATCAGCAAATATTTTGTTAGGTGATGGACTGAATATAGAAATAAGTTTAGATGATATGCCACAAGGAGATGAAGCAATTGTAGATATTTTAGAAAGATTAGGAGTAAATGTTACGCTTGAGGATGACATCATTACAACAAAATCTCCAATTTTACTTAATGGTGGAAAATTTGATTTGTCAGATACACCAGATCTTTTACCCGCCATAGCAATTCTTGCATTGAAATCAGAAAAAGCAATTGAGATAGTTAATGTGAAACATGCAAGGTATAAAGAAACAGACAGAATTGCAATCATTTCAAGAGAATTGAAAAAAATTGGATTGGATGTGGAAGAAAAAGATGACGGTATGATTCTTAGAAAATCTTCGGTGTTACATCATGCAGAATTAAATTCAGAAAATGACCATAGATTATTTATGGCATTTTCGATTGTAGGAATGTTTGTTGGAGAGTGTACAGTTTCAGACCCAGATGCAGTAAAAGTTTCATATCCAGAATTTATTTCGGATCTTGTTAATACAGGCGCAAAAATAAACTAACATAGAAGGATTATAAGCATCATATGCGATCTTTGATTGTTGAACGGTAATTCAATTGGAAGAAGGTTAATTCTCACCAGTTTTGGAGAAAGTCATGGAAAGTGTATTGGGACAGTACTAGACGGGTGTCCAGCAGGATTAGAATTAGAAGAAAAAGATATTCAAAAAATGTTAGATTTGAGAAAACCAGGTCAATCACTAGTATCAACACAAAGAAAAGAAGGAGACGTAGTAGAGATTCTTACAGGCACATTCAGAGGATATACTACAGGGGCACCAATAACTATGATTATTTGGAACAAGGATCAGAAATCAGTTGCATATGAAAAACTAAGAACTGAAATGCGTCCAGGACATTCTGATTATCCAGCATATATGAAATATAAAAAATTTAATGATCATAGAGGAGGAGGAAGATTTTCTGGAAGATTAACTGCAACACATGTAATGGGTGGAGCAATTGCAAGAAAATTACTTAAAGATACAATTGGAGTTGAAACTAATTCTTACACATCGCAAATTGGAAAGATAAAGATGAAAAAGGAAGCAACAAAAAAAGAATTCAAATCAATTTACACAAATGATGTGAGATGTCCTGAAAAAAATACTGCTCAAAAAATGAAAAGTGTTATTTTGAATGCTAGGAAAAAAGGAGACTCACTTGGAGGGATAATAGAATCAATTACAACAAATTTACCAGTGGGTTTAGGAGAACCAATTTTTGGTTCATTAGAATCAGACATAAGTAAAGCAATTTTTTCAATCCCAGCAGTCAAAGGGATAGAATTCGGTTCAGGTTTTGCAGGTTCAGAAAGATTTGGTTCAGAGAATAATGATGCATATGTGATGAAGGGAGGAAAAGTTTCAACTAAAACTAATAATTCTGGAGGAATTTTGGGCGGTATTTCAAATGGAATGCCAATTACATTGAGAATTGCATTCAAACCAGCATCATCTATTTCTAAAATACAAAATAGTGTCGACGTTAAAAAGAAAAAGTCAATTAAGCTGCAAGTAGGTGGAAGACATGATCCATGCGTAGTACCACGTGCACCTCCAGTAGTGGATTCATTGATTGCACTAACTATAGCAGATCATGCATTACTTAGTGGTTTCATAAAACCAACATTATGAAAATGACCGAACTAGAAGAATTAAGAAAAAAAATTGGAGAGATTACAATCGAGATGTTATCTCTATTAAAAACTAGAACAGAAATTGCACAAGAGATAGGAAAAATAAAGAATAAAGAAGGGATGAGTGTATCTAACGAATCTAGAGAAGATGAACTTAGAGATTTAGTAAAGAAACAATGTAAAGAGATTGATTTTGATTCAAATACTGCACTCAAATTCTTGAACTTTTTATTAAATGAATCAGTAAAAGTTCAATCATCAGAATCAAATACACATTTAGCAATTTTTCTTAAAGCAAAGGAATTAGAACAAAAAGGGAAGAAAATAATTCACTTAGAAGTAGGAGAACCAGACTTTCAACCTCCAATTAATGTAAAAAAATCACTATCAGAAGTATATGATAAGGGATTTGGAAAGTACGGTCCAGCAAAAGGATTACCAGAGTTTAGAACAAAATTGGCTGAATTTACTAACGAGAATTTTGATACAAAGATTAATTCAGAAAATGTCATGGTAACTCCTGGTGCAAGATTTGGGGTGTTTGTATCTATAACCACACTTTTAGATCCTGGGGATGAGATGATTGTGATAGAGCCAGCATGGCCAGCATATAGACAATGTGCAATAAATGCAGGCATCAAAGTAAGAACGGTAAAAACAACATTAGAGAGTAAGTGGGAACCAAGCATTGATGAGATTTTATCATGTATTAACGACAATACAAAAATGATTGTTCTCAATTATCCAAATAATCCAACTGGAAAGATTTTACCTAAAAAATTACAAGATCAGATTGTTGAAATCTCAAAAAAACATAATTTGTATATTTTAAGTGATGAGATTTACAGTAATTATTCAAATAAAGAATGGACTAGTATTTTATCATACAATTATGAAAGATCCATCATTACACAATCATTTTCAAAATCACATTCCATGACAGGCTATAGGATTGGATATTTAATTTCTAATCAAAAAATTGTTGAAAGATTGGTAAAATTAGAAGCACTTTGTTTAACAAATGTTTCAGAACCAATTCAATATACAGCTATGAAATCATTAGAAGATGATGTGACAGATAATGTAAAAATAATGAATGAGAGATTGGTAAAATTAGAAGAGATTTGTAAAGATATGGAATTAGAATTTGTTAGACCAGATGGTGCGATGTACATTTTTGCACGTACAAAGGAACCAATTAATTTTTCAGAGTTATCCGAGGAATTATTAAATTATGGAGTAGCAATAGCGCCAGGAATAGGATTTGGAGATTACAATGAATTCTTTAGAATATCAGCATGTTTGGACATAAAAACACTAATTGAAGGCATGGACATATTAAAAACTAGGTTATAGATGTAGAATGGCTAAAACAATTGCAATAATTGGTGCAGGTGGTGCAATGGGCAAATGGTTTTCAGAATATTTTTCAAAAAAAGGATTCGAAGTAACTGGTTTTGATAATACAAATCCAATTTCAAAAAATATAAAAGAAGCAAAATCACTAATTAGTGCAATATTAAATGTAGATTATGTTTTATTATCAACACCTACAAAGAAAACTCCTGAAATAATTAGATTAATAGCAAAAGAAATGAAAAGAGAATCATATCTGATTGATATAACATCACAAAAATCAAAAACAGCTGCAGCATTAGGTAAAATTCCTGCAAAAGTTTCACCAATTTGCATGCATCCAATGTTTGGACCAGGTGCAAAGAGTTTAAAAAATCACAATATCGTTTTGATTCCAATAAAAGATGGTAAAAAAGAACTAAATATTGCAAAAAATCTTTTCCCAGATGGAAATTTTGTTACAATTGATTCAACAGAACATGATAAAAAAATTGCAATGATTCTGGGTCTAACGCATTTAATCAATATAGCATTTGCAAATATTTTAGCGAAAGATGATAAAATTTTACTAACAGAAAAAATGGCAGGGACAACATTCAAAGCTCAAAAGATTTTAGCAGAGAGCATAATGACCGAGTCACCAGAATTGATTGAAACTATAATTTCAAATCCAGAAATTAGAAGAGTTGCTGAAGAATTTTGGAAAGATGTAGGAAGATTGATTGCATCTGCCCAAGAAGGAAAGGGTGAAGAGATAATTGCATACATCAATACAAATAAAGAAAAACTTTCTCAAAATGTTGACCTAGAAAAATCCTATAAAAAACTATCAAAAATGGTCAGTACTATTGACAAATAATGCATAAGACCAAAATTGTTACGTCATTTTTAAAAAACTCAGATAATATTCTACTTCTAAGAAGAAGTGAAAGAGTCAAGAGTATGAAAAATCTTTGGGCAGGGATTAGTGGAATTATAGAAGGAGATGAAGAGCCAATCAAACGAGCACAAATTGAGATTAATGAAGAAGTTGGCATTAAAGAATCAGATATAACATTAATCAAAAAAGGAGATAAAATTTTGATTGATTCGCCTCAATATACAAATCATCGGTGGGAGGTTTATCCATTTTTATTTTCTTGTACTAAAAGAGAAATTAAATTAAATTGGGAAAATTCAGATTCAAAATGGATAAACATGAATGAATTGAGTGATTTCAAAACAGTCCCAAGTTTAGATAAAGTATTAGCCAGATTGTTCTAATTTTTCAGGATCTTTTTCATATTTTCTTTGTTGTGGCAACATGAGGTATACACATGCTCCTCCACACATTGTACAAGGTACGTTATTTCCAGGATGTTGACCAGTTCTTCCATGAATTTTAGCAGCCAATTCAGGATCAATAGATAATGCCAATTGTTTTTCCCAATCAAGAGTTCTTCTAGCTTCAGTCATTTTCATATCCCATTTTATTGCTTTTTCTCTTAATTTTACAAGATCACCCGCATGGGCTGCAATTCTGTATGCAATCAAACCAGATTTCACTTCTTCAGCAATTGGTAAAGCGAGATGCTCAGAAGGAGTTAGATAACATAAAAGATCAACACCCTCACTAGCTGAAACTGCAGCACCAATTGCACTTGCAATATGATCATGGCCAGATGCAATATCAGTCACTAAAGGTCCTAGGACATAATATGGAACATCTCCAATTAAAGATTTTGCTAATCTTACATTTGCAGCAACTTCATTCAATGGAACGTGACCAGGACCTTCAATCATAACTTGAACTTCTTTTTCATTTGCACGTTTAGCCAATCTTGAAATATTAATCATTTCTTGAACTTGTAGTTCATCATGAGAATCTAAAATAGAGCCTGGTCTAAGAGCGTCACCTAAACTAAATGTAACATCATATTTTTGTGCCAATTCCATCATGTAATCATAATGGGTAATGTAGGGATTTTCTTTATCATATTTTAACATCCAAGCAGCAGTGATAGTTCCTCCTTTACTTACAACACCCGCATATCTTTCAACTTTTAAAATTCTTTGTGCAATTTCTTTTGTAATTCCTGAATGAATTGTGGTATAGTCAACACCATCTTTTATATTATTTTCAAATGCTTTAAGAAAATCATCTTCAGTTATGTCTAGAGGATTTTTATGTTTCTCAACTCCAAAATTATATGCTTCATAAATTGGTACAGTTCCAAATGTAATAGGTGCAACTTCTAATAACTTTCTACGTACAATTCCAACATCACCTCCATCACTCAAATCCATAATCGTATCTGCATGATATTTAACAGCGACTTTAGCTTTCTCAATTTCTTCATCAAGATTTACATTCAAAGTAGATGTACCAATGTTTACATTTACCTTTGTTTTCATACCTTTGCCAATTCCAACATTATGAATTTTTTCTTTACGAACATTATTGCTAGGAATTATTATTGAGCCACTAGCAATTTTTTGAATGAGCCAATCAATAGTCACATCTTCATCTTTTGCTACTTGTTTCATTTCATCAGTAGCTATACCTCTTCGTGCAGAAGTCATTTGAGTTGCCATATACCAAATTATCAAATGGTAAATTTAAACAATCGTTTGATTCACGATCAACATGAATGTTCTTTCAATTGGCGGTTCAGACACATCATCTGGAGCAGGAATTCAAAGTGATATCAAAACATTTGAAAATAGTGGGGTTTATGGTTTTACAGTAATTACTGCCATCACTAGCCAAAATACAAAAAAAATCTCTAAAATTGTACCAATTTCTCCAAAAATAATCAAATCACAATTAGAATCAGTACTAACTGATTTCAAAATTGATGCTATTAAAATTGGAATGGTGTATAATTCGTCAATTATCAAAGCTATACATCTAATGATAAAAAATCAAAAATGTCCAATAGTAGTTGATCCAATAATTGAATCGACAACCAAGGTAGTCTTACTAAAAAAATCAGCAATCACAGATTATAGGAAAATGATAATACCATTAGCCACAATTATCACACCTAACAAGAGAGAATCTAAGATTTTGTCAGGATGCAACAAAGTAGAAGATGCTGCTAGGAGATTACAAGAATTAGGTGCTAGAAATGTCATAATAACTGGCTTTAGGGAATCCGAAAGAGAGATAGAAGATTTTGTAATGGAGTCTGACAGTAATTACATTTTGAAGGGAAAAAGAATCAAAATAATCAATCATGGAAGTGGATGTAATCATTCAGCATCAATAACTGCATCACTTGCCAGAAAAAAATCAATTCATGAAGCAGTAAATGTTGCAAAAGAGTATGTCTATCAATCAATAAAAAATTCCAAAGATTTGGGAAAAGGCATTAGAATAACTTATAAAAAAAATTCTGAAATACAAAAACAACTTTCATTTTCAATAATTGATTTTCAAAATATTAAAAATGTATCAAAAATTATTCCCGAATGCCAAACAAATTTTGTTTTTTCAAAAAATAAACCAAATAATATAAAAGATGTTTTAGGTATTTCTGGAAGGCTTGTCAAATCTGGAGATAATGTTATTCAAGCAGGGGAGTTAATGTTAGGAGGATCACAACACGTTGCAACGGCACTAATTGAAGTATCAAAGAAATTTTCGGATATTCGTTCAGCAATTAATATAAAATATGAACCAAAATTAATCACTAAAGCAAAAAAATGTAAAATGACAGTGTTAAGTTATAATAGAAAAAAAGAAACTAAAAATTCAAAATTAAAAGAGAATTCTTCAATATCATGGGGAATCTCTAGTTGTTTGAGATCAAAAATGCCGGATATAATATATCATAAAGGTGATTTAGGAAAAGAACCAATGATCATTTTATTTGGTAATACACCTAAAGAAGTAGTAAAAAAGATCAAGCAAATCCAGTGAATCACTAAATATTGTGTAATTGGACATAAATAGAACTGAAAAGTGCATACAAACTCATGAAGGCAGTAATTTTAGCGGGAGGACTTGGTACTAGACTACAACCATACACAAAATCTCTTCCTAAACCAATGCTACCATTAGGTGGAAAACCAATTTTAGAGCATGAGATAGAATGGATTAAAAAAAATGGAATTAAAGAAATTGTAATCTGTGTGAGTTATTTACGAAAGAAAATTGAACATTATTTTGGTGACGGTAAAAAATTTGGGGTAAAAATTGAATATGCTATTTCAAATAAACCACTTGCAACTGCAGGTCAGCTAAAAACTGCTGAAAAATTCATTGATGGAACATTTGTTTGCCTATATGGAGATTCAATCTACAATTTTAGTTTGAGAAATATGATTAAGCAACATAAAAAATCTAAATCGAATGTTACTATGAGTCTTTATGATTACAAATTTAATTTGAAATATGGTGTAATTAACACAAAGAATAGTGGCAAGGTTAATTCATGGACTGAAAAACCAGAATTTTCTGCTAAAATTAACATAGGTTGCTATGTGATGGAACCTGAAGTGCTACAATTAATTCCAAAAAATAGACCATATGGAATGGATAGTGTGATACGAAAAATACTTGCAAAGAAAAAGAAAGTTGGTAGTGTGATTTCAAAAAAAGGATTTATCGACATTGGTGATAAAGAAACATATGAAAAAACAAATGAAGAGTATAGAAAAAAATAGGTAGGAATAGAAAATGTCAGATATTAAAATTCGAGTTATAGTTGAGTCAGATATTGAGAATGGTTTTCTCGAAAGCTTAGATAATTTAAAAACTGCGAGTAATCTGAATAGAAAAACTGCTACAGATATTCTGAAAAAGATCATTGCAAATCCAGATCACATTATACATGTTGCAGAAATCAATGGAAAGATTATTGGTTCTACAACATTGCTTATTGAACAGAAATTCATTCATGATGGTGGAAAGGTAGGGCATATTGAAGATGTAGTTGTTTCAAAAGAGTTTGAAGGGAAAGGAATAGGTATGAAACTTGTTATTTCATTGTTAGAAAAAGCAAAGACAATGAATTGTTATAAAACAATTTTAGATTGCAAAGATGAATTAATTCCATTTTATGAAAGAATTGGATTCAAACAAGAATCAAATCAAATGCGATATAATCATTAATTATCTTCTTTTTTAAAATTAAACAGTTTAGAAGCTGCATCTATCAAATCAGAATTCCCATGTTCAGTTTCTTTTCGGAGATTGTTCATAGGAGTTGATATAATATTTTCAGCAACAGATTTTGATAATTCTTCAATTATTTTTTTCTGTGAATCATTTAATTCACCTAACATACTCAATGCTTTTTCAAGCTCTTTTATCCTAATTGCATCAGTACTTTTGAAAACATCTTTTACAATTGGTTCAGCTTCTAATCTTTTCATAGTTGCTTCTAATACTGGCAATTCTTCTTTTATAATTTCTTCTGCAGAATTTTTCTGACCAATTCGACTTCTCATATTTTTATCAACCATTTCAGCAATTTGATCAATATTCATTAGTTTAATTCCACGCAATTCTGCAACTTTTTCATCTACAGTTCTAGGATTAGAAAGATCTAAGATCATCATACCTGATTTTTTGGTCTCGAGAGCTTTTTGTATTCTTTCAAAAGTTACCAAAAAGTAAGGAGCCGAAGTTGCTACAAAAACTATATCATAATTTTGAAATCCAGTAAGAATTGAATTAAAATCAACAGGTTGACCACCTACAGTTTTAGAAAATGATGTCGAACGTTCCACAGTTCTACTTGAAATAAAGAAATTGTAACCACGCTTTGTTAATGATTTTGCAACAAGTGTTGCAGCTTCTCCTGTTCCAATTAGGAGTATTTTTTTTAATTTCATTTCATCAACGTTTTCTTCAGCAAGTTTTACTGCCATTGAACCAACCGAGATACTACCTTTACTAATTCCAGTCGAGGTTCGTACACGAGTACCTACACGTATTGCTTTTTCAAATAGTGTGTTTAGTGATTCACCAGAAACTTTTAGTTTTTTAGCAGATTGAATTGAATCTTTGATTTGTGTCATTATTTGTTCTTCACCTACAACCATAGAATCAAGACCAGAAGTTAGTTTCAGTAAATGTTCATATACTTCAGAATTTTGAGACCATTCTAAATTTTCTTGAAAACTGTTTTCTTCCAAACCAGAAAGTGATGCCCAAGTTTTTTTAATTTCATCCTTATCAAATGTATTACCAGAGCCAAAAATTTCTACGCGATTACATGTTTGTAATATAACACATTCAGAAAGACCAGCATGTTCTTTAAAAAACTGATATGCATTTTCAGAATCCCCCAATGAAAATCTTTCAAGTACATGAATAGGAGATCTCTTAAAAGTTACTCTTGCATTAATAATATTTTTTGTCATTACCAGTCCTTCACCATTTTTTTTATTATAGTCTGTATTCGCTTGTATTTTCCATCTTTTAATAACTCTTTAACACGTTTATCACTCATTATTGTATAAAGGAATTTCTTCCTTTCAAGTTGAGATGAGATAAATTTTCTAGATTCACTCCTTGCAAATTTTTGTATTTTAATTAATTCTATATCACTATTTGAGATGTTTTTTTGCAAGAATTTTTCAGTTTTTGATTTTATTTTTTTTGCCATTATCGGACTACTTCCACTAGTGGATATTCCAACCTTGATTGTTTTTTTAACATCGATGATAGATAGGTATGACATATCACTAGATTCAGGTGAATCAGATGCATATGCAAGAATTTTCATTTTTTTAGCACTGTCAGTGATTTTTTGATTTAGTAACATATCAGAAGTGGAAGCAATTACTAGAAATGGTTTATATTTTTTCAAGAATCGAGTTGAAGTAAGTTTAGTTTTTTGAAGTTTGATTTTCTTTTGTTTTGTAAGTTTAACAATTTCAGAATGAGGTTTTTCGCCAATGACAATGACTTTACAATTTTCAGATTCAAGTAATTTTATTCTTTTTAATGCTTCATTTCCAGCACCTGCAATAATTACAGTTTTTCCATTTAGATGAAGATCAATTATCAACGATCTGCCATTAACAAAATGTAATTTATACATTCAAGAATACACGTTACATTTTTTAATTGATTTCATGGATTTTGTATATATGTCAAGCATTGAAGAGATTGATAATGAAATTCTAAATGAGATTCAATGGACATTTCCATTAGTTCCAAGGCCATTTGATGCAATTGCTAAAAAATTCAATATTTCCCCAAAAGAGGTTAAATCCAGATTAATACAGATGAAGAGAAAAGGAGTACTAAGACAATTAAGTGCTATTTTTGATACAAGAAAATTAGGATATACAAGTTCTTTAGTTGCAATGGAGATTGAGGGAGATAAATTAGAAAAAGTAGCTCAACAAATTAACAAACATCCAGGTGTAAGTCATAATTATGAAAGAGAACATGAATTCAATTTGTGGTTTACGTTGGCGGTTCCGCCAGGTTCAGATTTGAAATTAGAGATAGATAAATTTTCAAAGTTGGATGGAATTAAAAAAGTGAGAATGCTACCGACTTTACAATTATTTAAAATTGGAGTTAAACTGGACATGGTTGATACAAAAAAACATGATGTAAAACCTTCTGAAATAAAAAAAGAAATTAAAAAAATAGATTTTGTTGCAACTGAAGAAGATAAAAAATTCATTAGAGAATTACAAAAAGATTTTGAAATTGTTGATAGGCCATTTCTTAAAGCATCAAATGTATTAGGAATTACGGAAGAAGAAATTTTTGCAAAATTAAAACATTATGAAAACATTGGCGTAATGCGAAGATTTGCAGCAATTCTTCGGCATAGAGAAGCAGGATTTACTGCAAATGGAATGATTGTATGGAAGGTTCCAGAAGATAAAATAAATCAAGTTGGAGAGAAATTAGGTGCATTTCCACAAGTTAGCCACTGTTATGAAAGACCTGTTTATCCAGATTGGCCATATAATGTATTTTCAATGATACACTGTAAGTCAATTGATGAAGCAAATGATATGGCAAAAGAAATACAGACTCAAATTAATGTCGAAGAATACAAGATTCTTTTTAGTTGTAGAGAATTCAAAAAGACACGAGTAGAATATTTTGTAGAGCATGAATTTAATATTGAAGAATCAATTATTGCTTAGGAATTATATTTAATTAGATAATAACTATACCATGGCAAATTTTCCTGAAAGACGATTAAGAAGATTAAGAACTAGTCAAAAAATGAGAGATTTGGTTCAAGAAGTTTCAATTTCACCAAAAGATTTGATTTGTCCAATTTTTGTTGAAGAGGGAATTGAAGCCAAAAAGCAAATTAATTCTATGCCATCAATAGAAAGGCTCCCATTATCAGAAATAGTAAATGAAGTGAACACAATCTCAGAATTAGGAATTCCTGCAATTATGTTATTTGGGATTCCAGGGGAGAAAGATGATGAAGGAACATCAGCATTTGTAGAACACGGAATAGTTCAAAAAGCAATATCAGAAGTTAGGAAAAATTTTGGAGATAAAATTGTAATAATGGCTGATGTGTGTCTTTGCCAATATACCACATCAGGACATTGTGGATTAGTTCACGATAATAAAATTGATAATGATTCCAGTTTAAAGACACTAGCAAAAATTGCAGTTAGCCAGGCTAAAGCAGGTGTAGATGTGGTTTCACCTTCAGCGATGATGGATGGACAAGTTAAAGCAATCAGAAAAGCATTAGATAATGAAGGATTTACAGATGTAGCAATTATGTCACATTCAGCAAAACATAGATCAAATTTCTATTCACCATTTAGAGATGCAGCAGAATGTGCACCACAATTTAGTGACAGGCGTACATATCAAGTTCCATTTACAAATCCAAGAGAAGCGATGAGAGAAGTTGAAGCCGATATTGATGAAGGGGTAGACATTGTTATGATTAAACCTGCATTAACATATTTGGATTTGATATCAGAAACTAGAAGACGATTCAATGTCCCTGTTGCAGCATATAGTGTTTCAGGAGAATATGCACTTGTAAAAGGTGCAGCAATGCAAGGATGGGTAGATGAAGAAGAGATGACTAAAGAAATATTGTATTCTATAAAGCGGGCAGGTGCAGATATGATTGTTACTTATTTTGCAAAACATATAGCAGAAAAATTGTAAGAACACAAATGAGAGACGATGAAAAATTTGAAATCATAAGAGCATTAGATCTTTTACCACATATTGCAGGTGCAAGTTGGGCAATGTTATGGTTTAGAATTAATGGAGTAAAAAATCCTACAAAAGAGGAGTTTAGAGAAAAAACAATAGAATATTTTAGTAAAATTCAACCATTATTGAAATCATTTGATAACAAAAAAGAATTTGAAGAGATTAATCAATATATGAAAAATAGATTTGAAAACGAAAAAAAATTAATTAAAAATGGAGATAATAATGAAGTTGAAAAAAGATATCGACGATATTTAGATTATGGCTAAATTTCATTTTTAATTTCTCTAAGAAAATCTTTTAGGATTTTTGTACGTTTTTTTGCCAATAATTTTCCTGTTTTTGTATTCATTTTTTGCTCTAATCTGAGTAATTTCTCATAAAAATGGTCTAGGGCCCATTTTTTGTCATTAACAGATCTATTTTTTGAAAAAGGGTCTTTTGGATCATAAAAAGGTCTATTATTTGAACCACTAAACGAGAATACACGTGCAAGTCCAATAGCACCTATTGCATCCAATCTATCTGCATCTTGGAGAATTTTTCCTTCAATAGTAGAAGGGGTTTTACATTTGGAGAAACTATGATCCTTAATTGCATCAGAAATAATTCTAATTTCGCTATATGAAAAATAATTTTGTTTTAGTATTTTTTCCGATAATCTAGCACTTTTAAGAGCAGAATTTTTTCGATTTTTAATTTTTATTATATCATGTAATAGTACAGCAGATAAAATTAATTTTTTGTTTCCATTTTCGATTTTGCATATTCTTTCAGCATTACGATATACTCTCATTACATGTTCAAAGTCATGTGCAGGATCATTATTTGCAAGTTTATTTTTGGCTATTTTTTTCAAATTTTCAATTTGATTCATAATTTCCATAGTTTTGGTCTTGTTAATTTGAATTTTCTTTGAGTCAATAATAAAGGCCAATTAATACAAGTGAAAAGGATAATTACAGATATTCCCAATCCATCTGCAATTAAAATTCCAATATAACGTTCTTCAAATAATTCCACAAATGGGGTTAATACTACGTTACTTATCGAGATCATTAGATAATATGATGCTAGACGACCAGCCCAAAATCCAATATACAATCCAATGCTCTTTGCTTTAAGAAGACCATATGTTACAAATAACATATTACTTGGAAGAGGAGTTGCAGCAAAGAGGAACGAAGTAAGGATATAACCGAATCTTTTTTTATTTAGAAAATTACCAATTGCATCAAGGTTAGATTTTTGTTCTTTTTGAATAAATTTTCTAAATATTGTAGATACTTGTTTTAGAATAAATCTACCAATGGTTGCACCTGTTGCACCAACTAAGGCCAACACAAATGGATCATAGGATGTATCTATGGCATAAAATGATGCAAGAATTATCCAAGTTGGTGGCATCAAAAGAGGAGCTGCGTTAACGAGAATTAATAAGAAAAAAATTCCAAGATAGGAAAATTCTAATACAGATTCAAAAAGATCTACCATAAACACACTTGCATCTTAAAATATCTAAATCATTGGTTGTGATAGCAGCATGTAACACATGAATAATTGATGCATGATGTTTATATCGAAAAAGGCATCATGCATTCTATGCCTAGTAAAATGTGGAAATGTTTCAGATGTAACCTATTTTTTAAGAGTGAAGAACATGCAAAAATTCACAAAGAGATTACTAGTCATAATATCACAATTATAAAATCGCTGATTGCATAGTTTTTAAAAAATGTGGAGGGGGTGGGATTCGAACCCACGAACTCCTAAGAGAAAGGATATCTTATACATTGATCTTGAGTCCTTCTCGGTTGACCGGGCTTCGATACCCCTCCAACAAAAGAGATTATTGATTTTAACATATAACTTCTTCAATAGGCATACAGCTATTATTATAAAAAAATAATTTAAAAACAAAGTTTATAATCATTTTAACAAATTTTAATTCATGACAACAATTGATGAAGCCAAGAATATGAGATCAGGAATAAATGTTGAAGGTACAGTTGAACGAAAAGAAGAAGTTAGAACTGTAAATACAAAAGCGGGTTCAACGGTAGATGTTGCAAATGCAATGCTTGTAGACAGTGGAATGGAAATTAAAATTACATTGTGGGCAGAAGATGCAAAAAATATTCAAGATGGCGACAAAATAAAAATTGAGAATGGATATACCAACGAATTCAAAGGTGAAGTCCAACTCGGAAAAGGTAAATTCGGAAAGCTTGAAAAAATTTAGATTAAAATTTAATATTTTATCTATCTTCTAGACTTTTTTGGTTTAGCTTTTACTTTTCTTGTTTTTGATTTAGTTACTTTTCTTTTTGGTTTAGCTTTTACTTTTCTTGTTTTTGATTTAGTTACTTTTCTTTTTGGTTTAGCTTTTACTTTTCTTGTTTTTGATTTAGTTACTTTTCTTTTTGGTTTAGCTTTTACTTTTCTTGTTTT
>Ga0315327_10000459_pt1 | contig 19912 bp, 18 predicted proteins | sample M110032315metaG_FD_203460 | JGI IMG/M metagenome (GOLD analysis project Ga0315327, IMG submission 203460) | Ammonia-oxidizing marine archaeal communities from Monterey Bay, California, United States - M1 100m 32315 | ecosystem: Environmental > Aquatic > Marine > Coastal | place: USA: California... | reverse complement strand
AGATCTCGAACAGACCGATTGGTGAATGTCAACTCAGGTGGGAAGCACATTCTCTCCCCAAGGCTTACGGACGGCGGGATCTCATTGACCACTCACGGTGCTTCAATTGCGAACGAACTGAATCCCTCCCCAGTTCCCGAGTTCGGTTCTGGTGAAGAAGACTCAGACTTCCCTGGAATCCCCCGGGTGTGCATAATCGATGACGCAGTCCCCTTCGTGGGCAAGGGGAGGAACGTAATGCATGGGTACATATCAGGAGCTGACTCCCACTTGACTCCTGGTCAGCCATGCATAGTGGTGGACTCGAATGGTGTATTGGTCGCTCATGGGACTCCTATTACAACGCATCTGGAGATGTCATTCCTGAGGAAGGGAGTCGCTGTCAAGATCAGGGAAGGCGCCATGAAGCAGGACCAGTGAACGGCACGCTCCGGGGATTCATTCAAGTGATTGGTGCATGACCCCAGCACGACTCCCGTAGGGAGTCGGTGACGCGCTATGCTCGACTACGACTCCACCCCCGAGTCCCCGGTCATCATCGCAAAGGGCCTGCGGAAGATGTACGGGCCCCATTTGGCTCTGGATGATATCAATCTGGAGATACCCAGGGGCGCAGTAGGTATTCTGGGCCCAAACGGAGCAGGAAAGTCCACTCTCTTCAAGTGCCTACTGGGACTAATCACCACCACATCGGGAGAGGGCTCGGTACTCGGATACGATATTCGGACCCAGGGCGAACAGATCAGATCCAAGATAGGGTACATGCCGGAGTACAACGCTCTCGACCCAAACCTGTTCGCAGTCGATCAAGTCAGATACGCGGGAGAACTCCTTGGGATGAACCCGAAGAATGCGACCCAAAGGGCTCACGAGGTCTTGGAGTACGTCGGCCTCAAGGACCAGAGATACAGGAAGATAGAGACATTCAGCACGGGGATGCTCCAAGCCACTAAGCTAGCATGCGCACTAGTCCACGACCCTGATATCCTGATATGCGACGAGCCAACAAATGGGCTGGATCAGAGAGCAAGAGAATTCATGCTCCAGACCCTCAATAGAACGGTCCGAGAGGGAAAGAGATCCGTTCTGATGAGCAGCCACGTAATGGATGACGTGCAGGATTTATGCGACAGCATAGTGATGATTCACAAAGGGAAGATAGTGATTCAGAGCAGTATCGATGATCTCGTTGAGCAAGTCGACAAGGAGATCGAGATGGTCATATGGGGAGGGGCTAGCAAGATGGAAAAGGAACTCTCCTCCTTAGGTCTAGAAACTAGGAGGCTCGGCAGAGTAATCCGAATCAAGGTGGAAAACGACTCCACAATTGACAAGGCGCTCGAAGCCGCTGTTTCGGCCGGAGTACAAGTTCGCCAGATGAAGGAATACGAACCTGACCTGGAAGATGTCTTCCTATTGGTGATGGATAAGCTAGGGGCTCAGATAAAGGGAACAGAGGACCTGATGACGGCCGGACACACTGGGGGTGACTGATTGCCCGAAGAGCAAGTCGACCTCGAGGGAGGGGTGACTCGAATGGAAGCTGCATTCGGCTCCGGGGATGGGGACGAGGAAGCGTCTGCCGTCGTAGCGAAGTCAAAAGCGTCCCTCGGACAGATTTTCGAGCAGACTTACCGTCCATGGGACGGCGAACTCGGTCCGAGGTGGATGAGGAACTATGCCATCTTCAGGCACCACGTTTACGGCGTTTTCACCAGCAAGGGGCATAGGCAATACCACCCCATGGTCCGACTCCTTATCCTGATTATCTTCCTAGCTTCCCTGACCCCCATACCAATGCTGTTCCTGTCATCATTTATCGGTGATGAGGGGGGCTTCTTCGAGAAGATGTGGGGGATTAATCGATACAACCTGTGGGGACAAGTCCTAGGATACTTCCCCAGGAACCTATGCATGTGGCCACTTCTAACAGCGGTCGTCGTTGGGGGGATGATTTCCGACGACAGGCAGTATGGGACGAGTGCGATATACTTCTCAAGGCCCATTTCGAGGCTAGACTACACGTCCATGAAGTACCTAAGCGTGGCAATAATCCTCGGATTCGTCATAGTTTTCTCGTACTTCGCATACTACACAAGTGCAATCGTGTTCAAGGCAGAGGGATGGGCATATCTTGCCGACACCCTACCAATTTTCCTCGGTGGCATGCTTGCCGGCTCGATTCTGGTAATCACTTACACTTCGATAGGACTGGCGCTCTCCAGCATCAGCCAAAGCCGATTCTTCGCTGCGATAGGTTTCCTGAGCATAATCTATGGCACCAAGCTGGTCTCTCTACTGGTGGAGCTCCAGTTCGGAACCACCTTCATGTACGCAACTAGCCCTTACGATTGCCTTGCCCATACGGGGCAGTTCCTACTGGGAATTCCCTCCAACTACGAACACCCCGTATCAATCTCGGTGGTGTCCCTTATTGCGATGAACTCCGTTTCGATATGGCTCCTCGTCTCGCGAGTCACCTCACTGGAGGTCACTAGGGAATGACAATGGAGCAACAAGACCCACCAGCGATCCTCATCGACCAGATCTCGAAGTGGTACGGGCAGGTGATTGGGATCAACGACCTTTCGTTGGCGATTGACGGCGGTGTGACTGGCGTTTTGGGTCCCAATGGAGCTGGCAAGTCCACTTTGTTCAAGCTAATGATGGGGAGGATCAGGCCCAGCCAGGGTTCTGTCAGACTTTTCGGAGTTGACCCTTGGAAAAACACATCCCCCTACAGACGAGTCGGCTATGTCAGCGAATCTGAGAAACTCTACGAGTGGATGACGGCACTGGACTTCGTCACCACCCTAGCTAGGCTACATGGAATGACCAGGGAGGAAGCAACAGAAAGGTCTGCACACGTCCTCGAATTCGTGGGCCTGACAGATGTCATGCACAAGGAACTAGGCAAGTTCAGCAAGGGTATGAGGCAGAGGGTGAAGATCGCCCACGCATTGGTCCACGATCCAGACCTGCTCATCCTCGACGAACCTCTGCATGGGTGCGATCCACTAGCCAGGACCAGCATAATGAGCGTCATTCGAGAGTTAGGCGAGCAGGGCAAGACAATCCTAATCTCAAGCCATATTCTCGAGGAAATAGAGCGGATCACCGAGCAGATCGTGATTCTCCACAACGGCCGTTTGCTCGCCATCGGAAACTTGCATGCGATCAGGGGTCTCCTGGACAAGCACCCCCATAGGATACTAATCAACTGCGAGGATCCCAGAAGCATGGCTAACCTGTTCGTAACCGAGGAACCGGTTTTCGGGGTCAGGTTCCCCAGAGAAGGCCAACTGGAAATCCAAACAAATGACCTATCCGCAGCACACGCGGTCCTGCCCTCGATCGTCGTAAGATCCAACCAGAAGATCACGAGCATCGAGAACCCGGATGACAACCTCGACTCCCTCTTGGGGTACCTAATCAAGGAGGGCAGCTGATGGACCAAAGGGGCAAGCCTCTGTCCGAGACGGTTTGGACCAGGATGGACCGGAAGGCAGGAGCCGTAATCGAACTCACCATCAGGCAACTCAGACACCGTATGTCGACATGGGTTGTATTGGGCGTCGGGGTACTCCTGATGGCCCTACTTCTGATCTTCTACATCGATTCGGTCAGGGAGTCCTTCGAACCCATCGATAACGACGGGGACAGCGAGGACAATGACGGCGATGGGTATCCAATGGGCCAAGAGAGGAAGTACGGCACACCCGACTGGAACTCTGACCTGTATCCCGGGGCAAGCGTATTCATCCCCGAGAGCGATATTGACTGGAACGATGCAGACAGGACACAATTCGGCAACAAGTCTTGGGAGGGCAGTGCGTTCTTCGAGGCATCATGGATCGACGACCAATACGCTGGGGAATGGTGGGATTCCCACGTAGACTGGAAGCTGAACCAGGAAGGCATTCCAGAACTGACCGATTGCTCCGATTGGGAGTTGGAAGAGATCATTGAAGCCATCTGGGCCGATGCCTGCGACCTCGGAGACGATGATGGGGATGGCATGACCACGTACTACGTGGCAGGAAAGTGGAGGGGCGAGGGGATTGCCACCGTGCCAGAGGATTACTACCTCTCATGGGGATTCTGGACCGAGGAGGTGTACGTCGAGCCCGAACCGCCAGAGATGTACATCAACGAAGACGGAATAGACTGCTTCGATGGACTCATCCTCAGAGGTCTGGGTTGGGAGGACAGCCGGGTCGACTGCCCATCGGAGGCCAGAATCTCCGGCAGCCATGGGTTCGATGACGACGGCGACTGCCTTGCTGCCAACGAAGGCAACGGGGACGATGACAATGGGAATGGCGTCATATGTGACGTCCAATGGATCGCATCAAACGGCGTTGTAACAAGAATCGAAGCGGACGACCTGGTCGACGAGGATCCAGACGAGCAGGAATACATAGGCGAGCTCGGCCATCGAACGTTTGTCATCGCAGTCGGGAAGATGGCATTCGTCATCCTACTCGGACTTTTCATCCCACTGTTCCTGTCCCTTGGCTTGGTGAGGGACGAGACCGAGAACGGGACCCTTCACCTCCTCCTCTCCAAGCCGATACATCGAGCCGAGTTCATCATCTACCGATTGATGGGCTATCTGGCTGTCTCTGGCAGCTACGTGATCGGACTCTCCCTTGTCGTGGGGCTGATTTCATCGATCCTGGGTCCCGGGGACCAAATAATCCGCTTCTCGGACATTCCCGTTTGGATAGGGATAGGGGCCGCCACCACCCTGGTCCTAGCTGCCTATGGGTCGATGTTCAATGCCATGGGCCTGATCTCCCCCAAGTATGGCGTCTACCTGTGCATCGTCTTCGGAATATGGGAATTCATGATGGGGAGCTTCTCCATACTGAATCCCAATTGGACCGTGGCGAGCGTCTCGATATCCCACTGGGCCCTCCAGATGATCGATGCAGTTGTCCTCCTAGCATGGCCAGACACCATCCAGTGGGCCGAAATGGACAGGGCATTCGAGATTGACTCGGGCCTGTCCGTGTTCTGGCAGCCCCCTGTGCATACGCTAGGCACCGCATCAGCGGGAATCGCCCTTCTGAACAGCTTGGTGGTCCTTCTGCTGGTCTCCGTCGTGTGGATATTCATCGCCAAGTCAGTCTTCAGCCGCAGGGAGATAATGTGATGGCCATGCTGGACAATCCAACAAAGTTCGAGGGGGACTTCTCGTCCCTCTGGCGCTTGGACGTGATGCCCCCGATTCACGGGCTCTCATGGTGGTGGTACTGGGTCCTTATTCTCATCCCGGATCCGAACAATCCGAAAAGGAGTCGACAATTGATGACACTGTGGTCGACCAAGGAGACGAAGGCAGTCAGGGTGAGCGGGCACTGGTGGAAGCCCGGCTCGAGGATGCACAAGGATGACCATGGCGGCTTCGTAATCCCCGGAATGGTCTGCGCGTGGTGGTACGATGGCGAGGAGATGCACGAGCCACTGACCATGCGCGAGTGTCGCATGGCCGTCGTTAGCGACGAGCACCCACTCTGGCCGGGGGATGGCGATGGGCTCGGGGCAGGGGCTATCGTCCCAATAGACAGGGAGGATCTCTCGATGGGCATGAATCCCGGGAACGAGTCAATGTGGCTCAGCCTGTCGAGCGACAAGGATGCCCGCTCAAGAGGTGCACCTTCCAAATTCGATGCCCATCTCACACCTTGGTGGGGCCCTCCGAGCGAGCTCACATACAGGAACAACGAGATCGCACTTGGAATGGGTTACGATATACTCAGGCTCCAGGGGATGAAGTCTCGACTGGTGGTCGATGGCGAGGAGTTCGAAGGTACGGCATACTTCCAGAAGGTCACCGTGCAGGCCCCATCCGTCCCTTGGTTCTGGGGGATGGTGCACTTCGACGATGGTTCGTACCTCGATTGGTTCATGCCTCACATTACTCCACTCTCTACTGTCAAGGATGACAAGCCATGGCGCAAGAGGGACACGTTCAGAGTTCCACTGAAAACTGCCGGCGTATTCCATGATAGGGTAAGGGGAAGAACTGAGGAGTTTGATAACTGCGAGGTCGATTTGCAGAAGTCCGATCAAGGACTCTTGGATTCTCAAGGGAACTTGCTCCCTAACTTCAATATCAGAGTCTGGAACGACGATACCGAGATTCTGATGGGGATTAGAGCAGTGAGCCGAGCAAGATGGACGTTCGATCAACCAACTCGAGGAGGGCTAGTGAGCCATCTCACTTACAACGAGTATCCATTCGAGGTATTCTCCCTTTCCATTAAGGACAAAGAGGGACATAGGTCTCTTGAGGACTATCAGTGGATACATGGAAATGCAGAGCATTCATGGGGGTTCCTGCATTGATTCACAATCTCTTAGAACTAACCATTCATCGAGGAAACTAGATGTCACAATTCATTGAACGATTCAGATCTGAAATCGACTCAGCTGCTGCTCGTAATGATTTTCCAGAGATTACCGAATCCGAGATCCCAATTTGGAGAGGGGTACCTGCAACCACCTCAATGGCAGACAAATACATCCTAGCACTCACGGTCCTCCTAGTACACGTAGTCTTCTTCCTCGGTGAACTGCTAGACTCTCCGGATGGAGAAGGTCAGGCCAACTTCTTACTTTCTGTAGTCATGTGGCTAATCGACACAACCGGAGTTATGGGCTTCGTAATCTGCATGCTACTACTGACCAAGATCAATCACTATGCAAACTTCTCAACCTCGGGAGGTTGGACAACATCATGGCTTCTAGTGACCTGCTCAATCCCTCTATTTTGGAAATTGATGGATATTATCGAGTGGATTGGGGGTTTTGCCGGCTCTGATATCACAAATCCACTTCCAACGTGGAATTTCTCTTGGTTCGCACCGTTAGGGGTATTTTCGTTCCTTGTAATGGTGACCTTCACCCTCCTATACCAACGCTCCTTCCAGTACGCAATAACCGACAAAAGAATTCACATTCGCCAGAGCTTCCTGTACTTCGAAACCAGTGCGCATGGCATCTCATACCAGAAAGTGGAGAATCTCAAGGCAGACCCCACTATCCTGGGACGCCTACTTGGATATGGGAACATCCACGTTGTCACCGGCTCTGGCGTCGGTCTGCAGGTTGAGTCACTTGGGATCAATGCAGTAGCCCCCTCCGAAATTAGGGAGCAATCGAACGGAAAAAGAAGGCTTATTTCCTTCTTGCTGGGATGTATTACCGTTCAGAGAAATAGGGCATTGGAGGCAACAGATCCAGCCGATTGCCTATTTGGGATACGTCATCCTATGGATGTTTACCGATTGATAAACGAACTAATGGACTCGAACGTCGGATTAGCCGTGGAAAACTAACCTAATTGGATAGTATTTCTCTACCAAGTACTCCGCACCGTTCATAACCCCGAGTCCTTCCACCGATAATGGGGCCATTATGCCGGATGAGGATACGATTACTAAGGCTGCACAGTGCATAACGCAGGGAGATTTCATGGGTGCAATGAGGATTTTTGAAGAGCATATTAGTTCTAATCGAGATGATCCAGCAGGTTATCACGGTTGGGCTGAATCAGCACTCTTTGAGATACAGGAGAACGGAAACTTCGACGAGAAGGGTAACGACAGAATCAACGAGGGACAGGTTGCTGCGTATTTCAAGAAGGCCGCTGCACTAGATTCTGAGAGCACTGAGTATCAAGCCGCCTATGCAAATGTATTAATCGAGTTCGACAGGATTCCAATGGCAATCAGGGAACTAAAGAAGCTCAAGGAGCTAGGGGACTCTTCAGACGATTTCGATGTGACACAGGACCTCTACCAAGCAGCCAAGATGCTGATTGATAATATCGACTTCAAGACAAACTTCGACAGGAGTGAGGGGTTTGCCAAGCAATTCCTTCCCGTGGCAGTCGAATTCGCACTTCTCGGCATGGGCTTCGCCTCTGCGGAGGAGGCTCTGGAGTACCTCCAGACCGAGTAGGGGGAAATCCGTTTGAGCGACCGTTTTCTGGTCGCCATAGGCTATCACGGCCATTCCTTCCATGGATCCCAGGTCCAGCCTGACGTGGGTACCGTAGAAGGCTCAATGCGCCATGCACTAAGGAGGCTAACTTGGTGGTCTGAGGGCTGCTTGGAGATGTCCAGTAGGACCGATTCCGGTGTCAGCGTGAGGATGAACCTGGCAAGGATTGACCTGCCCACATCAGTCTCCCAGAAAGCCAGCCAGGAATCTATTGTCCGAGCACTAAACGACCACCTCCCAGTGGGTGCTGTCGCTATATCGGCAAATCGCGCACCGGCCGACTCCAAGGTCAGATATGCCGAATCACGCAGGTACCTGTATCGTCTCGAGTCAATAGAGGAGTGGCCCTTCGAGAATGACCCAGATGTCATCTCCGAGGCTTGCTCCATGATAGAGGGTGAGAATGACTTCTCCAACCTCTCCAAATTGGAGGAGGGGGTCGATCCTGTGCGAACAGTAGACGAGTGCGCTCCATGGCTGGCAGAAGATGGCAGAGTTGTTGGATTCTCAATTCAGGCCAAGTCCTTCATCTGGAACCAAGTCAGGAGGGTCGCATCGGCCTTCTCCGGAATAGCATCCGGGAGAATTGCAATCTCCGATTTAGAATCTGCAATAATTTGTCCGGAGGTGGAGGTAGACATGGGGAGGGGACCAGCCGAGGGACTCGTATTGTGGGGGATTTCGCACACTGACTTTGAATCCTCATTCTCCGATGATTTGCCCCCTCCCGCGGAATTTTCCAGACGTCCAAAGGACTCTCGTGATCACCGCAGGTGGTTGGCCATGTCCCAATACGAGATGGGGGCGCTCTTGGAGAAAGAGTGGCTCGGAAGACTCAATTGATATCGATGTCTACCAAGTCCCCGTTCGAACAGGGAAGACTTTCACGCAGGAATGCTCCGGAAATCACCTCCGCAGTACTCGTGTGCCTGGTTAAATCTGGGATAAGAATCGCGCAATCCACCCACCCCCCTCCGCTATTCCGGATTTTTCCTCTGAAGGCAGTGGCACCTCCGAATGATTTGCCATCCCGTTCGAATCCACCTATCCTCAGTGGCTCAACAGACTCAGTGGGGAGGCCCTCATCCAGGCCCGATATTACTCGAAGTTGTGAGAACTCTCCCAAGCTCTCACTTCCGACTTCGACATTGAGAGTTCCTGGCCAGGCACCTACTCCAAGAACGCCCTTGAACTGGGACTGGTAGTGCTTCTGGGCCATGAAAACATGAGCCCTGCCCAGTCCGCTGCTGACCGTCCCGCTGATTCGCACAAACCCCGACTGGACTGGCGATTCATAATACTCGGCTTGCGTCTACAGCAGTATTGTCGACCCCTGCTCCCCGATGGACCAACCCAGACCCGACAACTCACTGAATTGCTCGGATCCCCTATCTAGTGCAGGATTGGTATGGTTCAGATGGATGAAAACTATCTCAGGATCGCCTTCTCGCCTCTCGCCCAGCAATTCTAGCGATTCCGAGATTGTTGGGTGTGGGACCTGCCCCATGTCCCTACCCCCCAACTCGTCAGCGCCCCAGAACGTCCCATCGATCAGTGCGAAATCCACCTTCATCGACTTCATCCACCCCATGATGCTGCCCTCTCCGACCATCTCCAGTGTCTGACCCCAGTCATCATGGTCTGGGAGGAATAGAAGTGCATGGTTCGGACCACCGACCCTGATCGCATGCGTATCGGAGTACTCATCCCTGTGTGGGACTCGGACAAATTCCAATTCAAAACCACATCCCTCGGAGGGGGAAAAGGCGGACTCGGGAGACACCTCATTGATCTGGAATGGAGCGGAAAGCCTCCTCTCTTCAAGCACTTGGATAACACTACTACTCGCGAAGAGTGGGATTTCATCCAGGCCCATAACCTCCTTTCCAAACTGCCCTATACCGTCTATGTGCCCCAGATGGGCATGAGTGAGACATATCGAATCAGGAACCAGTGAGGCTCCAATGCCAAGGGCCGAAGCCGCAATGCCAAGTTGCTGGGGGAGGCTCCTCGTTGCCTCGACAAGATGCACGCTACCATCGGACCCTCTGATTACGCAGGATACCGGGTACAGCCTCTTGGTTTCGTCTTTCAAGGCAATAACGCATCTTTCGCACACGCATCCGGCCTGAGGGACGCCGCCGTCCTGGGCAATCCCGACGACAACCAGCTCAACGTCTCTTGTTGCCATGTGCTGCGATGGAATCTCTCTCATCAATACTCTCTCAATATCCCTCTCCGATTAGTCAATGAACTAGGATGTCTTCTGGGAGTCATGCCAGTCGACCTGTCATGGATGCGAGACAGGTATGCTGAACTCAAGGCACAGGGATTGGACTGGAACCCTCCTACCTTGGAGGCAGCTAGTGAGCCAAGGTGCACCATAGACGGCAGGGAGATGATCATGCTCTCTGCGAACAACTACCTCAATCTGACAACCCATCCACGAGTCGTGGAAGCCGCAGTCGAGGCCACTAAGAAGTACGGGGCTGGATCGGGTTCAGTCAGGGCGATAGCGGGGACGATGGACCTCCACCTGGAAGCCGAGAGGACCTGTGCCGAATTCAAGGAGGTCGAGGCATCCCTCATCTACTCGGCAGGCTACACAGCAAACGTTGGACTGATTCCCACATTGGTCCGTGGCCCAGAGGACGTGATCATCTCAGATGAACTAAACCATGGGTCAATCATCGATGGCGTGCGACTGACCAAGGCATCCAGGGCAGTATACCCCCATAACGACATGGAGGCTCTAGAGAGGGTACTGAAGGATCACAAGGATTCCAAGCGCAAGCTGATCATCACAGATGGGGTCTTCAGCATGGACGGGGACATCGCCCCGCTCGACGAGATCGCAGACCTCGCAGAGGAGCACGGAGCAATGACGTTCGTGGATGACTGCCATGGGGAAGGGGTATTGGGCGAAGGCCGAGGAATCGTCTCTCACTTCGGTCTGCAGGGCAGGGTGACCTTCGAAATCGGGTCCTTCTCGAAGGCACTGGGCGTTCAGGGGGGGATTCTGGCAGGAAGTAATGACGTCAGGACCCATGCTCTCAATCACAGCAGGTCGTGGCTACTCTCGGGGAGCCAACCACCAGGAGTGGCAGCCGCCCAGAAGGCAGCGATCGAGGTTCTGATGTCCGAGCCAGAGCATGTCCAGAGGCTGTGGCAGAACACGTCATACTTCAGAGACCAGCTCGACTCAATGGGATTCGACACGGGCGTGAGTGAGACCCCAATAGTCCCCGTAATGTGCGGAGATAGCAGGAAGGCGCAAGAGCTCTCCTCATTGATGAGGGACGAAGGGGTGATGGTCGGAGCGATAGTCTTCCCCATGGTTGCTCGGGACAAGGCCAGGGTAAGGACGCAGATGTCTGCTGGGCTTAATCGAGAGGAACTCGACTCAGTTCTCGAATCATTCGATAGATGTGGCCGAAAGTTAGGGCTGATTTGACTGACTAATTCTGAAAGGCATTTGTCGGAGGGATTATCACGGGGTGGCAGTTACCCTCTATGCTGGGAACCATATGGGTGATGAAGAAACAATATTCTCTATTTCAGAAGGGCACTTGGATTCGGGGCTTAGGGGGATCCCGGTAGGAACCTGCAAGACCTCCTACGTAGACCCGATTGAAGGCGTGCATTACGTGGGGTATCCCGTTGGCGATCTAGCAAATCTGGAGGAGGAGGACGTCATCTACCTGCTAATGCACAAGAGCCTCCCAGACTCCAAGCAGTCAGCAGCATTTCGAAAGGAACTGGCACATAGGGGCGAGGAAATTCCTACAGGGGCATTGAGGGTACTGGAGAACCTTACTCCAGGCAGCGGCCATCCGATGGACTGGCTTTCTATAGGGATCATGGCGATGGGCGCAGCCGAGACCACCGGTGACGCCAGAGTCGACTCGATGAATCTCATTGCCAGAATGCCCGAGTTGATGGCCAGAATCTTCCTTCTCCGTGGAGGCCATCCCGAGAAGCTACGCCCTAGGAACACCGAATTGGGGCTAGTCGAGAACTTTGTTCACATGCTGGGGGTAGATGACGAGGAAGCCGAGATGATGAATAGGGTTCTCCGATTCTTCTTCATACTCCATATGGATCACGGTGGGGGGAACCTTTCCACATTCTCGGGCAAGGCTGTTGCTTCTGGAAGGGCCTCGGTTTATGCATCTCTCGCAAGCGCAATGAATGCACTCTCCGGGCCACTCCATGGCAGGGCAAATCAGGCTTGCCTGGAGTTCGTCCAGAGGATCGGTACCTCAGATCCGGACGAAATTGAGAAGTTTGTCCGGTCAGAGCTTGCTGCGAGGAGACCGATATATGGCTTTGGCCACGGGGTGCTTAGGGCAGAGGACCCCAGGGCCAGACTTCTGATAGAACTAGGTTCCGAGGTCTGCCCAGATGACGAGTACTACAAGGTGTCGAAGGCTCTCAGAGAGGTAGTCCCACCAATCCTGAAGGAGCATCCGAAGATCAAGAACCCATACCCGAACGTTGATTTGGCCAGTGGAAGCCTATTGCATGCGATTGGATTCCGGAAGCCACACTATTACACCACGTTCTTCGGTTGGGCCCGGGTGGCAGGAATTTGCGCTCAAATTCTAGATGAGAGAAACGCTCGTGATGGTCGAGGCGTACCAATATACCGCCCGAAGTACATCGCCAAGGAACAACCGCACAGGAGGCTCGGGTAATCATTCACTGTGAGTGGTCCCAGCACCTCTGTGCCCGATAATCCTCGGACTCCCCCACGGCAATCCATCGTCTGCCATCCTAACCCATTTCTCAGTACTGCCCGGCCATAGCATCCTTGTGGCCTGATCCCGTATGATGCTGCTCTTCCTCTCATGGGCAATCTCCTCCCACATAGGTAGGGAAGAAGCCGCCTCACTCATTATTTCCTCTCTCTCCGAGGAACTAGCCTTGTGGATTTTCTCGAACCATTCTTCATCGAGAGGTTGACTGGCTGGTCTGGGCCATCTTGGGGTCCCATCCGGTTTCTCGAACACAGTTGGGTCCATGTTATCCGAGACTAGGGAAACTCCTGCATTCACCAATGCATCCTCATGCTTCAGTGGGGCCGGCCATACGAAAGCACCCATGCCTCCCCGAGCTTCGAAGAAGCGTTCCAAACCCTTGCCATGAAGGCCCACGGGAAGGCCAGGGTGCATGTATCTGGGCCACCCTGCAAGATAATCCAGGGCTATCGCGATTGATTCCATGCCCTCTTTACGCAGACTCCTGGTGATTCCACTGACTGTGGTCCTAGTGAAATGGGGGATGGAAACCATCCTCTTCAGCCTCCAGAACCTACCCCATGACCTGATATGGGGCATTAGTCGAATCACCGGGATGCTGAAATCGGAAGCCTTCGATGCCTCTCCTATCAGGGGGGAGAAGCAAGACACTACGGCGGATCTATCTGGGAGGTCAAGAGGCTCCAGTGATTCTTCCAATTTCCCCATAATCGAACTCAGGTACCCCAATGTCCCTATTTTTGTCGAGGGATGAGGGAGCTTGAACTCGACGTCAACGGTCTTGCCTCCTGATTGCCATGCTTCAGAGAACTCCCGATCGGCAAGAAGATCGTTCAGCGTGGGGATTCCTGCTGATTTGAGGTAGTCAGTTGGGAGTTTTTCCACGCATCTCTCCAAGATCTGGCCTTTCCCGGGAGCGAACTCGTCATGGAAGATCACCAACTCCCCATCCCCATCAACCCTGAGGTCAAATTCAACCCCATCCCCGAACAGAATTCCATGCCGTAGGGCATCGATAGAGTTCTCCTCTGGTTGCTCCCAGTTCCTCATCATTGGTTCCGAGAGGGAACCAGACCAAGAATGCAGGGGGGTGATACTTTCGACTATTTAGAAAACCACAAGTGTGGCAGAAGTTACTCGGTAACCGGGACAACACTGATACTGTGTCGCACACCCCTCGCCATGATAGACATGTCAGAGACCGTAGAATTAGACCGAGCATCAGACCCGCAAGCAGTGAGAGGATACGTATTCTACGACTGGGGGAAGTCAGCCTTCGAGACTAGCGTTACCGTGGCAATACTTCCACTCTGGTACGCATACTTGTTCCTGGAAGCGAATGGGCTAACCACATCCGTATTCGGAAAGCTGATGACTTCAGATGCGATTTGGGCTTATTCAGTATCCGGTGCCGCATTGATGGTGGCCCTTATTAGCCCCTCTTTGGGTGTGATTGCAGATCGTCGTGCCATCAAGATGTGGTGGCTCAGGATATTGACCTATGTTGGAGCAGGAGGGACCATCCTCATCGGTTTTGCACTGCTGGCCGATGGCTATGAGTGGTTGTGGATCCTAGTCATGTTTGTTGTTGCAAACGTCGGCCTGAATGGCGCGGGCGTGTTCTACAACGCACTCCTCCCACACATGGGGACGGATGATGAGATGGATGACATCTCCAACAAGGCATTCGCATTCGGCTATCTTGGTGGGGGTCTGTTGCTCGTAATCCACTTCGGCATGGTGCTCTCACTTTCGGGTGACTGGGTGGTTCCATTCTGCATCGCTTCCGCAGGTGTCTGGTGGTATGGATTCGCGCTACTGACATTCAAGTGGGTCCCCGAACCACCGATCCAGAATGAGATGGACGCAATGGGAATAATGGACTCAACCCGACTGGCTCTTTCTGAGATTAAGAAGACCCTGAGTGAAACCAACAAGTTCCGAACTTTGTTCATTTATATGCTTGCATATTTCTTCTTCATAGACGGAATCAACACAGTAACTGCACTAGGGGGCGTCTACGGCCCAGTCGTCCTAGGCCTCACAGCTACACAATTGATGATTACAATCCTAGCCGTTCAGTTCGTAGCATGGCCAAGCGCACTGTTTTTCACCATCCTATCCAACGGTGGCCGTGCCGGCCTCAAGCGTCCTTGGTTAGGATTCACGATTAAGGAGGGAATTGGCACCAAGAAAGCCCTTTCAGTCGCATTGGCGGGGTGGGTTTTCCTTTGCTTCGCAGCCGTCTCTTTCGCCCCTTTGGTCTTTGATTCTCACGATGACCATGAGATAATGTATGACTGGGACGAGGATTCCCAGGCGTACAAGGTCCACATCAATTTCGATGCACATGGGATTGCACAGAAGCTAGACTATGCAACGAGCGAATTCGACGAGCAGTCTTGGGCTTCCCAATATGCAGAGGTATTGCCAGTTGAGTTGGACGATAGGACAGGGACTTATGATTGGGCATATGGTGATTCAGCAGATGTTCCATTATACTTCACTGTGCCTGGATTAGAATCCGACATGATTGAAGATCTAATTGGGTCGATGGATGAGACTAGGTTCAGCGTCAGTGCCTCCGGTGGAAGTCTAGATGGGGTAACAAACGTGGGAATAGACCACCCTACTAATCTAGGAGATGGCCCACTGGATGGATATACGACGTGGGTAAGGGATAATATCTGGGCAAAACTTGGTCTAGATGTCGGTCTACAATTCCTTCTCCTTGGATGTGGAATGGGAATGGTACTTGGTGGTTCTCAGGGGCTTGCAAGGAGCCTCTTCGGACAGATGGTCCCCGAGACTAGGAGTGCAGAGTTCTTCGGGTTCTTCGGGTTCTTCGGAAAGGTGGCTGCATTGATCGGTCCTTTCCTCTATGCTTCGATGACTCTTGCATTCGATAGCAGGGTTGGAGTGCTCAGCGTAGCAGTACTGATTCTGATTGGTGCATTGATGATGAATTGGGTCGACGTAGAGGCAGGAAAGGAAGACGCACGCGCCGAAGACGCAAGAAATCGCGGAATCGCGTGAGGCCCTAATTCCCGCGCAATTCCGTCAGGGCCTCGATGACCGAGGCCTGAGTGATGCGAACGCCTCTTTCTCGAAGCATGGATGCCACCTTCTCGACCTCTTCGCCCTCTGCTCCAGCGGTAACCGCCATGTTCCTGACATGCAGTTTCATGTGCCCAGCCTGTATTCCTACAGTGGCTAGGGCCCGAAGGGCGCCGAGGTTCTGCGCCAATCCCGATGCTGCCATCACCTTCGCTAGCTCGTCCGCGCTCTCCACTCCTAGGAGTGCTACGTTCGTTTGTGCTGCAGGATGCACCCTAACTGCCCCTCCGACCAGTCCTACTGCCATAGGGAGCTCAATGGACCCGATTAGATTGCCATTCTCGTCCTTTGACCACTTGGTCAGTGAACCGTAAACCCTCTCATGGGAAGCGTAGCTGTGAGCCCCCGATTCGATGGCCCTCCAATCCTGGCCACAGGCCAGGGCAACCGCGGAGATCGCATTCATTATCCCCTTGTTGTGAGTCGTGGCCCTGAAAGGGTCTGCCTCTGCGAAGTGGTATGCCTGTATCACTCCGTCTATCACTTCCGATCCCTGCTCCGGGTCCTGACCTTTATCTGACATCTCCTCGGGGGTGAAGATTGCGCTCACCCTAGCGAGACGGAGTACGGCTAGGTTGCTGATTATCCTCAGTATCACCGTCCCACCAGAGACCTCCTCGACCCTTGGCGCGATCGTTTCAGCCATCGTGTTCACCGCATTGGCCCCCATTGCATCCCTGCAGTCAACATGGATGTGGACAATCACCATTGGCCCGGATCCAGTCTCAATCACCCTTGCAGTAAGATCACGGCAACCGCCTCCGAACTTCACCAGTATGGGGTCGACTTCATTGCATCTCGAAATCAACTCTTTCTTGGAAGCGAGTATCGAGTCCCTAGCACCATCGGGGTCATCACAGTTGACAACTTGGATCTGACCAATCATTACGGGATCATCGTTGTCCGATTTGAAACCCCCGTTAGCCAAGCACCTCTTCGCCATATTGCTCGCCGCAGCAACTACGCTAGGCTCTTCGAGAACGAATGGGATCGCATAGTGGGACCCGTCAATCACGAAGTTGGTCGCAACCCCAATGGGGAGTGAGTAGGTACCTACCACATTCTCGATCATCCTGTCTGCCGCCTCTTCGTCCAACTCCCCTGTGTCGGCCCATGCCTCAATCTGGTCATTGCTTAATTCCGCAATCTCAGCGAGCAGCTTTCTTCTCTCTGAAACTGATAGTTTGTAGAACCCCTCGATACGACTGTTCTCTATTGGCATAGTACTCAAACTGGAGGCATGACAACGGGCTTCTAACCTTTTTCGAGCCAATATCTACATAAAAAAGCGTTAATTTGCCTGTTAACGCTTCGTTAACGCTTCGTTAACCCGTTAATAATGCGTTAATGCTGCTAATATGAGAAATAGCCACTGCACCAATGATTGCCAATTTCTATGTCCCGCATTTGTGAATTACCCGTTAATTGACACTCTGGTATGCGTGAGTATGCGTGAACATTAAGAATGCCAGACGATGCTGAGGCACTATGGTGTTGAGCGATCTTTCTCCGTCAGATCTTCCTACGCTACGCGGTAATCCATTCGACTCTAGGCCGATTGAGAGAAACCGGGCCAGTGAGATAGTCGGAAGGGAGAATATTCTGATTAGGTGGAAGGAGCATATGCACTCTCAATCTCCAAGATTGATTCTCCTCTCAGGGGAGAGAGGATCAGGTAGGACATCTCTGATCAATGCAATTTCTTCTCAGACAGACGATCGTTTCGTTGGAACCTATTGGCATAGTAAGGACCCTCTCAATTGTGCTCTGGACGAGCTTGCAATAACCTTCTGTGGGCATGATATTCCTCCGAGCATGCACCAGAAAGTAGAGCGGATTGTAGAGACTCTGGATACGGTTTCAGGACCCCTTCCACTAGTCGCTTTGGATTATCCATCACATGTCGATTTGTCCTCGTTCTTGTCTTTGATATTGCCCGTATTACAACGACTTAGAGCTCTCGTCGTAGTCTCAGTTTCCAACTCTCAATTTACGTCTCTGGACGAGAACACAAGGGAGGTATTCGATGAAATAGCCACTGTTGAGCCCTTCTCTCAGGAGCATATTCAGTTGCTTAGCGACCTCAGGATCCGCAGAATGTCGCCCGAGAGGTGGCACATCAATAGTAACCTGCTCGAGGCGATCATGGCCAGAACGGGCGGTAATGCTAGATCAGTCATCGGCATCCTCAGGGATCTCGTAGACGAAAGGAGGGGCCTCGGCTCCAAAGACACCCTGGCATCTCTAAAAAGCTGGAATCCTCCAATAAAACCCACTGTACCAGAGAATCCCCCAGACGAGCCCCAGATTGAACCGTTCACCACTTCAATCCATGAATCCGAGACCGATATTGTCGAGGAAATTGAGGAATCTTGGCCAGAGGAGGAAGAAATAGAACCTGAAACCGCTGAGCAGGCGCTCGAAGATGAAGACTGGGACGTAGAACCAGATGACATGTGGCCAGATGAGGAAACAATCGAGCCAGAATCTGCGAACGAGTCCCCCAAGGAGGAAGAAACCGGCGCAACCACCGCTGATAATCCCGAAAAGATCACTGGATGGGCAGCAGACGAGGGAACGATTCTGTCAATGGACGAGGGTACAGAGCCCCCTAGCAGTGGCCAACCAAGGGGATTTTCAGGCCTAGTAAGCAGGTCACGCATTACAAATGACCAGATGCCCACCGGCCCCGACCACTCAACCCCAATCCAGGAGCCAGAGATAAGAGAATTACAGAACCCCCCTAGGGCGAATCCAGTCCACGAAAGTAAACCACAGTTAACTGAGGAAGATCACAAGTCGGTTAGTACTGAACCGACGTCTATCGAGGAGAAGCAAGTATTATTCTCCGAGGGAGAACTCTGGACTGTTGACTCGGAGCTCGAGGAAACGCTCCCAGAACTCCCCAAAGAAGCCGAATATGAGCCAGAAGAGGTTTTCGAAGAACTCGAGGCCATCGAAATTATCGAGGATCAACCAAAAACACCACAATTGGAAAGAACAATAGTGGTCAAAGGCCCTAAATGGGTGTCAAAGGAAATTGTAGACCAAGGCCATCTTGGAAGAATGAGCGACGCTGAGAGGCTGGTAGTCTCCATAGCCTCTTCACGTGAGATTTCTCCATCCGACGTTGAGATTCAAGCACGTCTTGAGGTCGGCAGACCTCGCCTTTCTCAGATATACAATTCACTACACAAATCAGGTATCCTCTCAGTAAGGAAGGAAGGGAGAAGCAGACTATTCAAGCTTAGTGAAGCTGCAGGTGCCTTGCTAAGCGAGGGGTGAAAATGTCCGATACAATCACGCTGGAAAGAATCGAGAGGTACCTCGATCTCACTGCCGAGGCTAGATCAAAGGCAACCCCATCAGCATCAAACAAACTTGACGAAGAGAGGCTCAATGAGATGCTTCGGATGTGCGATGATTATGCTGCCGATGCAAGGCATTTCGCTTCCGAAGGAGATTTAGTCAGTTCCTTCGGCGCAATCAACTATGCCCATGCATGGCTAGACGCCGCAGTCAGGATCGGACTGATGGACGGTCATGGTGACGATAGGCTGTTCACACTGCCCTAGGGGCCAACCATTCGTAGAGAGGGCCCAGAAGTGACTTCGATGTACGAACAGCCCCCTTCTACCAGTCTTCTCTTCAGTACCCTGTCAACAGTAAGGACCGGCCATCGGTTCTGGAGAGACAGGGCTAGTAGGGAGTCATCCGTGTGCCCACCTCCCGAATCAATTAACTCCGACCTCCCATATAGGAGGTCTAGAAGGAGTCCACTACGACTTTCTGCGAGGGAATCAAGCTCATCTCTGACTCCTGCGGTGATCTTCAGATTCGCCTTCCCTACCACTTCGTTCAGTGAAATATCCAGGTTCAGTCCTGCATCAATCAGGGAAACCCAGCCACATGCATCAACCAGGACTGCAACCATTGGATCAGCCCGAGATGGTTCCATGACCAATCAGTCGCCATCTGGAACCTACTCTCCTTGAGAGCGTAATCCTGCTTCCCTCCTTAGC
>Ga0315327_10000451_pt1 | contig 20056 bp, 12 predicted proteins | sample M110032315metaG_FD_203460 | JGI IMG/M metagenome (GOLD analysis project Ga0315327, IMG submission 203460) | Ammonia-oxidizing marine archaeal communities from Monterey Bay, California, United States - M1 100m 32315 | ecosystem: Environmental > Aquatic > Marine > Coastal | place: USA: California... | reverse complement strand
AAGGTGATTGATCTTTGGTTTGATGAAGAGAACGGTACAGTTCACAAGATACTTCTAGATGGACTACCACGTGGACGAGGTGGTCCTAAGAGCTTGATGCTGGAACTGATTGGCCAATCCGAACTGACTCCGCAGTTCTTTTCGCACGATTCTCATCATGAACCCGGGCGACAGGTTCGACATGAGGATAAACAGTAATGAGATATCAGTGGATTTCCTGTGTGGCTACGATGGCGGTGTATTTGAGTCTGCCTTCGTTCGTGGCATTCGCACAACAAAACCGAGTTGATCCGATCGTCAAAGCAATTGACTCCAACGGCGACGGTTCTATCTCACTTTCAGAATTAAAGTCGGCCTCATCGTCGATTCGGAAATTGGATTCTAATGGAGACAGAGTGGTTTCACGCGAGGAAGCGTCGGGTAAAAACAATTTACCTCAGGGGCGCGGTGGCGCGAGCAGAGTCGGTGGCTACACAACTCCTCCTGCGGCGAATAGTGTGCCGGATCACGCTTTCAATATTATTCTGGGTAGACTAACAGATCACGAAGCGACAGTACGCGTGCTATTTCACAGCGACGTTCAAGCCTATCTAAGTTATGGAACCCAAACTGGCGAACTTTCCAAAAAGACGAAAGGTCAAAATCTGGAAACGGGCCAACCATTTGACTTTGTCATTGATTCTCTTACAAAAAACCAACGCTACTTCTATCGCATTATCTATCGAACCATGGGACGTACCGAACAAAGTGATGAATATATGTTTCACACTCAGCGTGATAAGGGAAGTGCTTTTGTATTCACCGTCCAAGCAGATTCGCATCTAGATGAAAATACAAGCGGGGAAGTTTATTTGAGAACGTTAACCAACGCCCTTGCCGATCAAACAGATTTTCACTTTGCTCTCGGCGATACGTTTATGACAGGTAAATATGTAGAACCGGAACTTTCTGAGCCACAGTATTTGGCACAACGCTACTACCTAGGCCAACTCTGTCATTCTGCAGGGCTGTATTTTGCCCTGGGAAATCACGACGGGGAAGCGGGCAACCGTGGGTCGAATGTCTGGGCAACCATGACTCGCAAAAAATACCTTCCCAACCCATTTCCCAATGACTTTTTCACGGGTAACGAGCAGCGGGAGCAAGAAGTTGGTTTACCGGAAAACTACTATCAGTTTGAGTGGGGTGATGCTCAGTTCATCGTGCTTGATCCGTTTCGTCACACGATAACGCGAAGCCGTGGCGGGGGATCAGGAGATAACTGGTATTGGACGCTCGGCGAGAAACAATATCAGTGGCTGAAACAATCGTTGGATGAAAGCGAGTCCAAACTGCGATTTGTGTTCCTGCATCACCTGGTAGGTGGTAGCCAGCAGAATCAACGAGGGGGTAAAGAGGTGGCTATGTTCTGGGAATGGGGTGGCCAAGGCTCATCCGGAAGAGACGAATTTGACCGTCATCGCCCTGGCTGGGGTAAGTCCATTCATCAGATGCTTGTTGATCACGGTGTGAGTGTCGTCTTTCACGGTCACGACCACATGTTCATTAAGCAAGACCTGGATGGGATCGTCTATCAGCTCGTTCCGCAGCCCGGTCATCCGCGATCTGGAGTCAAGAGTGCTAGAGATTACGGCTATCTAAGCGGTGAAGTTCAGCGAAGCAGTGGCCATGTACGAGTCCGCGTCAATGGCGATTCGGCTCGCGTTGATTATGTCAGAGCGTATCTGCCGGCAGCCGAAGGGGGCGGACGAATGAATGGTGATGTGAGTTATTCATATATGCTTTCAGTAGAAAACAACAAATAAGGCAGCTTTCAAAGGAAATTTAGCATGAAACGACGAATTGTTTTCGCAGTAGCGATAGCTTTGGTGACAGTGACATTCTCGGTATTCGCCCAGCAGCGTAACCAAGCGGAAAACAGACAAAGACTAGATGAACAAAAGAATCGATATGAAAACCAAGGAGGACGCCCAGGGCAGGGTGGACGCGGAGGCCAAGGCGGCGGTGGCGGAGGATTATTCCGACTGTTGGATATTGACCGCGACGGCAATCTGTCCGCAAAAGAGATAGATGGTGCTGTGGCGGTTCTGATGAAACTTGATGCAAACAAGGATGGCATCCTCGATGCTAAAGAACTGGCGGTTCGCGGCGGTGGTGGTAAAGGCAAAGGCAATGAGGGCACCCAAGATGGTCGTGGCAGTCAGCAACGGGACGAAGGGCCGCCGCGTCGCGGACCTGGGCAAAAAAATGACGGACAAACTAATCGGCCTGCTGGAAACCGTGGAGAGTCAAAATGAAGATGAATATCTACATCTTGTTTTTTGCATCCCTCGTTTCGATAGCGGCCCATGCCGACAGTCGACCGAATATTGTCTTCATGATGTCAGATGATCAGGCGTGGAATGGACTCTCTGTGCCAATGCATCCTGATCTGGATTGGTCAAAGAGTTCCATCGTAGAGACACCGCACCTTGAAAAGCTGGCGGCTCAGGGAATGCGATTCACAGCCGCCTATGCGCCTGCTTCAGTGTGTGCACCGACACGGATCAGCCTTCAAACTGGAAAGAGCCCCGCAGCAATCCACTGGACGAAAGCCTCCAGTAGCGTGACCGCTGCAGACGGTTATAAAATGATCGGTCCTCGCAACGTCCGCCAGATTGACCGAAAAGACACCACGATTGGGGAACTGCTACGCGACGCTGGTTATCGAACGGCACACTTTGGCAAATGGCATATCAATGGTGGCGGCCCAGCCGCACACGGATATGACGAAGGCGACGGGGACATCGGCAACGAGTACGCATTCCAATACAAAGATCCAAACCCAGCTGACATCTTCGGCATGGCGAAACGCGCGACTGCCTTTATGGAACAAAGCAAGGTTGCCAACAAACCGTTCTACATTCAGATGTCATGGCACGCCCTGCACGCACCACAAAATGCCCTGAAGACGACACTCGCAAAATACGCGCAGCGAATGAATAGCAGCGTTGACGAAAAACGTGTCGGCAACGCCGCAATCGCTGAGAATCTCGACACGGGAGTTGGCATGGTCCTCGATGCGATCGATCGACTCGGCTTGGCCGACACAACCTTCGTTATTTACATGTCAGATAACGGGAGTGGTGGCGGCGGTGGAAAAGGAAGACGCAGTGGCGGTCTGTCTGGCGGAAAGGGCAGCGTATGGGAAGGCGGAATCCGTAGCCCCTTCATCATTCGTGGACCGGGCATTCCGGAAAACTCATGGTGTCATGAACGCGTCGTCGGATACGACCTGTTCCCAACGTACTGCGAGTGGGCGGGGATCACATCATCGAAATTGCCTCCACAGATCGAAGGCGGCAGTATCACCAATCTCCTTGACGACGGAGAAGGAATGGTGAAACGACCGCGAGAGGAAATGGTGTTTCACTTTCCGCACTACCAGAGTGGCGATGGGCCTCATTCCGCGCTGTTTCTTGGCAATTACAAGCTGATGAAGTTCTACGAAACCGACCGTCTCGCGTTGTTTGATGTCGCATCAGACATCTCGGAGGGAAACGACCTGTCTACCCAGCAGCCCCAAAAGGTTGCGGCGCTCGACAAGTTACTGCAGCAGTATCTGCAGCAGATTGACGCCCAAATGGCCGTACCCAATCCACAGTACGATCCAGCCAAGCCGCCCGTTTCACGCAAAGAAAAGGGCAACAAAGACAAGACAAAGAAGACTCAAAAACCTAGAACGGATAAGAGAGGCACCCCATGATCCAGCTCAGATATATGCTGGCGCTCGGCACGCTATTGGTCGCATGCATTCAGAGTGCAGTTGCTCAGCAGCCACTTCGCAAGCCTCGCATCGAAGACACTATCCAGGCGAATGTCTACGCGGACAACTCGTTCAAACTCTACATCAATGGTGAACTGGTTGCGGTCGATTCGATTTCATTCGTTCCGCACAACGTTGTTTCGGTGGATGTGCTTCCAGCGTACCCCATGACAATCGCAGTCATGGGTATCGACAACGCGGATCCGAAAACGGGCATGGAATACGCCAACACAAACATCGGCGACGGCGGGTTCATTCTCAAGTTGGGCGACGGCACCGTCACCAATGCCACATGGAAAGCAAAGAAGTTTTCATGGGGACCAGTTGACGGAGACACGAAGAACCCGCGAGTCGAGAACATTCCACTCCCCAAGGACTGGTTCACCATCGACTTCGATGACAGCAACTGGCCTAACGCCAAAGAATACACAGAGGAAGTCGTCGGGCCGAAGGAGCCATTCTTTGAACATGACTTCACAGGAGCCAAGTTCATTTGGTCTGACGATATCAAGCTCGACAACCTCGTACTCTTCCGCACCGTTGTGAAATCGCCACCCGATGGAAAAGACCGTCCCGACTTCCGTGGATTGACCGACGTAGTTCCGCAGCGTAGCGGGGGAGGCGGTGGTCGTCCAGACGGAGGTGGAAACCGAGAGCAACGAGGATCGAAGCGGTCGAATTAAGAACCGCCCGTTACAAATGAATCACATTTCTCCACGAAAGAGGGCCATGAACCACTCACATCGAATTTTAACTTTCTTGCTGTTGATAGCAATCCTGTCTCCTAGGATGCTGCTCGCTCACGAAGGACACTCGCATGCACCTTCGCCTCAGACAAAGCAAAGAATCAATCGACTAAATACCGAAACGCCAAAGCTTCAATTTGTTGTGCAAAGTCGCACGACGGATACGGTTCGGCCCGATCTCGCAAAGCTGTTCGATCCGTTCAAAAACAAGGTCAGCGTCCGTTTTGATCGCGAATTCCTGTACGTTGAGTCCAACGGTATGCCGGATCATTCGATGATGACCGGCATCACTGCATGGCAACAGCAGGTCCCCCTGCCTCAGTCGTACACAGGCAGCAATGCATGGAGAATTCCACTACAGCCAGTACCTGCGAAGAACCCATTGTCAACGAAGGAACACTTCTTTCGTGGAGCGATTGCCTTGGCGGTCAACGGTGTACCAATCTTTAATCCGATCAAAAATAACGGCAAAACAGATACATTGCTCGCCGGTGAGCTCGACCAGTGGGGTGGGCATTGTGGTCGGGCGGATGATTACCACTATCACATTGCTCCTGTGCATCTGGAAAAAGTGGTCGGTGCAGGAAAACCGATCGCTGTAGCGCTCGACGGTTATCCGATCTACGGCTACAACGATCCGAACGGCAAACCGCCAACGAATCTCGATTGGTTGAACGGGCACAAAGGACCGGATGGCCAGTATCACTATCACGCGACAAAAACGTTTCCGTATTTGAACGGCGGATTCTACGGAGAAGTAATTGAGCTGAACGGACAGGTTGATCCGCAACCTAGAGCGCAAGGTGTTCGACCATCACTCCCTGGTTTGAAAGGTGCGAAGATCGTCGGCTTTGAGAGGCCGAAGCCGGGCAGTTTCATCGTGCGTTACGAAGTGTTTGGCGATCCGCGATCCGTCCAGTACACCGTCGCCGACAATGGATCAGCGACATTCAAGTTTGTTTCGGCGGAAGGGACGACGACTGAAAACTACACGCCACGTCAGGGTGGTGGTGACGGTCGGCGAAATACTGAGCGTCCGACGGGTAACGAACCAGAACGTAATCAAGGTCCCAGCGACCGTGGACTTCTTGATGGTGGAAGGGCTGGTGGTGATCCCATTGTCGCGGCCTTGGATGCAAACGGCGACGGTCAGATTGACAAGGCCGAACTCCGCGTAGCCTCAGCCGCACTACGCAAGCTGGATACCAACAAGGATGAGCAGATTTCCGCAGATGAACTTCGAGGTCTCAGTGGCCAGAGACGCGGTGGCGAAGGTAACAGTCCGCGTGGTGAAAGACCTCCGGGACAGGCGGGCGGTCCGAAGGGGCCACAGCCCGCCGATGGTCCCCGTCAACCGTGGATTCTGGTTCATGCCGATGAAATCGATCTCGATAAGAACGAAATCATCAGCCGGGATGAAATTGTCGGCGAAGCAACGAAGGCTTTTGCAGGGTATGACACGAACAAAGACGGAAAACTCAGTCAAAGTGAACTGAGCGGACGCGGCGGGGCACGCAGTGCGATGGGCGGTTTCCTGAAAGGACACTCAAAGGAGATTGATCGTGATGGCGATGGTATTTTGACACGAACAGAAGCAATCGGTAACGCGGAGCGAATGTTCGCCAAACTGGATTCAAACAATGACGGAAAGATATCTACCGAAGAGCTAGAGGCATCACGGCGGAAATGATTCCAAGTCCACAATCATCACGAGTAACAACCTAATCCCAGTGCTCCATTCCCGGCTTCAACAAGGTGCTCACCCAAGCCTTTTGCCGCGGGGTCATTCTAGACCAACTTTCGATCAACAAGGCCACCGTTTCACTAAGCGTCGCATTTGCCACTGTATTTGCCACTACTTGCTCTGGCGGTTGGGCTAACACCTCGTGTTTTAAAGAGTAATACGAGATCCGGTCGAGTCCCTCATCGCCCACTTAGGCATTTCTTGTGATGGACCATGATGGTCTATGACGGGGAATGCCCTGTTTTGTAGGGTTTGTGTTTTTGCTGACGGAGCATGAGGGGCTATGAGTGACGGATCTGCCACTACCTGCGCCACTACTTGTCCATCCGGTTTCATCCCGCAACCAGCCTTCAAGTGATCGTCGGTGATCTGAAGGTAATGTTTCTCAGCAACCTTCTCGGAGTTGCCCATCCACGCGCACACGACGTGTTGGGGATAATGGTTGGTGAGTTGGATTAGTTCCGTAGTCCGCCGCCACACGCACCAACCCCTGCTCATGTGTTCGTAGTTTGGTGACCCCACCACCGGGCCGCCGGGCAAGGAAAATGGGAGCTAGTTGAAACAAACCTCTCGATGAGTCATAACAAGGGCATCAACCTCTGGTCACGTTTGGAAAATAACAGGACTACGCTGATTTGTCGTCGCTCACCACTTATTGGAGTAAACCATGTCCCAAACAAACCGGTTGCTGTGCCTTTTCCTCGGCCTACTGCTATTTCCAACAGGAGTCTACGGACAGGACAAATCAGGCTTTACCCAACTGTTTAACGGCAAAGATCTTATCGGTTGGGAAGGAAACAGCGAATACTGGTCGGTGCGTGACGGTGTTATTGTCGCGAAGTCGACAAAGAATATTGCGCAAAACGGGTTGTTGTGGTCCTCCTTGGAAGTAAAGGATTTCTACCTAGCTCTCGATGTCAGACTAACACCACACGACCGACATGGTGGGATACAGTTTCGTTCAAAACCAGACAAAGGTCTGAGCCGAGCGACCGGGTATCAGGCAGACATGGGACAGGTTGCCGAACACGGTAACCTGTGGGGCCGGTTATATGACGAGGGTGGACGCGGAAAACTCGATTGGAACACGCACGGTGCCAACGTGGTCAAGCCGGGCGAATGGAATCGCTATGAAATACTTGCAGTCGGACATCGGATATGGAGCGCAGTCAACGGCACTCTCTGCACGGCTATAGAGGATCCATCCGGACAATTGTCAGGACGAATCGGTCTAACCATCGCTCAAGGGCCGGCGAAGAGCGTGCAGTACCGGATTCTCGATTTCTCGCATGATCCTGCTGTAAAGCTAGCGGGACTCGACGAAAAACAACTCATCACAAAGTTGAGGAAGCCGGGAACAAACGAGTTGGTCATGGTAAACGATATCGATAAGGCGCGAAACGCGGCGGCCGCATTTCACGTACCGGAAGGGCTCTCTGTTGGCGTATTTGCCGCCAAGCCGCAACTGGTAAATCCGATCGCCATCTGCCTCGATGAGCAGGGGCGCGTCTACGTCGCCGAAGAACATCGGTTCCTAGCAGGCACCCCGGAAAATCGTACTCACAACTTCATGTTGGAGGACGACTTGCAAATCACAACTCTTGCAGACCGACTGGCGATGCAGAAGAAATGGGCTGGTAAGTTTGACAAAGGTAGCGACTGGTTTACTCAGAAATCCGATATCGTGCGGCTATTGGAAGATAAAGATGGCGACGGTCAGGCGGATGAGTCCCGAGTGTTTGCTGATGGCTTTGATGGCCCTCTCGATGGACTGGGGTCTGGCCTGATCGCTCGCGATGGCAAAGTCTGGTACACCTGTATTCCCAATCTCTGGCTGCTGGAAGACAAAGACGGCGACGGCAAGGCCGACCACAAAGAATCACTTTTGACCGGCTTTGGAGTTAACGCCGGCTTCTATGGTCATGATTTACATGGGCTGGCATGGGGAGTCGATGGCAAGTTGTACTTCTCCGTAGGCGACCGTGGTGCCCATGTCGTGACGAAGGAAGGCACTACGATTTCCAATCCTCGAAGAGGCGCGGTCTATCGCTGCAATCCAGATGGGACAGAACTGGAACGAATTCACCAAGGGCTCCGAAACCCACAGGAGTTGGCGTTCGATCAGTATGGCAACCTGTTTGCCGACGACAACAATTGCGACAAAGGCGATCACTCACGACTGGTTTATGTCGTTCCCGGCGGAGACAGTGGCTGGAACATGGCCTACCAGACAATCTCCGAGCCTTATCTAACCGGCCCGTGGCATGCCGAAGGGATGTGGCATCTTGAGCACGATCTACAACCGGCGTTCATCGTTCCGCCGGTGGGAAAAATTGGTTCGGGGCCCTCGGGCTTTGTGTTTTCGTCGGGTACAAGCTTACCGTCTCGGTACCGCAATCACTTTTTCTATTGCAACTACAGCAGCGGTGTCGAATCGTTCGCAGTTAAGACTCAAGGCGCAGGATTCACGATTGAAGATCATCATGATTTCTGTAAACCGATTAAGGCCAGTGACGTCGATTTTGGCTACGATGGCAAAATGTATATTGCCGAATATCCAACAAGCCCTTTTAACAGGAGTAATTCTGGGGGGCGCATCTATACGATTTTCGACCAGACTCGTCTCAGCGATCCAGTAATTCTTGAAACTCGCACGCTGTTTCAAGAAGGGTTCGGTCATCGTACACCTGAAGAACTGGCATCGTTACTTCATCACCATGATATGCGAGTTCGACTGCGTGCGCAATTTACGCTGGCCAAGCGAGGAAACGAATCAATAGAGAATTTCACTGAAATAGCCATCGGCGATGACAATCAGTTTGCGCGACTTCATGCGATCTGGGGCCTGGGACAGATCGGACGAACTGATCCTCAAGCCCTTGTACCCGTCCTCGCTTTGCTAAAAGACGAGGACAGCGAAATCCGCGCTCAATCGGCGCGTGTGTTAGGCGACGCTCATTACGATCCTGCCGCTAGCGCAATTGTAGAACTGTTGGTGGATGTTAATTCTCGTGTTCGCTTCTTAGCGGCTTTGGCGTTGGGGTCATTACAATACAGGGGTGCTTGCGATTCAATCATCTCGATGCTACGCGAGAATGATGGAGAAGATCGCTATCTCACGCATGCAGGAGTCGTGGCACTCGAGCTAATCGGGGACCGTGAATTCGTACAGAAGTGGGCCAATGACAAGTCGGCCGCAGTCCGAATGGCGATTTTGCTCGTGCAGCGTCGCTGGTCCGATCCTCGTATCGTTCAATTTCTGGACGATGCGCAGTTGGCGATAGTCGCCGAGGCAGCGCGAGCGATCAACGATCTGCCGCTAGTGATGGGTCGAGAGAAACTAGCGAATCTGGCAACACGGTTTAAGAATGCGTCTGGCACTAACGTGGTGCCTCTTATGCGGCGGATTATTAACGCGAACCTTCAGTTGGGCAGTCGCACCCATGTCGAAGCGGTGGTCGGTATCGCGACCAGCGTCAAACAGCCTATGGTCATTCGCACTGAGGCTGTCTCCGCTCTGTCCGTCTGGCAGGGGCCGACAAAACGAGACCGCGTTACTGGTTTCTGGCAACCGATAGCCGCTCGTGATCGGTCCACGGTTCAAGATGTTGTTGAAAACTCAGCGTCGAAACTTCTTGCAACGACATCGGCGAAACTTTTGGTAGATGTGACCAAACTGCTGACGAAACTCGAGGTGAAAACAGATGATCACGTGTTCGCTGCATGGGTCAGCGACTCCAGCCGTACCACCGATGTTCGAATTGCCGCACTACGTCTGCTAGACACGCGGAAGTATGGTAAGTTTTCGGAGATCATTGATACGTTGCTAGTTACAGATCAAGCAGATCTACGCGCCGAGGCACGCGACCTTTTGGCAAGTCGGGACGAAGTCCGCGCTGCCCTGATCTTTTCAAATCTACTGGACGACCCAAACAGCGAAATTTCAGAAAAGCAACGAGCGATAACTGCCCTTGCACGTTTAAAATCGCCCCCCGCTGGTCAAACGCTTGACGATTGGGCAAACCGTCTTCGTCAAGGCAAAGCACCAGCCTCGCTACAACTCGACTTGATCGAATCATTCACCGCATCGCCCAACGCATCCCGTGAGGCAGCGATGCGCCAATTCAATTTATCGTTCGATGAGTCTGACCCTCTTGCGGCTTACCGAATTGCACTGACCGGGGGGAATGCAAAGAATGGCCGCGATATTTTTGTCGGCCATGTCGCCGCGCAATGCATTCGCTGCCACAAAGTCGATAATGCCGGCGGGTCAGCAGGCCCCGATCTATCGAACCTTGCAAGCCCAGAACGGAATCTCGATCGGCGGTATTTGCTCGAATCTATTGTTTCTCCCAATGCGAAGATCGCCAAAGGATTCGGCACGGTCATAATCGCTCTCGATAGTGGCAAGATCATCGCCGGCACAATCAAAGAAGAAGACGCGCTGACGCTGACGATTATCACTCCAGAGAACAAGATGATTCGGATTGATCGTGAAAACATTGAGGCACAGTCCACGACGACATCTACAATGCCTGAGATGACAAAGACTCTCACGCTCCGAGAAATCCGTGACCTGGTCGAATATCTCTCCATTCTGGGAGAAAACAATTCAATCGATAAATGCTGGTAAACCAAAAAGTGAAGCAATTGAATAGATTTCAATCCGTTATTGTGAAATGGAAAAATTAGATGATAACACGAACACGATCTCCTATCGGAGTCTTGGCACTGAGCGCGGCAGTTCTACTTTCAAACAGTATTATCTGTACTCAGGCAAGCTCCGAAGCACGCAAGCCTAACGTCGTGGTTGTTTTTGTTGACGACCTGGGTTGGAAGGATCTGAGCTGTTACGGGTCGAGCTTTCATGAAACCCCAAACATTGATCAACTGGCTGGACAGGGAGCAGTGTTTAGTAGAGCCTACAGTTCATGTAATGTTTGCTCGCCGACACGAGCATCGTTGATGACGGGCAAGTACCCGCAACGTATTGGCTTCACCAGTTGGCTCAATCCGGATAAACCAAGTGGCGCAAACAGTGCCGAGACATACCTTCCACTCAGTGAGACCACGATTGGCGAAGCCTTCCAGCAATCCGGCTACAGAACGGGGTATATTGGCAAATGGCACGTCGGCTCTGAAGATATTGGGATGCCCAAACAACACGGATTCGATTGGCAGATGGCGACGGCGAAGCATGGCCTACCCGGATCTTATTTCCATCCTTATCAAAAGAAAAACCTGCCTTCTGCAAACGTGCCTGACTTGGAAGACGGTAAACCAGGCGACTACCTGACAGATGCCTTGACGGATAAGGGTATCGGGTTCATTAAAGACACTGTGATCAAGGGCAAGCAGCCGTTTTTTCTTATTTTAGGTCACTATGCGGTTCACACGCCGATTCAGGCCCCGAAAACTCTGGTCGAGAAATACGAAACCAAGAAGAAACAATTGTATGGCACCACTCCGCTGAAGATGATACCGGAACGATTCAATCGCAAGGTTCCTGCACGACAGCAGAATCCGACCTACGCCGCCATGCTAAAGAACCTTGACACGAATGTTGGCAAGGTGGTCGATGCATTGGACGAACTCGGAGTAACAAACAACACGATCATCGTTTTTACCTCTGACAACGGTGGTTCGTGTATGCCGGGTTCACCGAATTCAAGACCAACGAGTAATTTTCCACTTCGGGCCAGCAAAGGCTGGAACTACGAGGGGGGGATACGCATCCCTACATTCATCACCTGGCCCGGTACGATACCCGCGTTGAGTACGGCCGAACCAGTTATTACAATGGATATTTATCCCACGCTTCTGGAACTGACTGGATGCGACCAATTGCCGAAACAGACAGTCGACGGGCTTTCGCTTGTTCCCCTGATTCACAGCAAAAAGAAAACTCTGAACCGGCCCTTCCTCGCTTGGTGGTATCCGCACTCGAACGGACATGGAACACAACCCTGTCAGGCGATCTTGAAAGACGGCTGGAAGCTTGTTCACTACATTGACCAAAATGAAACGGAACTATACCGTTTGGAAGACGATGAAGGAGAGAGAAACAATCTCGCAAAAGAACAACCCAAACGCACCGCTGAACTACTTAAAACACTCAATCAATGGGTAAAAGAGACACGGCGAACCTGAAAAATTCGCCGCGGACGTGGTGGATTTCAAAAAAATGGATTCAAGGCAGAGTAACCGATCCACGTCGCGCTACCATCGATATTGAAGCTGGACGAAACCACTGGGCCGCCGGGCAAGGAACATCGGAGGGGGAGAAGCACTGAGCCCTGTTGGATCTTTGGGCTAAGGAAATTAGCCAGCTTCCGTCGTGCTCTCATCCACCGCCTGTGTGTTTTACAGTAGGCCAATCCTGTGATGAGTACGATGTGCCCAAGGTGCAACCTCAGAATCGTTCGCCCAACTCCATTTCCTAATGACGCGGGCCAAATATCGCTTCAAGCAGGGGAAGTATGGCTAAATGAATCTCTTCTAATAACGCAAAAACTAGTGAATATGTTAAATAAGGAGCAAAAACGCAGAGCAAAATAACAATTAGAAATACAAAACCATGTATTATTCTTAGACACCTTATCCCTACCGAACGCCAATCATCTTTTTTTCGTTCTTCAGGTTCTACAACGCCATCTTCATCACAAGATAGGGATGCTTCGTGCGGCGTTTCCGCTTTCCAAAGTCGCTTGCCGAGCAAAAAACACATGATCCACATGGCGGGCAACATTCCGAGACCCAATATACCAATGCCTATAGACAATGTTGAATAAGGAGCAAAAATGCAGAGCGAAATAACAACAAGAAATGCTAAACCAGCTACTATTTTTAGGCACCTTATCCCTACCGAACGCCGATCTTCTTTTTTTCGTTCTTCAGATTCTACGACGCCGTCTTCATCGCACGCTGGGGATTCTTCGTGCGGCGTTTTCGCTTTCCAAAATCGCTTGCCGAGCAAAACAAATATGATACACATGGCGGGCAACGTTAATCCGCCGAGACTCAACCCCCAAAATATTGTGAGAATTGTCCCACCAATAATGTAGGCAACGAGGGCACGACCATCCAGTTCCGTTATCCGCTGTAAGCAAACGCGTATGGGGTTTCCCCACTTGTCAGTCGGCACTGTACAACCCTTTCAAAATAACATCGTAGATCTGCCAATAAGATAACCCAATGTTCCTGAAGCAATCAACAGCTCACACCTTCCGCATGGGTCCATTCCAGAATACCCACCCCCTGCTCATGTGTTCGTAGTTCCGTGACCCCACCACCGGGCCGCCGGGTAAGGAAATCAACTGTGTTCCTTGCCCCACTTCCTCCATTTGCGATAACGGAGAAAAGTGGAGCCGCACGTTACTACCCAAGCGAACAAGATGCCCGGTGATAAAAATAACGTAAGACTAAGGGTGTTCACACAAAACGTTGTAATCGCATTCCAAGTGGAAGCAGATTCTTTCTCGGGAAAACAAGTTACCATTAATGCGGCGAAAGTGGTGACACACAGTACGATGATCGTGGTCCCCCAAATAATTCTTTTATATTGTTTGGCTGGTATACCGCCCACTGCATCGCAGGATACACAGCATTCTATATACGTTGTTCCAGACCCTCCCTGAGAGTCAACAATGTGGGTCTCCCGCTCCACCGAGTCTGTATGCCCACAACACTTTGGACACCAAAACGCATTCGGGTTGGGTTCTTGCCCTGGTACGTCCATATCCTTGTTTTCCATCAATACCATTTCTTTCACTTGGTGATCCAAACGTGACCTAGTCAAAGGCCACCTTCAACCAGCTTACCAAATCACAACACGAAGTTCTCGGTTAGATCCCCCACCACCGAGTCGTCGGGCGAAATTCGCGTGGCCAAATATGTTGAAGAACCTGTGGAAAACACATCAGACGGAACTGACCCACCATTTTCCACAGCACGTCGTCTGCGGGTGGATGAATAACTCAGAAAGCATGGCTCGCAAGCACTACCTGCAGATCACCGACGATCACTTGAAGGCTGGTTGCGGGATGAAACCGGATGGACAAGTAGTGGCGCAGGTAGTGGCAGATTCGTCACTCATAGCTCCTCATGGTCCATCAGCAAAAACACAAACCCTACAAAACAAGGCATTCCCCGTCATAGACCGTCATGGTCCACACATAAAGCTTCCGACGGAAGACGAGATTGAAGTAGGCCCAAATTTTACACGAGAATTTCCTTGATCACTTTTCCATGCACATCGGTCAAGCGAAAGTCGCGGCCTTGATACGGAAACGTCAACCTAGTGTGGTCGATACCAAGGCGATCCAATATCGTGGCGTTGAGATCGTGCACGTGGACCGGTTGTTCAACGATATTGTAGCTGAACTCGTCGGTGCTGCCGTGAACGACTCCAGGTTGTATTCCGCCACCCGCGAGCCACATGCTAAAGCAACGCCCGTGGTGATCGCGACCGTAGTTGTCTTTCACGCCGCCTTGGCCATAAACGGTCCGACCGAACTCACCGCCCCAGACGATGAGCGTATCGTCAAGCAAACCGCGCCGTTTTAGGTCGATAACCAACGCCGCATGCGGCTGATCGACGTCGCGGCATTGCAACGGAATGGCCGTCGGAATTGCGCCGTGGCTGTCCCAACCGCGATGGTAAAGTTGGATGAAACGCACGCCGCGTTCGACAAGCCGGCGTGCCAATAGGCAGTTCGCTGCGAACGTACCCGGCTTTCTTGCATCTGGTCCGTAGAGATCCAACGTCTCCTGCGTTTCCTGTGAAAAATCAGTAATCTCAGGTACGGACATCTGCATTCGATACGCCAACTCGAACTGCGCGATGCGGGTATTAATTTCGGGATCGCCTGATTTTTCGAAATGCGATTGATTGAGTTGCGCCACTCGATCGAGCATTTTTCGCCGCAAGTCACGGTCGATACCTGATGGATTGGAAAGATATAATACGGCGTCGCCCTCACTGCGCAACTTTACGCCCTGGTGATCGGTCGGGAGAAAACCACTGCCCCAAAGGCGTTCGAGTAGACCCTGACTGGTTTTTTTACCGCTGCCGTGTGAAATCATGACGACGAAGGCAGGCAAGTCGCGGTTACCGCTGCCTAGTCCGTATGAGAGCCACGCACCAAGCGAAGGCCTTCCCGGTTGTTGCGACCCGGTTTGCATGAAGGTAATCGCCGGATCGTGATTGATCGCTTCGGTGTGCATCGAGCGAATCAGACAGATGTCGTCGACAACTTTGGCCGTGTGCGGTAGCAATTCGCTCAACTCCATACCACACTGACCATGTTGGGAAAACTTAAACTTTGAGCCGATCAGTGGAAAGCTTTTTTGACCGGAAGTCATCCCAGTGACCCGCTGACCCATGCGAACGGAGTCTGGCAGTTCGCTGCCGTGTTTTTCCTTTACAAGCGGTTTATTGTCGAACAATTCAAGCTGTGATGGGCCGCCCGATTGAAACAGATAAATCACTCGTTTAGCTTTAGGTAAGAAAGGCGGGAGAATGCCCGTAGCTATCGGACTAGCATTCTCACCGGCCAGTCCCGCTGGCCCTAGCAAAGATTCTAAGGCCGCCGCGCCGACGCCCGTCGCCGTACGACCGAAGAAATGTCTTCGCGTAAGATGTTGGCCAAGCTCGGCGAGGGGGTCCATAAATTTCCATTCCCTGACAAATGATTATTCTTTGCTGATTGTTTCATCGAGACAAAGCAGTACACTAGTGACGGTCGTCCAAGCCGCCAATTCAACGGGGTCAAGTTTAGCGTTGCGTGCGCTGTCGCCAATGGTGATTAATGCACTCGCTTTCTCTGTTTCAACGCGAAATCGAGTGCGAGCATCTTCTAACAACGATAACATAGCACGTTGTTCCGCCGGTCGACTGCGCCGCGCTAAAACCAAGCGGTACGCATGATTAACCTTGGACTCGCCCGACTCGCCACCTTCTAACATCACTCTCTCGGCCAACATTCGGGCGGCTTCGACATAAGTTGGATCGTTCATCAGCACCAAAGCTTGCAGCGGCGTATTCGTTCGCGAACGACGGATCTGACAGGTTTCTCGATCTGGGGCATCAAACGTAGACAGAGATGGCGGAGGGCAGGTCCGCTTCCAAAACGTGTACATACTCCGGCGATACAGGTCCTCTCCCCGATCTTGTTTGTAAATTACACTTTGCGAAACTGAGACATCTCGCCAGAGACCAGCAGGCTGATACGGCCTGACGCTCGGGCCACCGAGTCGTTGTCCAAGCAACCCGCTTACAAAGAGCGCGTTGTCACGAATGGCTTCGGCTGGCAAACGAAATCGCGGCCCGCGGGCGAGTAGTTGGTTCTTCGGATCGCGGTGGAGTAAAGCAGTCGTCACATGGGACGACTGACGATACGTGGCGGACATCACGATGCGTTTCTGCATCGCCTTAACGTTCCAGTCGCTAGCGACAAACTCGATTGCCAACCAATCGAGCAACTCGGGATGCGTCGGCCAAGTCCCTTGCGATCCGAAATCTTCGACGGTTTCCACAATGCCCGTCCCAAAATACAACTGCCACCAACGATTAACTGCCACGCGAGCTGTTAGCGGATTGTTTGGTTCGATCAACCATTGCGCCAATCCCAAACGATTCGTCGGTACGTCATCAGGTAGCGGTGGCAGACTGTGCGGCACATTAGGCGAAACCGTTTCGCCTGGCTGATCGTACTCGCCTCGTTTAAGCACGGACGCTTGGCGTGGCGTCGCCATTTCAGACATAACCATCGTCGGCGGTGCCGTGGTCATTTCCACTTCGACTCGTCGCTGATTGAGATCGCCAAGTTCGCCTAAGAGTTTTCGATAGGGCAGGTCAATGTAGTGAAGGTAATGAGTTCGAAGTTTTGCCTGTTGCACTGGCGTTCGCTGCCCGCGCTCGATGGCAATAATTTCCGCCACACCGACCGGAACTTGGGCGTTGAACAGTTGTTGAACGTGATCGATATCCAGACACTTCGAATAGAATTGCACTTCGTCGATCATGCCCTCAAATGGAACGGAATTTGACCGTCGCCCCAGATGCACCGGCTTTTGCGTCGCAATCGTTCCCCGTAATTTGTCCGCAATAACATCCATCCCCATCGCCTGTCCGTCAACATAAATCAACACGCCGGCGGCGAGTGAAGACCCGTCGTAGCTGACCAACACATGATGCCAGGCATTGAGCAAAAGCGACTTCTTGGTGATCTTCTTGATAGAATTGTTCGGCCAGTGATGTATCAAATGAATCGCCGGTCGTCCCTGCTCGATGATCAAGTCGAAGCCGCGGTGGGCTGCCGCATCGTCCATCTTTGACACGACGGTGATCGGCGAATTAGAAGTGGGATAAATCCAGGCACTGATCGAAAAGGGTTCGTCTGAATCAAGTTCGACTAACTGACCAAAATCGACGTAGGTCTTTCCGTTAAAGTCAAGCGAGGTGTTGAGTTTGCCCTCTGCCCACTTCACGCCGCCAATGATCTTGCCAACGCGATGTGCGTCGACGGAGTCGTGTGTCAATTCGCCTTGGCCTTCGTCCAGCGCGATATGAGCAAGGAGCCCCTCTGGAAATTTGTTGGATTGCTCAACGGAAACCATTTCCTTCACCCACTCAATCAACGGTTTGTCGGTTTCGGCGTTGCGGGCTTCAAGTCGCCGCTTGAGAGCCACGACTTGTTGGTCGATCCGTTGTAGTTGCGGATTTAACAGCGGTGAAGGTATTCTCAACGCCGGCGCGGCCGCGAGAACCTTGCCGCCGTAGGCCAAAGTGGACTCGGGGACATTGTTGAAAAACGCGAACAAACTGTAATAGTCCCGCTGCGTGATCGGATCGAACTTGTGATCGTGACAGCGGGCGCACTGCATGGATAGTCCCATGAAAACCGTCGCGGTAGTATGGACGCGATCGGCGACGTACTCGACGCGGTACTCCTCGGGGATAATGCCACCCTCCGAAGTAATGACATGATTGCGACAGAAGGCGGTGGCTAACCGCTGCTGAGGGGTTGCACCTTCAAGCAGATCGCCCGCGAGTTGTTCGACGATGAACTGATCGTAAGGCATGTTAGTGTTAAAGGCGTTAATCACCCAATCACGCCAGGGCCATTGCGTGTTTTCGCCGTCGTTGTTGTAGCCGTGCGTGTCGGCGTAACGGGCCAAGTCAAGCCAGTTCAATGTCATCCGCTCAGCATAGGCTGGCGACGATAATAGTCGATCGACGACCCGTTGGTAGGCTTGCTCGCTTTCATCGATGAGAAACGCATCGAGCTCGGCGATGGTCGGCGGCAGACCCGTCAAATCGAGCGACACGCGGCGAATAAGCGTGGCGCGATCAGCCTCAGGAGACATCGCTAGTCCCTCTTGTTTCAGGCGCGCTGCAATGAAAGCGTCAATCGGATCGCGAATGACGACTTTTGCATCTACGATCACAGGGACTTCCGGCGACTGCGGCGCAATAAACGACCAATGTTCATCGTATTCTGCTCCCTCGGATATCCAGCGAGCGAGTATTGCCTTCTCAGCAGCGGAGAGCATCTTGTGCGACTCCTCAGGCGGCATCCGCTCGTCGGCGTCGGTGGAATTGATCCGGCGCATCAATTCACTTTTCGCCGGTTTCCCGAGGATGATAACACCATCCGACCGGACGGCGCTTTCGCGCAAGTCTAGCCGCAAATCTGCTTCCACATGCGCAGCATCAGGGCCGTGGCAAGAAAAGCAGTTGTCGGAAAGAATCGGACGAACATCGCGCCTAAAATCGATTTTTCCAGCGGACGCTTTTTCCACAGCTTGTAATGGGAGGGCGGTCCAATTAAACAGCGTCGTGACCAACAATATAGCCATCGCAGGCAAACTCGTGCGCCTGACGCTAACCATATACCTCCGACCACCGATCCGCATTTGATCAACCTTCACTAGAGACAGCTATTCTATTAACCGTTCATCTTAAACCGAAATATCGTATTTGATTGAGCCTTAATTCGCTCCAATCGCACGATTGCTTTAAATGTAACACCCCCCTTTCCCCTGTGTCTAGGGTGCGCTGACTTTTCTCCTGCTTAGTTGCATGTCAAATCCCAAGAACCTCGTTTTCGACTAGTTGCTCGTCAAACGGTTAACGTCACTCGACCAGCCGCAGTGAAATCGGCAGTATCTAAATCCGCGGTAAGATTTGGCAATCATCCATTAAGTAGGCCTTAAGACGTTCGAGCCTGTGTACAACTGATCAACTAGAAATTTACCCATGCCCAGCGTCGCGGAGGATCTTGGCGGCGGATAACGGGGAGTGGGCTCCGTACAGATTGCCGTGTTTAGGGAAGAAGACGTTCGCGCCGGCAAGCCGATGTCGGATGAGCTGAGGCTTAAGATTGACGTTACCCGCTTACGAAAGGACCCATGAAATCCAGTGTCGATTAGAATGGCGATGTAGGGCCACCCGCAAGTGTGGCGCAAACGCCGTGCATTGTCATCTGTGGGATGACTATCCTGCCCGGGCCCCGCCTCTGCCGCTCAGATCCTGCGTGACGCCGGGCACGGGGAGTGAGGGGTTAGTCGTGGCTAAGTAAATCCGCAATCTCTGCTTTTACGCGCTCGTCCAGCCCATCCCACCTCTCGATCAGTAAGGCCACCGTTTCACTCAGCGTCGCATTTGCCACTGTATTTGCCCCTACTTGCTCGGGCGGTCGGGCTAATACCTCGTGTTTTATAGAGTAATACGAGATCCGGTCGAGTCCCTCATCGCCC
>Ga0315327_10000448_pt1 | contig 20105 bp, 9 predicted proteins | sample M110032315metaG_FD_203460 | JGI IMG/M metagenome (GOLD analysis project Ga0315327, IMG submission 203460) | Ammonia-oxidizing marine archaeal communities from Monterey Bay, California, United States - M1 100m 32315 | ecosystem: Environmental > Aquatic > Marine > Coastal | place: USA: California... | reverse complement strand
GAGAGTCAGTACTGAAACGCGCACCTTGATAGATTGCTGGCAAGAAGCTACTACCGAAATGGTTAGCATTACCATTAGGTGCACCAAGAGCTACGAAACCTGGTAGATCTGCATTATTGGTGCCTAACCCATATAGTGTCCAAGCCCCGATCGATGGGCGCACGAACTGGGAACTTCCTGTATGCATCATGGTCTGTGCTTGGGGGTGATTCGGCAGATCAGTATGCATGCCATGCAGCATGCATAGATCATCAGCGTGCTTTGCGATTTCAGGTGTCAGCTCAGAGATCCATAGACCACTCTTACCATGCTGATTAAATTCCCATGGTGAACCTAAAAGTTTACCTCCGCGGCCACGGCCGAACTTTCCAGGCTTTCCATTATCTTTGGCGAGTTGCGGCTTATAGTCGAACATATCGACATGCGAAGGTGCGCCGCGCATTGAGAGGAAAATAACTCGTTTGGCCCTTGGACTGAAGTGCGGTTTTTTTGGTGAGAGCGGCCCATCAGTTTTTGACTCAGCTTGTGCCTGCTCGTGTGCTAGTGCTGCAAAGGCAAGATATCCGACACCGGAGGAGGCGGATTTTAGAAAATCGCGGCGGGTTAGCATGTCAGTTATTAATTAGTGCTTAGTTGAGATATCTGAATTCAGCGGATATGAGCAAAGATTGACAGAAAGTAATCAGAGCAAGTTTTTCGATCTTTTGACGGTTCTTACTGTCGGCACCGGCTCGAATGATGAAATTGCGTAGATAGGCCAAAGCATTATCAATTTCTTTATTTGTTGCAGACCGAGCAAAGGCGATGGCGAAAGCATGAGATACGCGATCACGGTTTGTTTCTGCTCCTTTGTAGATCCGCGTTGCCATGGTTTCAGCCTGCTCTATTACGAATGCGTTATTCATAAGATAAAGTGCCTGATCTGGAACGTTTGTTTCTTCACGTTTTCCGGTAACGAGGTTTGGATCTGCCGGATCGAATAATGCAAGTGCTTCAGGTAAATGATCTCGAGCCGAAGGTAGGTAAACTGAACGATAATTAACCGGGATCTCGCGATTGGAATCGCGTCGTGGAGGACGGAACCCACCAACCCTGTTATCGCCTCCCCATGCGATTTCTGAACCGACGGGGCGATTTAATTTTAATTCTCCACTTGCTACAAGTATCGAGTCGCGTAATGCTTCGGCGTCAATTTTCTTTGGGCTGTGGCGCCAATGAAGGGAGTTCTCTGGATCTTTAACGAAGGCTGCATGATTGTAATTTGAACTCATCCGGTAACTGCGAGTTAAAACCAGTTCACGTATCAATGATTTTACTGACCAGTTTTCTTCCATGAATTTCACGGCTAGGTGGTCAAGCAATTCTGGGTGGCTGGGGGCTTGACCAGTACTACCAAAATTATTTTGTGATGTTACGATACTGTTTCCGAATAGGTGACCCCATACCCGGTTGACCATGACACGGGCAGTGAGTGGATTATCCTTTGAGGCTAACCATTTGGCAAATTCAAGGCGGCCACTAGAATTGACAGGCAATTTCACAGGTTCATTGCAGAGGACCTGTGGAAAACCAAGATTAACTTTTTGTGCAGGCTTATCGAGTTCACCACGGATGAGAACTACTGGTTGGACAAAGTTTTCTTTATCTTGAACGCCCATGGCACGTGTTATTGATGTGCCGTTTTTATCAACACTATTTAATCGCCCTTGCATTTGTGATATTTGAGTGCGGAGCCGCTGCGCTTGTTGCTGGGCATTACTAGACCTGCCAGCTAACCGGTCCTCTCTTGCCTGCCGGTTCAGATCGTTAAAACGTTGTTCAGAATCCGTGAGACGGCGTTTAATAATTGAGATCTCATTTGTGCTTAGAGAACCGATCGATTCTTTGTCTGCTATTGGGAGTTCGAGGAGTTTGGTACCTCGACGATTCTGCACTGCATTCACTGTACCGAAATATGTCTTAGTATTTAAGAATATTCCGGCCAAGGAGTAGTAGTCGGTCGTAGGAATAGGGTCAAACTTGTGATCATGACATCTCGCGCATGAGACCGTGAGTCCAAGAATGGATTGAGTCGTGGTATCAATTTGTTCATCGGCTAGGTCCAGAGCGAATTGTCGGGGATCACGTTCGTTCAGATTCTTAGGGCCCATTGCTAAGAAACCTGTGGCTATCAGATTTTCCTGCCAGTCAGCATCATTTTTAATGGGTAATAGATCCCCAGCGATCTGTTCTGTAATGAACTTATCGTAAGGTTTGTCTGCATTGAAAGAATCAATGACGTAGTCCCGGTACCGCCAGGCATGTGGAAAGCTCATGTTGACGTCCTTGCCGGTTGACTCGGCGTAACGAGCGACGTCTAACCAGTGTCTTCCCCAGCGCTCTCCAAAACGTTCACTTGAGAGTAGTTTGTTTACCTCCAACCGATAAGTATTCTTTGGGTCTTTTTTCCATGAGGCTGCATAGTCTTTAATTTTTTTTGGTGAAGGAGGGAGGCCAATTAAGTCGAAGTATAGCCTCCTTAAAAGAGTTTCAGGTTTTGCGTCAATTGCCGGTTCTATTCCCTTCGAATCTAGCTTTGCCAGTACAAAGTGATCAGTGTCAGAGTCGGGCCAGTTCTTATCTGTGACTTTGGGGATTTGTTTTTTAAGAGGTTTTTTAAATGACCAGAATTTTTTCCCTTCTTCAATGTCAATTTCAGTTTTGACTACCCCGCTCTCAATGACGCGTGGGTCAGGAGCACCCATCTCTATCCATTCCTTAAAGTCGGCAATGACATTTGCGGGAAGCTTTTTCTTTGGTGGCATTTCGTAGTCCTCGTCGGCCCAGGTAATTGCAGTCCACAACAGACTGGAACTCAAATTCCCAGGAACAATAGCGGGACCGGAATCACCGCCGTGGCGGATCCCTTCTCGGCTATCAATACTCAGACCACCTCTGATCTTTTCATCAGACGAATGACAACGATAACATTGTTCGACCAGTACCGGTCTGATCTTTGACTCAAAGAATTTAAGTTCCTCATCTTTCAATGGAGATTCTGATTTGCCCTTTTCAGAGCAAACACCAATGCAAAGACAAGTAATTAAAATGAATCGTTTCATGGGACCTCTCCCAGTTACCTGAAAATAGATTTACTACTTTATTCTTTTTCCACGGGGGGACGTCTTGGTCTTTCTGTGCGTCCCTGTCCAGCGTTCGGGTCTGGGCGATTAGGTCTATTTGGACTGGTTTGGTTAGGTTGCCTTCCCTGTCCTTGCTGGAACCTTCTCCTGAACGCTTCAAACATTGCAGCCTGCTCTTCCTTATCAAGGAACCCGTCACTGTTCTTGTCGTTCTCGTCGAACCGGTCCTTGAGCCGATCCGGTGCCTCTTCTTTACTGATTTTTCCGTCTTCGTCCTTATCAAAGGTTTCAAGTGAGGGTCGTCTAGATGAGCGGTTCTGGTTTGGGTTCTGCTGGTCTGGACGCCTCTGATTAGCGTTGTCTGGTCGGCGCGGCAGAGATTTGATTTCGCTCTGGCTTACGTCTCCATCCTTGTTCTGGTCCATTCGACGCAAAATGACTACTGCCATGTCGATCTCATCTTGTTGTAATTTCCCGTCACGGTTCCGGTCAAGCACTTGGAATAATGAGCTTTCTTGGGACTGGCCAGGAGATTCTGCGCGTGGAGGCCTTGGCTCGGGTCCTCTGCGTGGTCTTTCTCTCTCTTCTTGAGCGAAGGATGTACCGCTCAGACTGATTGCTAGTCCGGCGATGGCAATGAAGGTTTTGAAATATTTGGTTTTCATAATGATAGTGGCTGAAATTATAAGTTTGCTTTAATATAAAGTAATTCTTTCTAGATTACCTCAGCATGATGTTTTGACTGAAAATTTTGACTGAAAATTCAATGGAAATCGATGTTTCTTATTAATTATTACTGATTAGCCCGGCAATAAGGACTGATTATTGTTTTCGTTTTAATTGTGATGTGATAGGGATTTTAACATGAAACTTTTCATTTTTTCCTCTATCACCCTTTTTTCTTTTGTCCTTCCTTTATTCGCGGAGGACGGATTTGCTTCAATTTTTAATGGGAAAGAAGGGCCCAAGGTTAAGAAGGAAGGGACTTGGACTACGTTCACGGGAAATGGAATGTCCGTAAAGACTGAAGGGAACTGGCAAGTTCAAAAGGACGGCTCGCTTTTCCTTGATCCTCGCCCAGGTGAGAAGGGTTGGACCCGTTACGGTTCTTACCTGTGGTTGACCGAAGACTATGAGGACTTTGTTTTCGAATTCGAGTATCAGCATGGTAAGGGTGGGAATTCTGGTCTGTACTTCCGTATCTATGATGAATCTGATGCAACTAAGCACGGATTCGAGGTCCAGATCCTAGACTGTTACGGCAAGAAGAAGCTGGGCCAGCATGATTTGGGTGGCGTGATTCAGACAGCCGGTCCGTTAACTAATGCTTCGAAGCCAGCAGGTGAGTGGAACCGTATCCAATTGACGATGAAGGAAGGGAAAGTGTCCGTTGTGTTGAATGGCAAAAAAGTTCAGGACAATATGGATCTTGCCGCCAAGAAGCCAAAAGGTAAAAAGCTCGCCGATTCCGGTAAGATTGCAATTCAGGACCATGGTCAGAAATTTTCTGTTCGTAACCTCAGGGTCAAGAAGTTGTAATTTATTCCATAAGAACTACAGCGCAATTTGCGCGAATTATATTAGTCTGGGGGGCTAGTTTTAAAATCGCCTCCCAATGCAAGGTGTAGGTCTATTCTGTTCTGTAGTCTTTGGTTTTTTAAGAAAATCATTGCTCTTCTTGAGGCGACTGCCCTTCTCTGAGCCTCGAGGACCGAAATGATTCGGACCAATCCTTCTGCGTAGTCTCTGCCTGCTTGCCTCTCTGCCAGTTCGGCCTGACGCAATTCAATTGTTAGGAATTTTGTTTGTTCGGCAAGTGAGTTTTCTGTTGAAAGTGCAGATTCAACTTCACGCAGAGCTCTCAGCATTTGGCTGGAGAAACGTCTGATGGTTCGTTCATTTTGTTGCAAAGCGATTCTTGCGCTCGCAGTCTTAGCGCCGGACCTGAAGAGGGTCTGTGCTACCGAAGTTGCAGTGCTCCAGGCTATGGCTTCAGGATCTAGAATTAATTGATCGAGTTTAGAACTTGATGTTGAGCCTCTCCCTGTCAGTGAGAATGAAGGGAATAGATCTTTTCTAGATGCGTCTGCCCGTTCTGCGGATGCCCGGATGGCAGCTGATGCAGACACAAGGTCTGGCCTTCGGAGTAACATTTCTGAAGGTATTCCGGCAGGTATTTTCCCTCTGAGTTTTGGCAGAGTATTACCACTTTGGAGTTCACCGTTTGGGTATCTTCCAAGTAAAATCTCGACGGTTCTCGCGGCTTCCTTTCTGGCAAGTTTTTGATTGATTAGGTTTCTTTCGGCGGAGGCGACTTGATTTCTAGCGAACTGCACAGCTAGTGGGCTTGCTGTCAAGTCACCGGCTTTGTAATTCCGTTCAGTGATTCGATAATTGGCATCGTAACTTTTCTTTGTCTTTTCTGCGAGTTCTAGAAGTTGCTGTGCAGTTATAAGATTAAACCATGTCTTTGCTGTGTTGGCTGCGAGTGATAATCTGGCCGCCTCATAATCAGCTCTGGCCGCTACCAGATCTTCATATTGGGCCCGGTCCAGATTCCTTAATCTTCCCCAAAGATCAATTTCCCAAGAAGCAGCTAACGTTAGACCGTAATTCGAAGAATAATTAGGTGGTTCTTGATTGCTTCTTGATCTGGAATTTGATCCTCCGAGATTAATGGAGGGGAAACGAGCTGCTCTTCCTATGATGGTTCCTTCTTTTGCTGATTGGAGTAAGAGTGCGGACACCCTAAGGTCATGATTGTTATTGAGTGCTTCTTCGGTGATTTTAATCAATTGAGGATCGCCCAAATTCTTTAACCAGCCTCTATTAATCTTTCCTTGGTTGGCTTTGGAGGCGCTGATCCATGATTCGGGGGTCATGAGAGGAGCTTCTCGATGAGGCCTTTTGATTCCCCCAAAATTACACCCCGAGAAGAGCAGGGCCGTAACAATTAAGATGGGAAAAAAGCGGATCATTCCGCAGATTTCTTATCAGAGTGTGAGGCGAATGTCCATTTCAGGATAAGGAATTCTTTTTTTAAAGATAATAATTTTTACGCTTAACACTTGGCCTGACATCTCATACTCTATTTCTTATGTTATTTTTTCGTTATTTGATATTCTTCTTTATTCTCACTTTCACGATACAATTGGATCTTGCAATCGGCTCAGAACCTAAATTTGAGAGGCAAGTAATCGATGCTAAAATTTCAATCGGTTATGGTTTATCAATAGGTGACGTGGACGGTGACAAGAAGTTAGATATTCTACTAGCAGATAAGTCGCAGATTGTTTGGTACCGGAACGGGGACTGGAAACGTTTCGTGATGGCAGAGAATTTGAACCCACGCGTTGGTACTCGTTTCCTTGACAATGTTTGCATCGCTTCGAGGGACATTGATGGTGATGGTAAGGTTGAAGTGGCTGTAGGTGCTAACTGGAACCCTGGTGAAACGACGGACGCGGAGAAATCAGGGTCAGTTCATTACTTAATTCGTCCAGAAGATCCGACTGGGCTCTGGGGATCAATCAAGATGAGTGCTCATGAACCTACCGTGCACCGGATGCACTGGATGAAGGTTGGAGAAAAAGAGTACAGGTTACTTGTCCTTCCCCTTCATGGAAGAGGAAACAAAGGGGGGCAGGGTGATCCTGTACGCCTATTGGCTTATGTTCCTGGAGAAAAGCCTGAGGAAGGAAATTGGGGGAGCGAACTCGTCGATGCCAGCTTTCACATCACACACAATTTTGATCTGATTACGTTCAGCAAAGAGACGGGGGAAGAGGTAATTATCCTCGGTGGTAAAGAAGGGGTCAAAGGCATTCGTTATTCTAGTAAGGTCACTGGTGAGAGTCCTTGGAAGTCGATTCATATGGTCAAGAATCCGCTCTCTAAGGGCGTTGGTGAGGTCAGAGCTTATCGCGGAAATGGTAACGATGGTTTGATCACCGCCATTGAACCATTTCATGGTAACGAGCTTGTAGTTTATGCTCCACCCAAATCTAATGATGAAGAACCCAAGAGAATGGTACTTGATAACACATTAAATCAGGGTCATGCCCTTGCTCTAGGGGATGTTTTAGGTGCAGGTGATTTGCAAGTTATTGCCGGATGGCGTAATCCCGACAAGAATGGAAAAGTTGGAATTAGGATATATGAAGAGGAGGATAAGGGCTGGAAGTCTCATACTTTGGATGATAATGGGATTGCTTGTGAAGATTTGAAGTTGAGTGACTTGAACGGCGATGGAAAGCTTGACGTTATCGCGGCCGGAAGAGCGACTAAAAACGTTGTCATTTACTGGAACCGAGGATCCAAAGAATCGAATTAAGGTTTTTGTCTTGGTTGGGGGATTAAAGTCGTCTTGTGAATTTCATGTTATTCCAGCGTCTTTCACCATTGCTTATATTCTTTTTTGCGTTTTTATGCCCGGCCCTCTGCTCTGAGAGAATCAATCCGGCCGGTATCCGGGGCGCTATCATTTTGTCATCCGAGCCTGTTAATGATGAATCATTACAGAAGTTTTATGACTTTTCTGGCAAGGAACCGAAGGTCGTTATCTTAGTTTTGGATGGTTCTGAGACTTCGAGGGCCCATGCCAATACAATTCAGGAGAAGATTTCTAAGGAGAATGTTAACGACAGCAAGTTAATGACATTAGAATCAGACAAAGTTCAGGAGAATATTCAAACTGCCACTGGTCTCTGGCTAGTTGGTCAGGAGCCTCAATCCCTTAAAAATTGTAAGTACCTTGACTCGATTAAATCTGTAATCAATCGACGAGCTGTGCTCGGTGCCGGGGGGCAACTCATTGAAGGTTTTGGAATTTCAGGCGCTGATATTTTCCCGGGCGCTGAGATCAGACATTCGACAGCAAAGGAATTAAAACAGAAAAGAGAAACAGTTCGTTATGATTTCTCAAAGGGTTCTTCGCTTATTCTTAGGGGCCGCGCCATGCGCTTACTTGGTGAAGGTGAAATTAGCATTTCTTTGGCTGTTTCTGATACTCGGAAAGAGAAGAGGATTATTTTAAACGAGGATTCAAGGGTCGCTGATCTTACGGCATTAAGGTTCGCTGCCACTGCCCGGAACGGCCCTGATTTTCCTCCACAAAACATTTCTGATCCTAGGGTTGAGAAGGGGACACTAATTATCATAGGAGGAGGACCTATGCCCAGATCCGTGACTAAGAGATTCATTCAAATAGCGGGAGGAGACCAATCTTCTATCGTTGTTTTACCGACTGCAGTTCCGGATTCGATGGTCAAAGATAGCGGTTCCATTGCAAATGCGTTCCGAAAATTAGGTGCAAAGGAAGTGACTGTCTTATCAAAGAGGACTCTAAGCGAAGTCGATGGGGATGAATATCTGCAGATCCTTAAAAGAGCGACCGGAATCTGGTTCGGTGGTGGACGTCAGTGGCGTTTTGTTGATGCATATCATGATACGAAGGCTCTCGGACTCATGCATGAGGTTCTTAAAAAGGGTGGAGTTATCATGGGCAGTTCTGCTGGGGCATCGATCCAAGCAGAGTATCTGGTTCGGGGCAATCCACTCGGTAATCAGGATATGATGGCTGAGGGCTATGAAAAGGGCCTAGGATTTTTGAAAGGAGTTGCTATTGACCAGCACTTTGCTGAGAGGGATCGTTTCAAGGACTTAGCTTCAGTCGTGGACCGTTTTCCTCAGATACTGGGTATTGGGATAGATGAGGGAACGGCTCTAATTGTCAAAGGGCCGGTCGGTTTGGTTCAGGGCAAAGGGCAGGTCCATTTTTATGATAGAAGAAAAGAAACGAAGGATGCAGATAAGGATTATGAGTCCGTTGGGAGGGGAGGAAGGTATCAATTGGTTCAGCGAAAAGTATTAAATCTAGGAAAAGCAGAGGAGAAGAAGGACCACAAAGATTAAAACTTCTTGCAAATACTGCTCTTTTCAGCTTTTATCTCAGCCCCCACCAATTAATGGGTAGGTACCGAAGCGGTCAAACGGGGCAGACTGTAAATCTGCTGGCTATGCCTTCAGAGGTTCGAATCCTCTCCTGCCCACCATTCCCCTATTTTCCTGGGGATAATTATTGAACTCTTATTTAGATAATGAATCTGAACTCAATTCTGCAGTTAGCACTCCAAGCTTTTCTTTTGATGACCCTGAAAGGATGGCTCCTTTTAACCTGGCGTTAATTCTATTCTTTACGGACCCTGAAGAATTTAACTTTTTCTATAGGGTTTAAGGTTGGTTTATGAAGGGTCTTGGATCCCTCGGCCACAATCTTTTCTACAGTGGTCCATTTGCTCAGATCATCAGAAATTTCAATGTGATAAGCGTTGCCTTTAACGCTATTGAATTCGAACCGGAAAGGATCTTCAAGAACGATTAGGCGCAGGGGAGGTTCTGCTTTGATTGCTATTGCTCCAGGAGAAGCTGAACCAGAGTACCAAGAAACGGCATTTTCGTGATTCTGAGTATTTTCCGGGTCCTCAAGGTTCAAACTAAAACCGTTCCCGTCCGGTCCTTCTGGCCAGGGGTCCGTGTCATCATAGGTAAATTCAATAATTGGAATTCCGGCACCGTAGGAGAGCTTAAGGTTCTCACCACCATTATCGAGTCGGTTTCCTTCTTGCCATTCTCCAGCGATTGGAAGACCAGCACCGAAACGGGACTCGAAAGCGGCACGATTTCTTACCACGAGTAGATAAGCTTTACTTTTGATAATGGTTCCAGCTTCAAAGTCAAAGTTTACTCCTTTGGTGAGTCGTAAGTTTGTAAGATCGAGGTCCGATCCGCTGACGTTTTGTAATTCAATGTACTCAAAGTCAGACGTGCTCCATCCCTTTTCCTGCTCGGCAAGGTTTGCCTCGTTAGGGTGGTAGTGGATTTCTGTGATCCTTAACGAATCGACATAGGTACCGGTTTCTGGGCTTGTGACTTCGAACTGGACAGGGTCTGACCAGTGACTCCATCGGCCCTGAGTATCTTTGTGCCGTACCCGTGCACGGTAAGTGCGACCAACCCTAGCAGATGTTGGTATGAACTGATAATTTGATTCGAAAGTTGTCAGTTCGCCAGAAAGGGTAGGATTTTGGATTTCATAGATGTAGGGATCTTTTTCCACATAACCTTTTACAGTGGGATTATAGACTTCAGCCAACCGCCATTCCATCGCAGAGAATGCGGTGTTCGATTGGCTCCTGTAATTATTGGTGGAGAAGCGAAGATCACTTGCTTCAAAGCTCCCGTCACCTGTGAAGCGTATCGTGGGTTTCTGTGGAATCGAATTTCTGTCTGAGAGGAGGCTAGAGCGCATCCAGTTTCCTCGCGAAACAATGTATTTTTTTACTACCTGAATCATTCCAGCAAAGTCACGCGTCGAGGAAATGTCATAGTAACGGTCCTTGTGATTTAATCGCGGATGATTGTCCCATAACCGGCGATCCGCATCGACTAGGGTCGGACCTTCAGGGGACCAGACATCATGGACCATTTCATCGATGAGTTTGTAGCCCTCGTCTTCGTTATAGATTAAGTCCATGATTTCACGGACACGGTTCCTATAATCGGTTCTAAAAGCGGAATTATTGGCGACTTTGTTTTTAAAGTCATGGTTTCCATTCCCGTACATGTTGTTGGCCCATGTCAGGTCCAGGTCCCACGGGTGTACCTGAAACTTATCGGTTTCAGGATTATGGTAATAGAAGTAATTCTTACCGTAGGCGATGTCGTAATGATGGATCCCCTCCACGATCGTTCTGTAACTGAGGTATTTTTCAACGTCCAGATTCTCTCTCCACCAGTCTGCGCTGGGGTTCTTGTTTCGGTAACCGCTGATGAATGATGACACGTCGGACCTGTTAGTGACTTGCGTTGAGCCCTGATTATTGGATGACCCACTGTGTCCTTCAATTTTGTACAGGTTCCCGTCCGGCATGTCATGTTCATCCAAGAACTGCCCGTCCATTTGTTCGATGGCGAGAAATAGACCATAATAATCTGTGCTGTACTGGTTCGATCCTGAGGCACTTGTATTGTCAATCACGTAGAATTGTACGTAATGAGTATTACATGACTCGACTCCGCAAAGTTCGAATAACTTGAATCCAACACTCTCGAATAGACCTTGCTCACCCCTGTTACCAAAGTTCACCTGCTGGACGATTGATGAGAAGTTTAACTTATCCCATTTGGTTTTATATTTTTCACCTGCACGGTCACGGGCCTGGAACCGTCTTCCACGGTTAAAATCAAATTTCCAAAAATTCTTCCCGAACTGGAACCGATGAACACCGCCTCTGGGCCGGTACCGGATATGATCATAGACCTTACCGTCGTAAATGAGCGTTCCTTTCCATTTGTATTCTGATCCCCCGTATCCTCCGAACTGAGAAGAGGTCACTGATGATTCCTTGGTCAGCAGGAAATAAGTAGGAATGCTCGACATGAGAGAGCCGGGGAATGTTGTCTTCGGGCCGTTCGAACGGGCCGAACCAGTCCAGTCCGGTGTGCCGTCATAAACGAAATAGGCAAAGTTGTGACCCATGTCATTTTCATAAGGTCCCCTGATAGAGACTCCGCTCACGTCAGTGGCAAGGATTCTGTAACGGATCAGGTGCCGATTCTTTTGGACACTTGTTGGTATAATGACTGAAAAAATATCGTCTGCTGCGGTAGTATCTCCTCGGGTCCCGTCATCGACCATTTCCAGAACTACCCAATCATTATTATATCGTTGTTCATCATATTCGATGTAATCTCCGGGTTTTACGATTTGGTATTCTAAACTAATCTGAGCCACGCCTTCAGGGTCAGTGGCCTTGACGCTGACTAGAACTTCTTCACCTGATTTTATAGTTTTATCTCTCTCAGGTTCCCGTCCTACGGGACCGTGCTTGACCTGCCTTAATTGTGGAGGCGACTTCGAGGAATAGGATCTGTTCCTTGAGCCGGGCGTGGGTGCTGCATTTGAAACTGCCCCTCCGACTTCACCGATCAGCTCAAGATCGAAGCTCATGTCACTGCTTCCGGTACTTCTTTGGTGAACTTCTACACCAATCACGTTAGTTCCGTTTATGAAAAGGCTTGGCGAAACACTATGATCATAGAAGGTCCTCTCAGAGGATCCTCCCTGACTCCTACTGGCTAGAGTTTCTGCATCAATTTTTCCTTCGGGCATTGAGTCCCTGAAAGCTTCTACGCCGTTCACATAAACGACGGCCCCGTCATCACGTAATAGCTTGAACAACATGCTGGAGAATCCTTCGATTTGATTAACTTCAATTCTTGTACGGAAATAGGTCGTGACGGCACGTGGAGCAGTACTAAAGTCTCCATCCCCGTCTCCGACTAGGGTCGCCTCGTCACCCTCATTGTAACCGAGTTGGGACGGTCCGCTCTTCCAATTATCAGTGTTAGAGGAGTCCGTGGCCCAGTCAGATTCGGTAAGGTCACTGTCGTTATCTAAGTATTCCCAGATATCGCCCGAGCTGATGAATTTTTTTGGACCACCAGCAACAGTCGCTGTGGTTACAGGAAAACCTGAAGCTCTCCAGTTCCCTCCAAGATCATTATCCAGTCCCGGATTGATGAGTTCGATCGATGGACTGGCCGAAGAAGATCCTCTCTCATCTCCGACCATGGGCCATGGGAATCCAAGCGAGTAATTTACCTCGTCTACTTTATTTCCATCCGGATCACGCAGTGTAATTTTTTCACCGGAATTCTTTAAGGTGGTACCGTTCTCGAATGGACCAAGAGCATCACTAATTTTGAACTGAGATTCGATGGTCTGAGGATTTTCTGCGATGACGAGATAATTTCCAGCTCCTAAAGTGGTCCCTTCCTGAAAGTTAAAATCGATGCCTTCGGAAAAATACCAGCCGGACAAATCTACGGTGTCTTCGCCTGAATTATATAGTTCGATGAATTCGGCTCGGACAGTCTTGTCACTTTCGTCGTAATGGATTTCATTGATGACGATCGTCTGGGCAATGCAAAAGAACGGACTAAGGGTCATTAGTCCGATCAATGAAGACTTTAAAATGCAGGGAATTGACATTTTTTAATTTAAGCAGTTGAGGGTTTTCTAGGGAGGGGACTTCTCAAGGAGATCCTATACACACCATAATCCTTTTTTCAGTTTGTGGGGAGGGTTAATTTTCTTAGAAGCAAAGATCATAAAATTGGGTTATAAATGGCCATTAGGAATGGATATAAAAATGAAGCCATACCCGATCCTTTGTATTTTCTTGCCTCTAATGTTTGGTTCATGTGGTAGTGAATCGCGGCTAGAACAGATTGATTCTAAGATTGAATCGGGATGGGAACCGCCCCCTTTTCAGCAATTAGATCAATGGGTAGAGGCTAAGAGGCTGAGAAAAAATGAAATAATCTCCGGTTCAAAGAAAAGTTCTGGACCAAGGTTCTACCGGAGGAATGGTCCATCGATAGGAGTAGATTTTAGCAATCAGCTCAATGATGAGAACATAAAAAATTATTTATTCAGCGGGGCCGGGCTGAGCGTTGGGGACTTTGATAATAATGGGCTGCCTGATCTTTTTATGGTCTCACAGGACGGACCCAACAAGCTCTTTAGGCAAAATGCTCCATGGCAATTTGAGGACGTAACAGAAGAGGCTGGCATTGTTGATACTGAGTCATGGGGATCGGGTGCTGCCTTTGTTGATATTAATGGTGACGGGCAACTGGACCTCTATGTATGCAACAAGGGAAATCCTGACGAAATTTATATCAACCAAGGAAAGGGTACTTTTAGTGGAGGTTTTGTGGGGGGTAGCAAGGACCCTTACCGCGCACCGACGATGGTTGCTTTTGCAGATTATGACAGGGACGGGGATTTGGATTTTTACAGAACCTCGACGCGACTCATATCAATCAAAGAAATGTTCAAAGGAAAGGTCCTCACCAAGAAAGACAATAGCGGCATTGCTCGAGCTCACCCGAGCCAGGCCGATCAGTTTGAAATGATTGATGGATTGCCTCGCGAGCTAGGCACCTATGATCGACTCTTTCGTAACGACGGTGTGGGGGAAGGCGGCATGCCTAAGTTGGTAGATGTGACCCGTGATTCGGGTATTAACATTGCCCGTGAACATGGGTTATCTGCGGTCTGGTGGGACTATAATGATGACGGTTGGCCTGACCTTTATGTTTCCAATGACTTTCATACATCGGATCATCTTTACCGTAATAATGGGGATTCAACATTTGAGGAGGTGACTGAGGATGCCCTAGCGTACACTTCTTGGTATTCAATGGGTTCTGATTTTGCGGACATTAATAATGATGGCCGCTTTGATTATCTTAGTTCTGATATGTCTGCCACGACTCACTTCAAGCAGAAGACAATGATGGGAGCAATGACTGACACGGCATGGTTCCTAGATAATCTTGAGCCTCGCCAGTACATGCGCAATGTGATGCATGTGAATACGGGGATCGGAAAATTTATTGATATCGCTTTCCACGCAGGGATTGATAGTACGGACTGGACCTGGGCTGCGATCTTTGGTGATCTGGACAATGACGGATTAGAGGATGTTTTTTTCACGAACGGGATTGAGCGTAACGTTCAGGATTCAGACCAAGCCATTAGGATGCATCAGGCCAGTGCGAGTGGAGCGAGTGTGGAGGAGCTCAGAAAAATATTTCTCGATTCGCCCCGATTCAAAGAAAAGAACTTGGCCTTTCGTAATCGCGGTAACTTTAAGTTTGAGAAGTCGGGCGATGGTTGGGGGCTCAACGATGAAACTGTTAGTCATGGAGCGGTCCTCTCTGACCTCGACCGTGACGGGGACCTCGATGTCGTGGTCAATAACATGAATGACCCGGTCGGTATTTATATGAATCTTGCCTGTGATTCTTTGAAAATGGATTCCGCTGATTCTAGTTCCATACTCATTAGTCTAAGAGGTGAGGCCAGTAATCATTTTGGGATTGGATCCCGGCTCACTTTAAAGATGCCAAGCGGTCAATTAATGAGTCGTATTATGACTAGTTCACGTGGTTATATGAGTGGAGCCGAGCCGGTTATTCATTTTGGCTGGCCTTCTTCTTGGGGTGAGCCCGAAGAGCTCATCATTAATTGGTCGAGTGGGCATCTGCAGAGAATCCAAAACATTGATACTGGTTGGCAATACCGTATCACGGAATCAGGAACAGCAACTGTGGTCCCCTCCGACGAAGGCGCGGATTCTAAAGAGCGATTATTTTCTCAAATCGATGAAGCTCTCGGGATTAATTTTACGCATACCGAAAATTTCTACGATGATTTCACTTCCCAACCTTTATTGCCTAACCGACTTTCGAGGTTCGGGCCGGCCCTTGCAATTGGTGACGTGGATTCTGACGGCGATAAGGATGTCTTTATTGGCGGAGCCAGGGACAGGCAAAGTGCTTTATTTATACAGAATGAGAAGGGCCAATTCGGACGCGTTGCATTCCCTGCTTTAAAAGCGGATCAAATTTATGAGGACGTTGATGCCCTTTGGTTTGATTCTGATAATGACGAAGATTTGGACCTTTATGTTGTCAGTGGCGGGGCCAGTCAGGATGCCGGCCATGAGCATTATCAGGACCGGCTCTACATTAACAATGGCTCAGGGCAGCTGACCCGTGCCCCTAAAGGCATTTTACCGGATTTAAAATTTAGTGGTAGTAGGGTTGCGGCTCATGATTTTGATGATGACGGGGATTTGGATCTTTTCGTGGGGTCTCGGTTCGTTCCTGGGAATTATCCGACTGGTCCCGAGAGTGTGTTGTTGATCAATGAGCAGGGAAAATTTTCAAAGGTCCAATGTCCTGCTAGTTCCTCTGGCATGGTCACTGATGTGAAATGGTCAGACATCGATGGTGACAAGCGGGCTGACTTGGTCCTAGCGACTGAGTGGGGTCCGGTCCGCGTTTACCAGAACAAGAAAGATGGCTTCCATGAGATTACGGATAGCTTGGGCCTCAATGATTTCACTGGTTGGTGGAACTGCGTTGCAGTTGGTGATGTGGACCAGGACGGGGACAATGACATTATTGCGGGCAACTTTGGAACTAATACCAAGTACAGCGCATCAGAAGAGAAGCCCGTGACAATTTTTGCAGCTGACTTTGGAGATTCTGGAAAAATGCAGCTCGTTGAGGCGCAGTATAAGGAAGGGAAGTTACTTCCTGTCCGAGGCCGCAGCTGTTCGACCACGGCCATGCCTCATTTGATTGATAGAGTTCCCACTTATTCTGCTTTTGCAAGTAAGACCATTCGTGAAATTTATACACCCAAAGCGATTAACGAAGCCAAACGTTTTGAATCGAATACACTCTCTACGATGCTCTTTCGCAATGACGGTAAAGGAAAGTTCAGTGCCGAACCTCTGCCCTTACTCTCTCAGATGGCCCCGGTCATGGATATCGTATTAACTGACGCCAACCGAGATGGCCGAAATGATATCATTATTGCTCAGAACTTTAATGCTGCTCAGAGGGAAACCGGGCGCATGAATGCAGGCCTTGGTGTCATATTAATAGCGAAGGATAATGGTCAGTTTAATGAGATGTGGCCGGATGACAGTGGATTTTTTACAAGGGCTGACCCGAGGCGCTTAATGGCTAGTGATCTTGATAGGGATGGTGCCTTGGAACTGCTCTTGGGCCAGAATAACGGCAAATTTCTTTTATTTAGATCGAAATAGTATCTTAAAACCAATAATAACACTCTAAAATTAGTCTCTAGCTCCAATGATTGTGACGATTGATAGAGGTTGCAATAGCTGTTTTTGACTTGATTCTTGATGATCTGAGTGTTAAACATTCACTCCGAAAAATGAAAAACCCCATTAACCCCATTTTAATTTTTTTAATTCTCAGCTCCTTGGCTTCTCATGGTGCCGTTACTCTTCTCGAAGATAACTGGGATGATATTGGAGCAGGCGCAGCCAATGGTCTTGGCACAGGTAATAATGCGGCCAAGACTGCATCGATAGCGGACCCGACTGGTTCAGGTCGCGGTAATGTTGGAGCCGTTGATATTGGAAAGCTTAAAGCAGATGGTAGTGGTCCTTTAGGAACTTCTCCATGGGGAGAACTTAGAGCGCCTTGGCCAGGATCTATTGATCTTCCAGCTGGTGCCATTGCCGGAACTGACACTTTCACGATGCAGGCTGACATCTATATACCTGCTGATACAACATTTGATACTGCTGATCAGCCGGACCGCTTTAATATGGTCCTTCGTTGGAATGGTATTAATAAGAATAACAAAGTTACAAAATGGAACTGGGATTCCCTTGCTGCTAACACTTGGCATACTCTTAGCATGACAGGAGTCATAAAAGAGCTCGATTCAGATGGTAATCCGACCACTTCAATCATTCCAATATTTAGTTTTTACGACAAAACCAATAACGCAGCTCCTGGTGTTGCCGCTTATATTGATAATGTTAAAATTTCAGTAACGACTAGCGCAATCCCTGAACCTAGTGTTGGTGTCCTAGGGATTCTTGGTTCTCTACTTTTCCTTAGACGTCGCAGGCGCTAAAGTTTTTTTACAATGAATTCTAGGCTTTTCTTTGCAAAGAAAAAGTCGTTAAGCGTGCATTCACCTAAGAATAGTTAGGTTCTTATTTTATTTTAGTATGAAGAAATTATTATTAACTCTGATATCGAGTCTTTTGTTTGGCTCATTTTTAAATGCTCAAAACATCATTATCCTAGAGGATGATTTTGATACAACTGATGGGCTAGGTAATGGGAACAATGCTGCTAAAACCACTACCATTGAAGATCCTACCGATTCGGGTCGAGGCAATGTGGGATCTGTTAATATCGGAGATCCTTCCGGAACCTCTCCTTGGGGTGAATTGAGGGCGCCTTGGCCAGGATCCATTGACCTTCCTTCAGAGCCAGTCCCAGGAACTGATACTTTCACAATGAAAGTGGACTTGTACATACCTTCGGACACGACATTTAATACTGCTGATGCTCCGGACCGTTTTAATATGGTTCTTCGCTGGAACGGTATTAATAAGAATAACAAAGTTAAAAAATGGGACTGGGATTCACTAGAAGCCGATACGTGGCACTCTCTAGAAATGACAGGAGTTATACAGGAGCTCGATTCAGATGGTAATCCGACCATTTCAATCATTCCAATCTTAAGCTTTTACGATAAGACCAATGATGCTGAGTCAGGAGTGGCTGCTTACGTGGACAATTTTGTTTTGGAAGTTACTGTCCCCGCAGCGCCCGACGACCCGAATCTGGTCGTGGCATCAGATTTTTCTTTTGGTGATTTGGATCAGGGGCAAGGGCCCTATACGAAAGCCTTAACGATCACTAATGACGGTGAGGATGAGATCCTTGAAGTGACCGGTCTTACGCTTTCGGGTGCGAATAAGGACTCTTTTTCTCTTTCTGCAGACTTACCCCTAAATCTTGATCCTGGCCAGAGCGTAGACATTGATCTTAACTTTGATCCTGACGGCGAAATGGGTCTCTTTGAGGCCGCACTTGAAATTGCCTCCAATGATGATGACCATATCGTAAATCTCAGCGGTAAGGTTGGAGAGGCGAATGTGATTGTTCTAATTGAGGATAATTTTGATAATATTAGAGGACTTAGTGCCGGAAATAATGCTGCTAAGACCACGATAATTGCTGATCCTACCGATTCGGGCCGCGGCAATGTGGGATCTGTTAATATTGGAGATCCGAGCGGCACCAGTCCTTGGGGTGAATTAAGAGCGCCCTGGCCCGGTTCACTTAATCTGCCGTCTGAGTCTGTGCCTGGCCAAGATACTTTTGATATGCAGATTGATATTTATATTCCCAGTGACACGACATTTAATACCGCTGATGCTCCGGACCGTTTTAATATGGTCCTTCGTTGGAATGGTATCAATAAGCAAAACAAAGTGAAAAAATGGGATTGGGACTCACTAGAAGCCGATACGTGGCACACTCTAGAAATGACAGGAGTTATACAGGAGCTCGATTCAGAAGGTAATCCGACCACTTCAATCATTCCAATCTTAAGCTTTTACGATAAGACCAATGATGCTGAACCTGGAATAGCAGCTTACGTGGATAATTATAAACTTAAAGTGACGACCCCTGACGAGGATCCTAATCTTGCCGTCGGTCCGATACTTGCTTTCGGTGAAGTAGTTCAAGGAGAGGGGCCATTCATAAAAAAAATTCAGATCTCAAATTCTGGGGCCACTCAGGACTTGAATATTAGTGGGGCTTCTTTACTTGGTCCCAGTAAGGAGGATTTTCAATTCGCTGAGGATACTTTCCCTGTAAAGGTAGGTCCTGGTCAGAGCGTCGATTTAGCGATGATCTTTGATCCTGGAGTGAGGCTTGGACTCTTTGAGAGTACAGTCACTTTGGAAAGTGATGACGAAAACAATCCTGAGGTCATAATCGTTCTTAGTGGAACGGTCTTACCTCCTTTCCAAGGCGAGGAGTTGATCATTAATGGGGACTTTGAGTTGGGGGACCTGACAGGTTGGCGTGATAATGCTCGTTTTAATTTTACATCTGACCCTGTTCGGGCCGGTGAAGGGGCCGCCGTATTTAACTTGGCGGGTGGCGCTCAGTGGGGGGAGGCACGTCTCGTCGCTTCGTCACCACCAGCGACCGTGGATGATCCACAGGCTATCGAGGTGACTCCAGACATGATTGGCAAAAATTATGAATACAGTGCCTGGTACTATCGCCCCGCTGAAGGAGGCATGGCGGCTGATGATACTGTCCGATTAGTTCTTCGCTGGAACAAAAACAATACGAATGCGACCAAGCATGGAATTACTACGGTCGGAGACATTCCTGTAGATACCTGGTTCCAAGTCACTGGTAAGGGAGTGATTCCTGAGGTGGGAGGGGACGGAGAACCAACGACATCATTTATTCCGCTCTGGAGTTTTCAGGACGTTGGCACTAATGCAGCTGGAGGGGAAATTATGTACATTGATGAGGTGA
>Ga0315327_10000445_pt1 | contig 20132 bp, 20 predicted proteins | sample M110032315metaG_FD_203460 | JGI IMG/M metagenome (GOLD analysis project Ga0315327, IMG submission 203460) | Ammonia-oxidizing marine archaeal communities from Monterey Bay, California, United States - M1 100m 32315 | ecosystem: Environmental > Aquatic > Marine > Coastal | place: USA: California... | reverse complement strand
GAGAGCTAGCAGAAGAGGCATTTGCTGGAGATATAATAGGCCTTCCTAACCATGGTAATTTACATATTGGAGATACTATAACAGAAGGAGAAAATTTAAATTTTACTGGATTACCTAGCTTTGCACCGGAGTTCCTCCAAAAAGTGAGACCAGAAGACCCTCTACTCACGAAGCACTTAGGAAAAGCTCTACAACAACTTGCAGAAGAGGGAGCAGTATCTACATTTAAAAGGCATCTAGGTGGTGATTGGATTGTAGGAGTAATTGGGCAATTACAATTTGAAGTGCTCGCTGATAGAATAAGGACAGAATATGAAGTTCCAGTCATATTTGAAAATAGCAATTTAGTTACAGCTAGGTGGGTAATCTGTGATGATAATATTACCCTCAATAATTTTCTCAAGAAAAATACCGATGCCACTTGTGATGATCATAAAGGTAACCCTGTCTTTTTAGCGAGAAATAACTGGCATTTAGATCATACAATGGAAGAGTGGCCGGCAATCAAATTCTTAAAAGTTAAAGAACACAGTAATTAATTATCTTTTAACATTAGCTCTAGTATTTGGTATACCAAACTCATCATAACAAATTTGAGCTAAATGGCTTATACCATCTTTAATAGTTTTATCTGTTGGATTGGCAAAACATAATCTTATTTTATTTATACCCTCCTCTGATTTACTAACCCATTCTGAACCAGGATTAAGTGCCACCCCATTTTTAGATGCCACTTTAAATAGTTGGTTAGTATTTATACTCGCCGGGAATGTTATCCAGATAAAAATTCCTCCTTTAGGCTTAGAAAATTCTGCAATAGAACCAAACTCCATATCTAGACATTGCATCATTAAATCACATTTTCTTTCTAACTCAATTACTAGTTGATCGGCATGTTTTTTATAATTACTTTTACAAAAATCTGCCAAAATCATCTGTTCAATTGCACCTGACCCTCCATCATTTTTGTATGCTAAAATTTTACTTATAACTTTCCAAGAAGCAATTATATAACCCACTCTCAAAGCAGGAGCTATAGACTTAGAAAATGAACCACAATAAATAACTCTTTCGTCATCACATAGAGAATATATAGATTTAGGTCTTTTTCTATCCCATGTTAAATCAGCATAGCAATCATCTTCAAAAATAAGAAAATTATATTTTTTCGCTATTTCAAGAATCTCTATTCTTCTTTCTTCGGGCATAACTGTAGCAGTTGGATTTTGAACTGTTGGAATAGTATATAAAAATTTTGGAAAAATATTTTTTGCCCTTAATATTTCTAATGTTTGTATTAAGTTCTCAGGACAAATACCTTCATTATCAAGTTTAATACCTACATGATTCACACCTAAGCTTTCTATTCTTGAAATTGCTCCTCCATATGTAGCTTCTTCTACTAAAACAGTATCACCCTTTTTCAAAAGTAATTTATTTACTAGATCAAGAGCTTGAAGAGAGCCAGAAGTAAGAAGTATATTACTTGTCTCGACGTTCATTCCTGTATAGTCCTCTAAGTAAGAAACTAAGAATTCTCTTAGAGCCAAATTACCTTGTGGACCACTGTTATGGCCATAGAGAGCTAGATTTTTTCCGTCTTTTAAAAGTACACTTTCTGCTGACTTAACTAATTCCTTTATAGGAATATTCATCTCAGAATTATGTCCTCCAACAAAATTATACTCAGGAAATCCATTATAAGCTCTAGTCGCATCAGGTAAACCTTCAGCAAAAAAATTTTCTAATTTATAACTCATTATAGTTCAACTTTATTTATATTATATACATTAAAAGCTTTAAATGTGGCTTCAACTGATCCAGGCAAATCTACAGGTTTTGTTGCATTCATAATAACATATGTATCAAAACCAGCAATTGCTGAATCAATTGCACTATAAGCAACACAGAAATCTAATGCGAGCCCGCAGACAAAAACTCTTTGCACTCCCATAGACTTTAACGTACCTTCTAATCCGGTAGGTGTAACCCTATCATTTTCCCAGAAAGCCGAATATGAGTCTATCTCTTTTCTAAACCCTTTTCTAATAATTGTGTTAGCTTTTAAAATATTTAAATCCTTATGAAAATCAGCACCATTGGTTCCCTGTATGCAGTGAGCTGGCCATAAAGTTTGTTTACCATAAGGCATATCTATTGAAGAAAAAATTTCTTTATCAGTATACTCAGTAATAAAAGAACTATGATTTTTAGGATGCCAATCCTGAGTTAAAACAACATTATTAAAGCTTTCCTGAATTAGATTTATATTTTTTATAATTTTATCTCCATCCTTTACGCCTAAACTGCCACCAGGACAAAAATCATTTTGCACATCTATTACAAGCAGAATATCTCTTTCTAAACCTACATTTAAACTACTTAAGGATATATTATTATCTGAAGCATATATGCTGGATATAAAACCTCCTGTATAGGGAACTAATGATGAAAAGATAGAATATTTAATAAATTTTCTTCTATTTAAAACCATAATAACATTCCTAAAAAACTTAAAAATAAAAAACATTATAGCATAATATATTTTATTATAATATATTTTAACTGTGTTTATATCAAATAAGAGAATTATAAAAAATATTATTTTATAACTGTACGGTAAATTAAATATGAAAAAAATTATGTTGCTAGGATCTGGAGAACTTGGAAAAGAAGTTATTATAAGTGCCCAAAGACTAGGCTGCGAAGTAATTGCTATAGATAGATATGAAAATGCTCCTGGCATGCAAGTTGCCGATAAATACGAAGTCATAAATATGCTTGATCACCAAGAACTTAAAAGCTGTATAAAAAAGCACAAACCAGACTTAATTGTTCCAGAAATAGAAGCAATTCGTACGGAAGTTCTTTTAGAAGTAGAAAAAGAAGGACAAACAGTTATTCCAACTGCAAGAGCCGCGAATCTTACTATGAATAGAGATAGAATAAGAGATCTAGCAAAATCTATTGGATTGCCTACAGCAAAATACCAATATGCCGAAAATATTAAGGATTTTACAAAAGCTGTTGAAGAAATTGGAATCCCATGTGTTGTTAAACCTGTTATGAGCAGCTCAGGAAAAGGACAAAGTACTGTTAATTCTGCTTCAGAAATTGAAGATGCATGGAATTATGCTTTAGAAGGTGCTAGAGGAGATAGAATAAGAGTAATTATTGAAGAATTTATTAATTTTGACTATGAAATTACTCTTTTAACTGTTAAACAAAAAAATGGACCTACCGTATTTTGCCCCCCTATTGGACATTATCAAGAAAGAGGAGACTATCAATATAGTTGGCAGCCTCAAGAGATGAGTAATGAAGCTATTGAACAAGCACAGGAAATAGCAAAAAGAATTACAAATGAATTAGGAGGTAAGGGAATATTTGGAGTAGAGTTTTTTATTAAGAAAAATAAAGTTATTTTTAGTGAACTAAGTCCTCGCCCTCATGATACAGGAATGGTAACAATGAAAACTCAAAGATTAAGTGAATTTGATTTACATGTTAGAGCTTTTTTAGAACTACCTATTACACAAAATATGATTGATGATAATTTTTCTGCAGGAGCAAGTCACGTTGTACTAGCGGAGTCACAAGGAAATGTTCATTCCTATGAAGGAATAGAAGAAGCTTTGTTAAATGAAAATATAGATATTAGAATATTTGGAAAGCTAACAACTAGAAAACATAGAAGGATGGCAGTTGTACTATCCCCATCACTTGATGAAGCTAAAGAAGCAGCAAAAAAAATTAAGGTAATTATTAAATAATAATTTAAGCTTCTTTATGTAATCTTTTCTCTAATTCTATTCTTTGTGATTCTAATTCATTAGGAATGAATTTACCAAATCTATCAAAATGCTCTTTTACTTCATTAATTTCTTTAAGTCCTTCAATTTTTGGAACCTCTATTAAAGATGAAAATTTTTCAGTATCAAATTCCAAACCGCTCCATATAATATCGTTAAAATAAGGTACTAAACCAAAACTATTGCTTTTTGCAGATACTTTTCCTTTAACCCTATCTACAATCCATTTTAATATTCTCATATTTTCACCAAATCCAGGCCATATAAAATTACCATTACTATCTTTTCTAAACCAATTTACTCTAAAGATTTTTGGAGAGCTTTTAGTATATTTATGACCTAAATCTAACCAATGTCTCCAATGTTGGGCCATATTATATCCACAGAAGGGTAACATTGCAAAGGGGTCTCTTCTAATTGAAGCTTGGTTAATAGCAGCAGCTGTAGCCTCCGACCCCATTGTAGAAGCCATAAAGATTCCATGATCCCAATTAAAAGATTCATATACTAAAGGAAAAGTTTTTGATAAACGTCCACCAAATATAAATGCTTCAATTGTTACACCCTCAGGATTTTCCCAATCCTCATCTAATGAAGGACATTGAGAAGAGGGAACAGTAAAACGTGCATTAGGATGAGCAGCCTTATTATCACTATTTGGGGTCCAATCATTTCCTTGCCAGTCTATTGCGTGACTAGGTGGATCGCCATCCATACCTTCCCACCAAACATCTCCATCATCAGTTAATGCCACATTAGTAAATATACAATTATGTTTTAACATTTCCATGGCATTAGGATTAGTACTATATGACGTTCCAGGAGCTACTCCAAAAAACCCTGCTTCAGGATTAATAGCTCTAAATTTTCCATCTTCATTAGGTTTTATCCATGCAATATCATCTCCTACAGTTTTAACCTTCCAACCTTCAAACCCCTCAGGAGGCATCATCATAGCTAAATTTGTTTTTCCGCATGCGCTAGGAAATGCTGCCCCAACATAAGTAGTTTCGCCTTTTGGATCTTCTAAGCCTAGAATCAACATATGTTCCGCTAGCCAACCTTCTTCATTTGCCATTTTGGATGCAATCCTTAAAGCAAAACATTTTTTACCTAAAAGGGCATTTCCTCCATAGCCTGAACCATAAGACCATATAGATCTTTCTTCAGGAAAATGAACTATATACTTATCTTCAGGTTTAGGCGCACATGGCCAACTTATATCAGGCTGATTATTTTCAAGAGGCATTCCTACTGAATGCATACATTTTATAAAATTATTTTTTTCTCCTAATATATCTAAAACTTCTTTTCCCATTCTCGTCATTATTCTTTGATTTACAACTACATAAGGACTATCTGAGATTTGAATTCCGATATGGGAAATCTCAGAATTTAATGGGCCCATTGAAAAAGGAATTACATACATTGTTCTACCAGACATGCATCCCTTAAATAAATCATCTAGTTTATCTTTCATTATATTAATATCCGACCAATTATTAGTTGGCCCCACATCTTCTTGTTGGGAAGTACAAATAAATGTTCTATCTTCAACTCTGGCAACATCACTTGGATGAGAACGCGCTAAAAAGCAATTAGGTCTTTTTTCACTATTTAGTCTTATGAAAGTTCCAGCTTTAACCATCTCTTCACAGAGTCTATCATATTCTTCTTGAGAGCCATCACACCAATAAACATTTTTAGGTGTGCAAAGTTTTTCAATTTCGTCTACCCATTCTTTTAAAAATAAATTATTAATTATCATGAATTGAAACTTTCCCTATTAGCAATAAATATTAATTAGAAACATGAATCTAATTAGAAATCAACCATTTATTATTACAAATATATTGCATAAAATTATGAAAGCAATTTATGTGATAAAGTATTCAATTTCTTTATATCTAAATTATAATCACAGCTACTTGAACATGGTTCTCCTGAACAAGATAAACAAGCTGAGGCATTATTTTCTATTGCTGTGTATGATAATAATGCTTTATTTGGATTTTTATAATCTAAAGCATACATCTTAGATCTCATTACGTCAGATATCTGAACGTTGTTGGGACAAGAATTTTTACACACTCCGCACCCAGGAGGACAAATATTTTCATGATTTATTTTGTAATACTGCTTTAATAAAGGAAAAGATTTGCTATCTGTATATTTATTATTTGATATACTTGTTAATTCATCAATTAGTGAATTCGAAGTCATAGAAATAATGGCTGCATCAGCATATTTAGTATTTAATGCCCATTTAATAGCAGCTTGAGCATATGTAAAATCTTCATTTTCATAAGGTCTCATATCATTTAGCCTTGAGCCAGCCAGAGTTTTCATAGCTATTATTCCAATTCCCTTACTTTTAGCTTTTAACAATACTTCTGGTAATCTAGGGTTTATAGCTACAAAATGAAAAGTATGCCTTAATTTTTCTAAGAATTTTGGATCTTGAGCAAAACTAAAGGCAGATAATATTATATCAACTAAATTTCTATCAATACAATATTCTAAACAATCTGCTAAATTACTACCATGTCCTGAAACTCCGCTATATCTTACCTTTCCTTCTAATTTAGCTTTTTCAATAAATTCCCACCAATCAGTATTTTCTAGTCTAGAAATAGAATTCACTGCATGATTGTAATATATATCTATATAATCTGTTCTCAGCCTCTTTAAAGAATCTTCCAGAGAACTCATAAAATCTTTTTTATCATCATAAGTACGTGCTTTAGTTTTGGAACCAATAACAACATCATGCCTAACATTCTTTAATGCATTGCCAATAGAATTCTCAGAATCACCACCATGGTATGATTCTGCAGTATCAAAATACCTTATTCCATTATCAAAAGCATGCTTAACAATTATTTCATCAGATGTACTAGATGATCCATATCCAATATTTGGAATAATTAAATCTGTATTACCTAATTTTACTAATTCTGTACTTAAAACATTTTTTTCAGCATTTGCAATTTTAAATCTACTTGTTAATCCTGATAATAATGAGCTTAATAACAGGGACCTACGATTTAACAACATAAAATATACCTTATATTATTTCGTATTAAGTTTTAATATATAATCTTTATTATTAATTAATATTATAGTAATTAATAGAAATAAAATTAACACAAAAACTTTATTAATCATCCAATTAGTATCCCAAATACTCCAGCTAGGTAATACAAAAAAATTATATAATTTATAAACAATAATTATTAATTCTGAAAAACATATTAATAAACCTATATAATAAGTTTTATTGGATATATTTAAGAAACTCCAACCTAGCCATAAATGAGCAATCCACCAAAAATCCCACATTATAAACTTAGAAAAGCTTTCACCATAATTCAGTGCATATATAATAGGAAAAACAAATTTAATAAAAATAGTCCATAAAGCTATAATGAATAGCCAAGCAGCAATGCAGACAGGTAATTTATATCTTAATGAAAAAATTAATTATATTCCTTGTCATTTAAATAAAATTTCTATTCATCAATCTTATCTTTATCAAGCATTGCTTTTTTCTTTTTAATTCTTTTATATAAGACAAATGCTCCACCTAATAAAGCAGATGAAATTATAGTTTTTCCAATAATTCTTGTAATAAACATTTTATTCCTAAAGTTAAAATAATAATTGCATATAATATAAAACATATAAATAATAAATTGAAGCTAAATGGAAATATCAATGAAAAAAATAACTGGACGTTCTGCTTTTTTATCTATCTTACAAAGTGAAGGTGTTACCCACCTTTTTGGAAATCCAGGAACAACTGAGCTTCCAATTATGCACGCTTTAAAAGAATATCCTGAAATTAAATATATATTAGGCTTACAAGAAGCAATAGTAGTAGCTATGGCAGATGGTTATTCCAGAGCTACCGGGAAATTATCTGCATGTAATGTTCATGTTGCTCCTGGTTTAGGTAATGCAATGGGGGCAATATATAACGCTAAATTTGTTGGTAGCCCTGTAATAATTACAGCTGGACAACAAGAACAAGGACATGGATTGATGGAACCTATGCTTTATGGTCCTCTTGTTCAGATGGCTGAACCTCTAGTAAAATGGGCTATAGAAGTTACCAGACTTGAAGACCTTCCTAGAATACTTAGGAGGGCAGCAAAAGTTGCTTTAACTCCACCAACCGGGCCTGTTTTTATTTCGTTACCAGGAGATATATTAAATAGAGAAGCCAAGTTAGACCTAAGTAAACCCTCTAGAGTTCAATATAATATTTTACCTGATCAAGATACTCTTAAATCTATAAATGAAAAAATATTACATGCAAAAAAACCTGTTATTATAGCAGGCCATGAAGTAACTCAAACAAATGCCTTTAAAGAAATTTCAGAATTCTCTGAGACAATTGGATCAGCGGTATACCAACAAACTGTTCCACACGGCTCACATTATCCTTCAGAACATAAAATGTTTATGGGTATTATTCCAAGAGATCAAAATAAGGCTAAAAAAATATTGAACGCATATGATTTAATTATTTGTATAGGAAGTGATCTTTTGAGAATGTCAGTATGGAGCTCCACTGACCCCCTTCCTAATAATATATCTGTTATTCATATTGGAATGAGAGATTGGGAAATAGCAAAAAACTATCATACTGAGTTGGGTATATTAGGAAATGTAAAAACAACTCTTAAATCTCTTAATAAAGTTATTAAAAAAAGTATTACGAAAACATACATTAAACAGGCTAATAAAAGAATAAAGAATCTTGAGAGTAAAAACTGGAACTTTAATAGAAATAAATTAATTAAAAAAACTCAGTTTGATAAAAATACTAAACCAATAACCCCAGATTGGCTAATGATGGCAATTGCAAAGAATAAATCCGCTAATACTATCGTCGTAGAAGAGGCACTTGTATCATCAAGAAAATTACTCAATTTCCTTCCATTTAAAAACAATAAAGATTTTTATGGTTTAGCAAGCGGAGGAATTGGATGGGCAGTTTCTGGAGCTATAGGAATATCACTTGCAAATCCTGAAAAAACTATTATCGCTATCATTGGAGATGGAAGTTCAATGTATGCAATACAATCCCTTTGGACTGCCGCACATTATAACTTAAACATAATTTATATTATTGCCAATAATAGTGGATACAGAATTATAAAAGAAAGGCTCGAGTCTTTTCATAAAAATACGAATTTTATTGGTATGGATTTTAAAGACCCTCTTATAGACTTTATAAAATTATCTGAATCTATGGGAATAAAAGCCACAAGAATAGACGAGCCAAAAAATCTCTTCATCAAGATTAAAGAAATACTTAAAAATAAGGGACCACACTTAATAGATATAATATTAGATAATGGCTATGATTAATTTAATTATTTGGAGTTAAAATTATTTTTCCTGAACGATTATACTCTGACGAATGTTTAACTGCATTTTTAATATCATCCAAATTATAAGTTTTTTCTATGGGTACATATAAACTTTTTTTAGCTATTAATTCTGCTAAATAATTATACATTTTAAATATTTCTTCTCTAGTCATAGTTTGAAGCCATGGTGATAACCAGAATCCAGTTAAAACTAATCTCTTAAAAACAGTTTGATATGAGGTCATTTCAATATTTTTTCCAGATAACAACCCATAATTTAAAATAGTAGCCTCATCAACTAAACAATTTCCTAAACGTAAAACTATATCTCCACCAACTGCGTCAATAGCTAATTTTATATCGGCACCTTGAGTTAAATGACTAACTTTCTCAGCTAAATCTTCGGAATCCTCGATTACGATATCTGCCCCTATATTTTTTAATTCATCAGACAGCTCTTTTCTTCTGACAATATTTACAGTTTTTATTCCATTCATTTTTGCTAATCTTATTATGCACTGCCCAACTCCAGAATTTGAAGCATCCTGAATTATCCAATCACCTTTTTCTAAACTTACATATTTATTAAGCATTAAATATGCTGTTGCAGGATTTACTTTCAGCATTGATAACTGATGAATATCTATATTATTTGGCAATAATATTAGATCATTTTCAGAAACTATTTTTTGTTGTACCCAGTTCTCTCTATCAAGAGGCAGAACAATATCTCCTTCTTTAAAAGCCTTTACCGAATTCCCAATTTTTTTTACTTTACCCACACATTCTGCACCTAACCTAGCAGGGAGCTCTGGTTTTACTCCGTAAGCACCTTCAATTGTTAATATATCAGCTGGATTAATTGGACATGCTAATACGTCAATTAATACTTCATTTGCTTTAGGATCACTTAAATTTGAAATTTCTTTAGATTCTATAACTTTTTCAGCTTTTCCTATTGATGAGAACTGCACAATCTTCATATTCTTTCCTTTTCAAAATTTAATTTTAAATATACATATTTGTTAATCTTTATAATAAATTAAGTTAAAATGATATGAGTATATTTTTCAATCTATTAAATAATATATCCTACGGTTCTCTCACAATAATAATACATGTAAACCTATAATTAAAATAATATTAACTTGTTACTTATAGTACTTAAAAGTATATATTAAAACTTTGCTTTATTAACAGAAAAAATGATATGAGACTCAAAAATAAAAATAATCAAACCCAAAATTGGCTAATTATATTTGGTCTATGGTTAATATATTTCTGTTTTGGTTATTCGGTTTCCTCAATTGCACCTATTGTACCCTATATTACTCAAGATTTAAATATAACTTATAAACAAATGGGATTAATACTAGGTGCATGGCAATTTACATATATGTTTTTTGCATTACCTGCAGGTTTTATTTTAGATAAATATGGCTTAAAAGCATCAATATTTACAGCAGCAATAATCATTACATTATCACTTATATCAAGAGGACTATCTAACAATTTTTATCATATGTGGTTTGCCGTTGCATTATTTGGCATAGGTGGTCCTTTAATATCAGTAGCAGTTCCTAAAGCATCTAGTTTATGGAAAAGTGAAAAAAATAGAGCAATCTCTATGGGTATTTTATTTACTGGACCAATGTGTGGCGGAATATTCTCATTATTAACAATTAATTCACTTATAATGCCCTTACTAAATTATAATTGGAAGACGGTATATTTTTTGTATAGTTTAGCTCCATTAACAACAGGATTAATTTGGCTAATTATTGCTAATAAAAAAACTGTTTTAAATAAAAAAGAATCTACCATTTTTAATCTCTCAAAAAGCATTTCTGTATTTAAGTTAATTATTTCAAAAAAAAGATTTATTAATATCTTAATTTTAGGAACAAGTGGAATGTTTTTAGTCCATGGAATAAATGGATGGCTACCTAAAATTATTCATTCTAAAGGCTTAGATTTAAATTTATCTAGTGCACTGGCAACAATTCCTATTATAGTCGGCATAATATCAGCTTTAACAATTCCTAGATTTTCTAATAAATTAACACGTATTAAAATTCTTACCATTTTATTTATAAATGCAGCTATATCTTTATTTTTAATTCAATCATCTTCTATGGTTATTTTTATTATAGGACTTTTTCTTCTTGGACTATCTACAGGAACACTGATGGTAATTATTCTAAACCATATGTCAGAAACTAGAGATATATCTTATAATAATATAGGTATATCAGGAGGACTATTCTTTTCTATAATAGAAATTGGTGGTGTATTAGGGCCATTTTTTATTGGTTTAATATATGATTTATACAATAATTTCAATATTGCCTTAACTATATATTCTATAATAATGTTTATGATGTTATTACCAATATTTATTATAAGAAAAGAAAAATAATTTTTATTTTAGAAAAATCTATTAAATAATAAATATTTACTTTGGTGTTACATAAGCTGATAGACCTTTAACATTTTCATTGTAAGATAACTGCCTATTACTTGGAGGAAATGCTCTTTGTCTACAATCAATTCTTGGACAACTTCTACATGAAACTCCCACAGGTACTATATTCTCAGATGAATCTAATAATACCCTTTCACCATAAATCATTCTACTTGCATCACTTAACCTACATCCTAAACCTATAGAATAAAAACTCTCTGGAGAATCAAACCCACCGCTTCTCTTTTGAAAAGCTCTTGCTATACAGAAATATTTTTCACCGTTAGGCATCATAGAAACTTGAACTTTTATTCTATCTGGTGTTGTGAAAGCGGAATATATATTTAACCTTGGGCATGCTCCGCTATATCTTGATATAGAAATACCTGAAGCTGAAAACCGTTTTGAAATATTGCCTGCTATATCTACTCTCATCATATGAAAAGGAATTGCTCTTGAACCTGGTTTATTCAATGTGGTGAGTCTATGGCATACTTGCTCAAAGCTTACTTGAAATCTATTTTCCAATACTTCTATATCATACTTAGTAAATTGCGCTTGTTCAAAAAAATTGTCATAAGGTAAAATTATAGCACCTGCAAAATAATTAGATAAAGCTAATCTTCCAAGTTTACGTACTTCTCCATCTTCAATATTATTATCATCTAAAATTTCATTTATTTCATTATCAGCTAATAAAAGACCCATTTGCTGTGCCACTAAAAATGTTCTACTTGCTTGAGGAAGTCTATCACTTATAACAAGTGTTTTGGCAACAGGGTCATAATACCTAATAGTATCATGTTTAATTTCAGGAGGAATAGTAGCTACCCTTATATTATGTTCAGATGATAAGTATTCTGATAATGGAACAAACAAGTTTATATTTTTAGGTTTATTTAATTTAAGAAGAACTTTATTAGCTGCTTCTTCCAATCCAGAAAAATAATTAGAGTTTTTTTGAATTAAATCAGATATTATTTCCGCAGAAATATTATTTGTCATTCCTTCCCCGGTATATTGTCCCTCTTCTAAATCAGATATATCTCTTAATCTAATTTGACTAGTTTTATGAATATCATAAAGACGGATTACAGCTCTGGCTATTTCTGGCTGACTGGATACTAAATCTTGAATATCGTGGTTTTTTAAATAATTATCATCAAATAGAGTGTCACTAAATACTTCCATTAAATCTGAAAGTAATCCTGAATCATTTTCATTACCTATTTCAGATAATTGTATATTAAATTCTTTTGCTAAAGTAATTAATATTTTTCCTGTAACATTTCTTCTATTATTTTCTATTAAATTTAAGTAAGGTGTAGAAATACCAAGAATATTAGCTAAAGCCTGCTGGCTTAACTGCCTTTCTCTCCTTAATCTCCTAATAGTTGCTCCTAATCTTATATCTTGATTATTACTACTTTTCATAAAACACCTTTTTTGTAAAAATTTACAAAATTATTATTATTTACAGCAATTTAATAACATATTTACAAACAATATCAACAAAACTGTTGGTTTTTTGCAATTTTTTTAGTAAATATTTTACAAAATTATTACAATAACTATTAAAAAGTGGATAAAATTAATGGACGACACAATTTTAGAAGGATTATCTCCTAGTACAAATACAACATATGACGCTCATAGCAATGAAAATATTACTGCTAAGACAAGTGACAATCATGAGTGGGAAGTTCCATCATGGGCTCACGATCGCTGGGCAAATATAAAAAGAGATTATACTCTAGATGATGTACATAAACTTCAAGGTTCTGTCAGAATTAAACACACTTTAGCAGAAAATGGTTCAAAAAAATTGTGGGAATTACTTCATAAAGAAGATTATGTTGCTACATTAGGAACGTATACTGGTAATATGGCTGTTCAGCAAGCTAGAGCGGGTTTAAAAGCTATATATTTATCAGGTTGGCAAGTAGCCGCTGATGCTAATAGTTCTGGACAAATGTATCCTGATCAAAGTCTATATCCTGTAAATAGTGTTCCAGATATTGTAAAAAGAATTAATTTAGCCTTTCAAAGAGCTGATCAAGTTCAACATATGGAAAAGTTAGAAAATATTGATACTACTGATATCGACTTTTATCTTCCAATTATTGCAGATGCAGAGGCTGGTTTTGGAGGACCTCTAAATTGTTTTGAATTAATGAAATCAATGATTGAATCAGGAGCTGCTGCGGTTCATTTTGAAGATCAGTTAGCTTCAGAAAAAAAATGTGGCCATTTAGGTGGGAAAGTTCTAGTACCAACTGCTACTTTTGAAAGAACTCTAAATTCAGCAAGATTAGCTGCAGATGTAATGGGAGTACCAACATTAATAATGGCTAGAACAGATGCTGAAGCTGCGAGATTAATTACTAGTGATATTGACGAAAGAGATCATAAATTTTTAACTGGAGAGAGAACTACTGAAGGTTTCTATAGAATGACTGGAGGAATTGACTGTGCAATTGCAAGAGGAATAGCTTATGCTCCTTACGCTGATTTAGTATGGTGTGAAACTGCAACTCCAGATTTAGCGGAAGCAAGAAAATTTGCAGAAGCTCTTAAAAAAGAACATCCGGATCAGATGCTTGCATATAACTGCTCTCCTTCATTTAATTGGAAAAAGCATCTTGATAAGGCACAAATGAAAGTATTCCAAAAAGAAATTGCTGCCATGGGATACAAATTCCAATTCATTACATTAGCTGGATTTCACAACTTAAACTACTCAACATTTAAGCTTGCTGAAGCCTATAAAGAAAATGGAATGGCTGCCTATTCTGAATTACAACAAAAAGAATTTGATGCAGAAAAAGACGGATACTCCGCGACTAAACATCAAAGAGAAGTAGGAGTTTCTTACTTTGATGCGGTATCAAATGCAGTAACTAGAGGAAAGTCAGCTACTACTGCTATGAGTGACTCAACAGAAACAGATCAGTTTTAATGCACCCTTCCCCTATAAAGAAAATAATATTTTCTTTATATATAATTATAAGGGATAATTTATTTATCCCTTATAATTAATTTGAAAGCCTAAATAAATACATATAAAATATTTATCAGAAACTTAGGGAGAATAAAATGTTTAATGCTTTAGTTCTAAATAAAATAGAAGATCAAAAAGCCACTGGTGAAATAAAAGAAATAAATATTTCTGATCTACCAGAAGGTGATGTTCTTGTTAAAATAGACTATTCAACTATTAATTATAAAGATTCTTTAGCAATTACATCTTCTTCGCCCATAATTAAAAATTTTCCTATGGTACCTGGTATTGATTTTTCAGGAACAGTAGAAGAAAGTTCGAATAATAATTTTACTACAGGAGACAAAGTAATACTTAATGGCTTTGGAGTTGGAGAAAAGTATTGGGGAGGATTGTCACAAAAAGCTCGTGTAAATGGAAATTTTTTAGTTAAGCTTCCTAAAGAATTTACAACAAAGCAAGCTATGGCAATTGGAACTGCGGGATATACTGCAATGTTATGCATACTAGCTTTAGAAAAAAATGGAGTAACTCCAGAAAAAGGCGATATATTAGTGACTGGCGCTACAGGTGGTGTAGGAAGTGTTGCAATATCAATATTAGCAAAACTAGGCTACCAGGTAACAGCCTCTTCTGGTAGAGCCGTTCATAGCGAATACCTAAAATCTTTAGGAGCTGAAAAAGTAATAGACAGAAATGAATTGTCTGAAAAAGGTAGACCATTAAGTAAAGAAATTTGGGCAGGTGCAATAGATTCTGTTGGAAGCTACACTTTAGCCAACATATGTGCTTCTATAAAATATGGCGGCACTGTAGCGGCATGTGGTTTAGCTCAAGGTTTTGATTTACCTACCACTGTAATGCCTTTTATTTTAAGGAATGTAACTCTAGCTGGAGTAGATAGTGTGTATTGCCCAGTAGAAGAAAGAATAGTGGCATGGGACAGATTGGTACAAGACCTAAACTTAGAACATCTTGATAGTATGATTTCAACAATTACTCTTTCTGAAGTTGTAAGCACAGCAAGTGATATGCTTTCAGGAAAAACACATGGAAGAATAATTGTAGATGTTAATGCTTAAATATTTATTGGTTAATAATGAGCTTTTGCTTCCTATCACCATCTAAATAATCTGCATTTGACACTTTTAACTCTGCATCTAAGTTTATTACAAGTGGATTACCAGTAGGAATTTCTAATTCATTAATCTTTTCATTAGAAATATTAAAGAGCTTTTTACATAAAGCCCTTAATGAATTTCCATGAGCAGCAATTATAATGTTTTTGCTATCAATAATTTTTGATTTAATATTTAAATCAAAATATGGTATTACTCTATCATAAGTGTCTTTTAATGACTCTGTATTTGGAATAAAATTAGAATCAATATTATTATAAATTCCGTCTGACCTTGGATTGAATTCATTATATTCACTTAATTCTGGAGGAGCAATATCCCAGGACCTCCTATAAATTTTAATCTGATCTTCACCTAATTTTTCTTTCATTTCTGCTTTATTTAATCCCGTTAAACTTCCATAATGTCTTTCATTTAATTCCCAAGATTTAGTTGTTTCTATATTTTCTAAATCCATATTATGCAAAATGATTTTTAATGTATTATTTGCACGCTTCAGATAAGAAGTATAAGCATGATCAATAGTAATATTTTCAGCTATTAATAAATCTGCGGCTTTTTTAGCTTCTGCCAAACCATTATCAGATAATTCCACATCGTACCATCCGGTAAAACGATTTTGAAGATTCCAAATACTTTGTCCATGACGCACTAAAATTAATTTACTCATAATTATCTTTCTATTAAAAGCATACTTCATATAATAAACTTATGAATAAAATTATATGCTCATTCATAATAATATATTTTACTTTTTTTAATACCATAATTTACGCTAAAGACAAGACGCTTATTGAAAGCAATACTTATCTAAATCAAACTATGAATTATTTAATTGAAAATAATCTTATAGATATTGTGTCATTAAAAAACATTATTACTAATATCTCTCAAGAAAATATAATATATTTATCTATAATCTGTAGAGAATTTGCAGTTTTAAGGTCTAGAAAAACATGCCCAAAATATTTAGAATTTATAGTAAGTAGTCCAGATGCTAATAAAGCTATCGAACATACATTGCCTATACTTAAATCAAACTTTAAGACCTTAGATAATAGTATCTAAGGTCTTAATAAATATAATCAATTTAAACTATCTGAACATTGTAATGTAATCAAACCTATCAATGTATTTTTATCAAATGCTGCAACTTGATATGAACATCCGCCAGTTACATTTTCATATTTACCTGTGCCTCCATTGAATATTCCTTTACCCTCTGTTCCAACGCGAGTAGCCGTGTTATATTGAATGTCACCATCTTGATCTACACTATTACAATAAGCTACTAAAGTTTTTGCTCTAGTACCTACACAATGTATTGTACCACTATTACCTCTACTATCTGACCATACACCTTCTACACTTAACCCCATAAATGGCCCATCAGCTGTATCAACACTTTTTGTAATTGTATAACTTAAAGCATTGGTAGCAGTATATTCTTCTGAAAAAGCTACAGAGATAGTAAATAATGAAAATATAGTAATAAATATTAATAATTTTTTCATAAGTAAATTCCTTTATTAATTAGTTGAACATTGCATGGTTATTAAGCCAACCAAAATATCTTTACTAAAAGATGCAATTTGATATTCACATTTTGAAGTTATATTTGCATATTTCCCTGTTCCACCAGTAAAAATTGCTTCTCCACCATTACCAACTCTTCTTCCACTTGAATAGTTCATATCACCGTCTTCATCTTTAGCATCACAAACAAAGTCTAAATTCTTACCGCTAGTTGCAATACAATTTATAACACCCTTGTGACCTCTTGAATCAGTATAAACTCCTTTAATAGTTAATGCTTTTAAAATTCCTAAAGGAGTTTCAACTGAACCATTCATTGAATATTTATTTGCAAATGTGAGACTAAAATCCTCTGCTAAAACTAATTTACATGTAAACATCAAAATTATAGTTAATAAAATAATAATATTTTTCATAATTATATACCTTTCTATATTAAAGAATTTAAGCCTAGCATTGTTTAAAAAAATTAAAAACAATAAATACTAAGTGAATAAAATTATAATTAAGAATGATTACTTTCATACTAAGGATATTAATTTATATCTTTAATACTTTCTTTATCTCTTTTTCTCCAATTGCCTCGCTCAACAGTAGAAAAAAAACTTTGAACTTCCTTATTAAAATCTAGAGGTTCTTCTAAATTTATTGCATGCCCAGTTCTAGGACATATCCATAATCCAGAGGTTTTGATATGCCTTTTTAAATATATATTTATATCTAAACATAATTCATCCTCATCACCAACTGCTAATAATACAGGAACATTCATTCTCTTTAATTCTTTTTCAAAGTCCATTAGTGATGGTCTTAATGCTTGATATTGTTGCATTGTTAATGCACTTCCCAGATTAGAATGTTCTTCTAAATGCTTTTTAAATTCGGCCCAACCTCTCGGATCTTTATTTTTTAATTGTACCCTAGAACCAGAATTACTTATAATATTAGCCGCTCTCTTTGACCCTTTTTTAATAAAGGTATCCGCTAACTCATTAGCCATGGAATAAAAACTTTTTCTATGTTGAGGCATTGCCCCTGATCCAACTCCAGCTATTACTAATGATTTAACCATTTTTTTATATTTCACACCAAACAATAAAGCGGCATATGCCCCCATACTTAAACCAATAATATGGGCATTATTAATTTTCAATTTATTCATTAAATTAGCTATATCATCTACTGAATGTTTGTAGCCGTATTGTTTAATATCTTTAGGTACTTGAGACGGAGGATAACCGCGTGCATTAAAAGTTATACATTTATACTCTCTAGAAAAATAACGGACTTGCTGTTCCCATTCTCTTAGATCTGAACCAAATTCGTGGACAAATATAATTGGATAACCTTCGCCAGTTTCTTCATAATATAATTTTACTTTATTTGACTTTACATATGACATTTATATATCTCTAAATTATTAATGGCCTTTAAAAAGAGGCTTTCTTTTTTCAGAAAAAGCCAGACGGCCTTCCTCATAATCTTTACTTGCAAAACAAATACGTTCTAATTTTTTACACTTTTCCAACATCGCATCATCTAATGGGTCTGCATCTATTGCTAATTTAGCAGAAGCAATAGTTAAAGGAGCATTATCATTAATTAAATTTAGAACCGATTTAACATCTTTATCAAAACTATCCTCAGTAAATATTTCCTCTACAATACCCATATGCAATGCTTCATTTGAGGAAAATTGTCTTGCTGTAAAAAATATATATTTAGCTCTCGCAGGTCCAACAATGTCTCTCAATCTTTTAACTCCTAAATAATCATAGGCAAGGCCTAATTTTGCAGCAGGAATTGCAAAAGTACTTTTTTTAGAAGCAAGTCTTATGTCACAAGATAAAGCTGTTGCTAATCCTCCTCCTATACAATAACCATCTATAATGGCTATTGTAGGTTTTGGGAATTTTTGTATTCTATCTAATGTATTTTTTGAGATATTATCATATTGTAATACCGCTTTCTCATGAGATCTATTGTTTTTAAATTCAGAAATATCTGCTCCTGCAGAGAAAGCTTTATTTCCATTACCCCTAAGTACTAAGCATCTTAAATATTTATCATCTATAAATTTATTTAAAGACGAGCCTATTTTTTTCCACATGGACAAAGATATAGCATTTAATCTATAAGGATTATCTATAATAATATATCCTATATTATCTTCTATATAGGAATTAATACCCCCTACTCTAACTTTGTCAATCATATGATATTCTCCATTTTAAATTTTTTTATTTCACTTTCATTATAACCAAGATCTATTAAAACTTCATTTGTATGTTCTCCTTTATCAGGTGCTGCTGTTTTTAATTTACTTGGTGTCCTGCTAAGTTTCATAGCTTGTCCAACTAATTTTATTTTTCCTAACTTTGGATGTTCTACAGATTCAGCAATTTTAGAATAGATAACTTGAGGGTCATTAAAAACCTCTTTAATATTATTAATAGGTCCACATGGTATGCTCGCTTCATTTAACTTTTTAATCCAAGTCTCTTTGGTATGCTTAGATAATGCTTTTGTTAGAACTACCGTTAATTTTATTCTATTTTTAGTTCTTGCATTATCATCTTCAAAATCTTTATCATCAAGAATACCTCTAATATCTAAAGTATTACATAATCTTCTCCACATAGCTTCACCGGTTGATGCAATATTAATATATCCATTAGAAGTTTGATACGTGCCCATAGGGGTCATAGTGGGATGATCATTTCCTGTTTGCCCTGCAAGTTCTTTTGAAACTAAAAATCTTGAGGCTTGAAAATCTAGCATTGCAATCTGTGATTCTAA
>Ga0315327_10000442_pt1 | contig 20177 bp, 27 predicted proteins | sample M110032315metaG_FD_203460 | JGI IMG/M metagenome (GOLD analysis project Ga0315327, IMG submission 203460) | Ammonia-oxidizing marine archaeal communities from Monterey Bay, California, United States - M1 100m 32315 | ecosystem: Environmental > Aquatic > Marine > Coastal | place: USA: California... | reverse complement strand
ATTGGGCGTATTACAATGGCTTCTACGTTCGCAAAAAGCTCTTGATTTGCCTTTAATACCGGATATTTGCCTACATACGTCCCTTCCCAGTCTCGTAAATAAATGTTATCGGCATACAACTCCCCTAAACGCTCTGTGTCTTTAGCCGAAAATGCGTCAAAATATGCTACTGCTGTTGAATATAGGTCCATTTGTTTCTCCTTAGTATCTTTGACCCGGGTGGACCTTGTGTTCGTCCTCGCGGGGCTCTTCTCTGTTTGGTCCCACAATCGAGTGGAAAATGTGTACAACGAATGGACCGCCGATATCGATAAACGGCACGCCCTGCACTCGTTGGGCAGCTTGGATTCCCCAAAAACTCAGGTTCCAAGTGCGGTCGGGGTTAGAACCCTGAAAATCAATCTCTGCGAAGGTCGTTCCATCCATATAGTGGCAGTTAAAATCTGCCCTAACGGTGTGGGCTACAAACCTTACCCTAGGGTCGGTGGGGTTTTCAAAATCTCTACGCATGCCATCAGCCAAATCCTCTGGGTCTTGATGCCAAATATGTTCTAAGACACGAAGTCCTTCATCAGCCAGAGAGTCAGCATAGTCGCTGCCAAAATAATAAGTGATCTCATCTGACGGGATGAAGGCTCCTCGCTGGAGGTATTGTAAGATTTCATCTTTTTGAATGTACTCTTTCGCGTTAGCGGTTGGCGGGGTAAAAATAAAACGGCTATCAGACCTTAATGACGTGTCAATAGTTCCCAAGCCCTTCATAAAGTTGGTGGAAACCCCATAATCTGACTTTAACATCAGTACTTTTGAGGGTTTTACCTCCTGACAATGGCTAGTTAGGTAAAGCATGTCCTGCCCAAGAGTCTTTCCATCGCTCTTGGGCAGGATCTCAATCTTATCAAAGTGGTGTCGAAGCCTATATTTATCGATCAGACTGAGAAGCTTGTTGTTCGGCAACTCCTGAGGGTGGGTGTTGTAGATGTACATTACATCAAACTTATATTCCACACTCTGGTTTGCCAAAGAGTTAAAACAAATGTCAGCATGCTCTTCGCCTAATGTAGCATGCGTGTTAAAGTAGCAGATTCTCAAAGTACTACCTCATAATATTGTCCCTTGGGTTTAATAATCTTACAATCTTGCATTTCCTCGATTGTTGCCTCGTCAAGAGGTAGCTGGAACGAGCTTCTTTCGGGGTGCAAGCGGGCACGGAGGTCTAGAATGTTCGGGCGCTTACCGCCAGTCATCGCGACTCCATCCATAATGTGCATAACGTACTGCCGGTCAGTGGCAAGGATTTGATAGCCGTCATTTTTCGAGCGCTCGATTCCCTTCACTTCATACTCCCAGCAGTCTTCTCCGCGAATCAAGTATTTCATTAGATAATCCTTGTTCCAGATGTTAAAACGTAGAGCCAGACGATAGCTGGCGTCTTGTGTTAGTTCAATTATATCATACTCTCCGCGATTTTCAACCAAATTATTACTACGCTGGGATGGACCGGGAGTCAAATCGACTCGACCGATCTGTGGATTGAGGCGTGCTACCAAATCATTATAGATTGACGTGTCAAGAGGCTTAAGGAAGAACTCGTTCTCAAGCATGTGTACAAAGTATTCGTCTTCGATGCCTTTAAAGTAATCAAGGTGGTCGTCGGTCCAGTACTTCAGCCCTCGCTGCTCACCCAAAGATATGAACTCATAGTTTGAGGGCAAATCAAAATCGGGAGGTTCAAAGCCGATAATCTTTACTGGCTGTTCAGAATCCCAGAATTTATTTAACAGAAAACTAAATGGACGAAGGATATGCAAATAGTCGTTGGACGTAAAAACATACACATTCAAATCTTGTTTAAGTCTGATTGGACAACTCATTCTAACCTCTAATAAAATATGTAACGATGGAGTTTTCGATGGGCTTGCCGTGCCAGAACGCTCTCATTCCGTGCTGGTCGCCAAGACTGGATAGCGTATCTTTGCTGAAATAATATAAATGTTCTGCCGGCTTGATGTGTTTCCACTCTACGCCTTCGTTTTTGTAATTCTCACATTCGATATCGTGGGTACCTACAACAAGCACACCCTTTGGAGACAGCCGTTTCGCCATCTCAGCCATCAAAACATCCGGACGAGCAACGTGCTCAATAGTGTTGAAACACATAATAACGTCAAACGTACCATTGTCGTAATCTTCAATGTATCCCTGTGAAAGAGAGACGGCATACTTTTCGATGCCCTCTTCAACGTCTTGCTGGTTGGGGTCAATACCGTGCGCTGAGAAGCCGGCATCTTCTGCAGCTTTTACCAAGAAACCCATCGAGCAACCAACATCGAGAAACCTGCCGGTCTTGCTAAAGCGCAAGGGCGGGGGTAACAACCACCAAAAACTGTCCAGATATTTGATACGCTCTGCAGAGATCATTTCAAACTCTTCGCAGCGCTCATCAATCCTGCGCTCTCCGATGCTGGTCTGATACTCACGCCAGTAGTCGCCCTCGTACTTATCACTCCAATGGTCATTGGGCTGCGGTGGGTGGGATGCAATGAAGCCACAGTTGGAACATTGTTTGATATCGAGCTTCTGCTTCCCTCGCCGGGAGGCAGGCAGGTCAGCAAACTTATGCACTATCTTGCGGCGTCTCCCGCCGCAGAGTAAGCATCCACTGTTTTCTGTTCTATCCTTCATTTGTATACCATGTGTTTTTGCCAGTTGTGATCGCTTCGTAGATTGTATTCCATAGATTGTACTTGTTGAGGATTAGCTCTCTCGCCTCAGTCATCGCCGGAATGTGATCCTCGAAATTGTCCTCTTCGAGAAGCTTAATAATACGTTCTATTTCGTCATGATTTCTAGCATCGAACGGAATGTAAGATCCCTCGGGAAAGAATTCATGAGTATTAGAGACTCCGGGTGCAACATTATAAACAGGCAAAGTCCAAGACAGTAATGTATCTGTGAGTTGGGTTGCAAAATAGTTTGGGTAAGTTCCATTATCAAATGCCAAGCAGTAGCGGTAGTCTTTAAGAGTATTATACTTGTCATCGTCTTTAATTTCAAGTACAAAATCAGTTAATTCTGGAAGTCTGCTGATTCTTCCATATAAATCAAACTTGTTAGGGTGGCGCTTTTGAAGTTCTTTGACGAACTGTACGCGGGAGTCCATGCCCGGTAGCCATGTCTTTTCGGAAACTGTGCAAGACATTCCTTTCTTCTTTTTCTGTGGCTTTAGCTTGCGAAGCTGGTCATAGGTCTTTGTATAGCCAGAGCGTTCGCAATACCAAAATGTAGAGAAGTAGGATTCGCCGGTCAAAAACGAGAATCGCTTAATGCGTGGGTCCATTGGTCCCATGCCTCGACCAACGCCCCGGGGTTCACGGCTAAAATAGAAAGTTCTGTTAGCGTCTGGCGTCTGATGGTCTGTCGCTTCTAAAATAATGTAATAGTCAGCCTCGCTCATGTCTGACACGCCTTTCATGTCTTTCCATACGCCAGAGTTGCCGGGAGTTTGCCGCTTGGCTCGCTCCAGCAGTTCATTCTGGCTCATGTTGTCCATGCCGCGTGAGGGCATAAAGTAAATCTTAAAACTCATTGTTAATCTCTGCAGTCTCTATAGTGGTAGTTAAATGTTGTTAGCTGATCGCCCCAAACCTGCTCCAGTAGATGTACTTGGCGGAGCGTGTACTTGTCTTTGTGTGTGTCTTCGACTGGGTTTATGTTGCTTTCTTCTACAGCAACGTTCCGATATGGAATCCCGTTCCTGTCGCACCAACTAGCAAAGTCTGTCTGTAGATGTTCGGTTCTCAATATGTTTTCCATCTTAGGAATCAAAGTTCCGTCTTTCCTGTATAGTTGGGCAAATAAGTTTTGCTTAAGTGGCGGAATGTGCCAGTCCTTTTCCTCATCCAAATAATGCTCTACAAAATCATGAAATGTGGTTGTTCCCATAATCGCATTGCAGCCGAACCAGCCGCCGTGGTCATTAGTTGTTGCAACCCAATCGTTCATGTACTTTGGACGATACCGCCAATATGAATAAAATAAATCAAATGGATTCCTGATAATCGTAACGTAGCCTATGTGGTCATTCTCTTCCGTATAGTCTGGACTAAACCTAAGGTGATATAGCATGTCCTTGAGAAACGGCATATGAAAATATTTTGTAGCTTTGGGATTCCACCCGTTAACCGTGAACTTATACGGAAACGAATGTGCTAGATTCTCCACCTTGGCTCCCAAGGGTTCAACTGAATCTGCCTTTGATACCACATGCTTTCCTAGATCATCAATCAGATAAAGATGGTCCCTATTTTCTTCGGGCGGGGTGGGCATTTGAAGCGAGTTCTTAAACCAAGTCCCTCCCGTTTTAGGAACATGAATGAATAACCATTTAGAAATCATAACCGAACATCTCGATATCTTTCTGATATCGCTCTGCTACTTTGGCGCGGAGGTCATCAGTATAGTAATCTTTGTAGGTGCCGGACGTGGAGGAAACGTTAATGTTTCCAAGCTCATTATCGATGTTAATGTTGGCGCACAGATATGCCCACTCTTCTTCAATGTTTTCCAGCTTTCCGATGCGGTCAACGAACACTTCGCCGCGATGTGTGATAAACGTGTGCTGTGACCTGAAGTGGTCTTCTGCTATCTCGTCTGGAATGTCACAGACAGCCGCTGCGAAATCTGCGAAAGTCATATCAGACCGGAATATATCACCGTAGTTTTTCACCAAGGCGCGATGTACCCCGTTCTCATAAAAATCGTTTGTGTCTTCGGTCGCAAGAATCTTATTCTTATAACAAGAAACAAGGCGATCCCACGGGTTGCGAACTATTGCGAACTTTAGATAATCCCACACACGATCCGTAACCATCAAATGTTTGGAAGCGAGTGGCCAATCGGCAGCGTGCATCGCTTCAAAGGAGTGCAAATCATTAAATACGTCCTCCTTGGCTTCGGCGCTGATATCCACATCTACGTTGAACTGTCCAGCTAGCGCCATCTTGAGGCTACTGCAAGCGACCTTTGGAATGAAAGTATAAACAAAGCGATTTGTCTCTGAGACTATGCAGGTTGTTGGGTATTGACCGTGATCGGGTGGCAACGTTGCGTACGGGCGCTTGGCGCGGATCTCGTTCTCTGTGCGAATCTGTAACTCGTTATCAATCTTGTGGTCGTTCAGCGGGTTTGACATGTTATAAACATACAAAGGTTCGGTTACATGAGTGCTCTTCGTCCCTGCCATCTCCAACATTGGAAACATGAAAGCCAAGTCCCATGCCATACGATAAAAGTTGCCATCAGCGTCTTTAAGATCTGCCGGGTCAATGCGCTTCCACAGGTCGTGTTTAAACGTACGCAAGTGAGAAGCCTGCCATGGGGCGCTTCTCAAGAAGCTGTTAGCCACCCATTCATTGGGGATTTGCTTCGCGAACTTGCCCTTGATTCCGGACGGATATTCGGCATAACTGCCGTAAGTCATTCTGCAATCTGAATTTTGATAGATTTGATTCAGAGCGTATAGCACATCTCTACGAGATAGCCAGTCGTCACCGTCAAGAGTTACAATAACATCTTCAGAGTCAGGGTCGGCAAGTTTAATACCATCGTAAATATTCTTCAGAGCATATGCCTTCTCTTGCACCTCAACAAATGTAAAGCGAGGGTCGTCACCGATCTCCTCGCGTACAATCTTCGCTGTGTCATCTGTTGACATGTCATCTAACAGGATACACTGGAAGTCTTTATAGTCTTGTGCCTTAACTGAGCGAATACAAACCTTAATCCACTTCTCTACGTTATAAAATGGAACAATGATTTTGAAATGATTACCCATTTAGTATCTCCTTCACGATCTGTGGAATTTCCTTTCGCTTCTGGTGCATTACCTCTATGAGATCCACACCTTTCAGCCCAAACCACTTCTCTTTAGTGGCACCTACATTTTGATTCGTAACGACTGCCATGCCCATCATCCTAGCTTCAACTGCAATGCGCGAAAGGGTCTCTGGCGTCTGTGGGAAGAACACAATTCTCTTATAGCTTCCAAGTCTTGACAGAAACTCATGATAGTCACAAGGAGCAATCAACTCATACTTTAGCTGCTTCATCCTGCAATAGCGCACAGCGCCAACGGTGTTCTTGTGCCAGTTATCCGTCTGCATAATCGCACATGTATCCACCTTCTCTTGACCTGACAAGTCTTTCATAAGAGACAGGCTTTCTGGCGACCAAAGGTTACCGCCTAGGCTCTTGATAGTCTCCAGTCCTAGGTTCTGCCGTACGATACCCGCATGGAAGTCTGACTGGCACAATACTGCTGCAGCATTTTTATAGAACTCGTAATGAACAATGTCGGAGCGGGGTACCTGATAGTCTGGATATTCTGCCGGGTTGCGGTTACGCACATACTTGTGATCGTGTTCATAGATGATATACTTCGCTTTCTCAATCAGCTTTTTATAACTTTGATATGGCAGTTGAAGAAAATTCGAGACAATATAATGGTCCACTAGTCCGTACTCAATAGCAACAGGATCTAGATTTCTACTCTTTACCTTCATAACGCGATAATCTGCAGAGAGAAGCTTAATAAGTTCATCATTGTTGACTTCTCCGCCTCCGGCGATCTCGTCAGCAAAATAATCAGCTACAAACGCTATCGTTGGCTTTTTGCTCATTCATTCTTTCCTTAAACTCTTCTTCGGACTCTACATGCCCTTCTTCAAACCACATAACATCGCCATGCTTATTACGCAGAACGCCATAAGTTATGTGGTCGCCATAAACATGATGATGGCGAACTTTAGTTACGACTCCGAAGCCAGCATCTCTTCCCAAGAAGCCTTCAGCATAAGCCTCATACCATCGAACAAACTGCCCAACGTTATATCTATTCGTGCTCTTCAACGCCAGCCTCCAACTCAGTAAGCCATGCATCGATGTCTAGCTTCTGATCGCCGGCGAATGCCTCGCAAAACTCTGCGTACTTTTGTTCAGCAGTAAAGTTTGCGAGTAGGTGTTTCTTAAGTCGAGTTGCCTGACCCTTATAACGCGAGGGGTCTTTGTACAGCGCTCTCATCTGCTTCTTTGTGCTCGCCTCAGTTGGCTCACACCACTGTGAACCCTGTACCAGCACGCCTTCCCAAACCACCTCCTCAGGGATGTCAACCATAGTATGTTCTACTTTGAGAAAGTGGGGTCGGAGCTTATCACTTTTCTTGCTGTTGCTGGGGGCAAACAAAAAGTCCATCTGACCACTCCACGCTGGAGCGATAACTGGAAGACCCTCATATGCAGCCTCAAACAGCGGAAGACCGAAGCCCTCTCCGTGAGTCAAAGTAAGAAGAGCGTTAATCTGAGGATGGCGATACAAGCTGTGCATTTCTGCCTCAGACATGTGACCGTGGAGCAAGTGAATCTTGCACTTCCTGTTCGGGTAAATGGACAACGCCTCAATCAATTGCTTCTTAACAAAGTCGCGGTCCATATTGGACGCATTCATGTGAAAGACCTTGAGCACCAGCCCAGCGTCTTCATCGTCGGCAAACTCTTCAAGGAACCACCTCAACATATTGGGCACATTCTTGCGTGGACCCCACTGGGCAACACACAAAAGGTTAAAGTCTGTGCTGAACTCCAACCCAAGGTCAACGGTTTCAAAGTTCTTAACTGGATAGTTAACAGCGGTGACCGGGATTTCAACACTGGCAACGCCAATCTTTTGATTAGTCTGGCGATCCATGATTTGGTACTCTGTGCCTTCGTACACTTCCTTGGCGTGATTTGAAACTACAATAATGCGGTCCATCTCTCGGGACTTTTCAATCCATTGAGGAGCGACACGGGTTGTTTCAATGCCAGCAGTGTAGCCAACATTAATGGGCGCGATCTTTCGCCATTCGTTCGGGATAGTCACCTGCAAGGACATGTCAAACTCGCCACCTTGCTGACCATATTGCACAGTCTTATGCAGAATACCATCCAGCCATTCTCGCTCTTCGTTATCTTCATGAATCCAGCCGGTCTGACCCCAGCTAGTGGTGTTCAAGTAGATATCGTATTGGTCTTCTTGTGACCGTAGAGAGCGTAAAGCAAATCGAGTTTGTTCTCCGTATCCGGATAATGTTAATGCCGGTCCAACGACTAACACCTTTGGTCTGTTATCACTCATAGTTCTGTATGCTCCCATCCTTTATAATTTTTGCGACCGTCTGGGTGGTTCCAAGAGCCGTAATGCTCGTATGCCTCTTCCAACAGGCTAACCCAGCGGTCAGTATATACCTGAAAGTTATAGTTGTTGAGTGTGTGCTCTCGCCCAGCTAACCCCAACTTGGAGCGCTCTGCTGAGGACATTTCATACATCTTCTTGAGAGCCGAAATAAGCTGTTCTGAGCCGATCCTATCTTCATAGATGTAGGGTACGTCTTGAGAGCCGATAACTGCCTTTGAAGAAGGCTCAATCCCAATGCCAAACCAGTTTGTTCCATCTGTAACCTGTTCCTGCAAGCCTCCGGTCATGGTAACAATAATGGGAGTGCCACAAGAAAGCGATTCCAGTGTTGCCAAGCCAAAACCTTCTGCATCACTAATGTTAATAGTGCAATCAGCAGCATTGTACATCATGGCTAAGCGATCCGGCGGAATCTTCTGCGTAGAAAGTAGAACCTGTCCATCAAGCAAACCAGTCTGATTCATGATAGCTATTAAGTCTTGACCATGCGAGTCCTTGGGGTCAGTGTGCATAACGAGCCTAGCCTTGTCATGACCTACATCATCTAGGAATTCCTTGAACCACCAGATAAGACTGCCGCTCTGCTTACGGCGGGCATTACGATTATTCCAAAAGAACGTAACCTTATTGTCATCCTCGCCCTCAGGGATATTATAAAACCCATTCCGGAATTCCTTCAGGCTGTCTTGCGACATTGGAGCAAAGATTGACCCGTCAACAGCATGTGGAAGATACTCAGTATCTACGTCGGGCGATACATTGCGTACGATGTCATCTGTAACCTTAGAAATGGTTACAACCTTGTCGTTTGAATCATAGAATCGTTTGTTGAACATGGGATAAGGCTTGTTATCCCAAACATGATAATAAACCATGGGAACCAGCGGTCGGACTTCCTGCTCAATAATCCAAAGCCACGGAAAGAAGCGCGGGTCAGTCATAAACCAGAGTATGTCTGGGCGTTCAGTCCGAAGAATAGAGCGCACCGCATCTGCAGTGCCGTAACCATCCACTGGATAAATCTTCCACAAGTCTCCATATTGTTCTGTCTTCTGCGGCTTGTGGTCCGGATGTTGGATAGCGCCGCCCAAGCTGACAACTTCAAATTTGCCAGATTGGAGCAGCGCCTCGATCATATATTTGGTCTGAGTTCCCACACCCGAAGGGGATAGTGGGTGGTCAGAGATTGTTAATACTTTGATTTTTCTCACTTAGTTTTTTCCTTTTACGGACAATCTGCAGTTTTATAGAATGCACACCGTTGACACGACAAGCGATTCTTGATATAGTTGCCCTTAATAATATTTTGTAATGCTCGGTGCAATAGCCCCAATGCATTCTCGGTCTTTTTAGGACCGCTCGTAACTCTAAAAATTTCAACTCTGTTCTTCTTGGCAGTTCGCTTAAGAAGAGCAAAGTGTGTTTCAATCAACTTTGGGTCAATCCCATGCTTAATCGCATAGAAGTGCTTATACAAAGTCAACTGATATGTGGTCATGGGCTCGCTACGGCGCTGGGCGTTCCAGCCCCATGAACACGACTTCCAATCCATGATGTGATATTTGCCATCACTGGTCTTAATCACTGCATCAATGAATCCCTTGAAGTTAAGGTCGAAGCCAGCGATAGGCTCCATTAGCTTTTCCTCGGTAGAAATAACCTCGTACTCTTCAAAGTAATCTTCCAAGGCGTCGTCAATCTCGGGAATGATTTGCTTCCCTTGACTTGCCATGTCAACCACAAGCTTCTTGTCGATTTCAATGTCATCGTCAAGACTTGCGATATTCTTCCTGAGTTCTTCTACGAAAAGTTCTTCGCTTACAGCTTCCTGTAACAGCTTTTTCTCACAAACAGTGTGAATAGCAGTACCAAAAGCGGTAAACTCATTACCCTTAAAGCCTTTTAGCTTGTCAATATGAACAAGCTTGTGATAAAAGGCGCAGGTGTTCCAATTTTTTAGTTCAGAGTACGAAATGTGACTCATGATAACCTCAGCTATCAGTTGTTTTTGTAGTTGCTTTCTTACGAGTAGTCTTCTTGGCAGCAGTCTTCTTGGCAGTAGTCTCAAAGAGCCATTCGCCGTTACGGTTGCCGCCCTTCCCCTCACGGGAAACCCAGTTTGTCAACCGGGCACCGCCCTTAACCAGTTCATATGTTTTAAAACCATTATCTCTAATGATTTCGATTGCGGCTTGGTCGTCCATTTCCAAAATGGGGTCGCGAGCCTTTACTCGTTCGGGTAGTTCCACTGCAAGCGTTATATGTTGCTTGTCTTTACTTACTGTAATGTCATAGGCGTAATCAGTAGCCATCGTTAATCCATCCTTGTTCGTCTTCTTCCATTGGTTGTTCGTCCTCAGGCTGGAATTGACCTGCTTGTACAATCTCTATAATTTTACTATAAAGTTGAGGGCATGTTTCTTTGATATATTTTGGATCCTCACCCGAGAAAATATACTCAAACCCGTTTGCCCAATATTCAGACAAAGAGGTTGCAGCATATGGCGACAGGTACAAGCCCATAACCAGATGTCTTAGTTTATCATATCCTACAGTTTTATACAAGAACTTATCGAACTTTTTATCATAATCGGGGTTGATGTAGTCATACATCGATAGATTTTGAATGCCGTGAGCGTTCAGTGTACTGTATAGCACACGGCGCTTATTGATAAATTCTACTTCTAACTGTCCGTCACCGAAGATTTCCATTCCGTAGTTCTTTTCGACAGCATGAGCGACCTCATGAACTACATCATCAAACATGTCATCTTCGCCTTTCTGCTCATTTGTCAAATAAATAGCACCGTCTTCATATATTGCATCCATATCTCTAGATTTAAGCATTTGGAAATCGCCAATAATAACCGCATCAATATCTTGCATCAACGAAGCCGGGATAACTTGCTCAATCTTTGCCAATACACGCTCGATGTCAAACCCCTTTGGTAGTGAGTCTTTAATATATACATCGATGTGATTATGCAGCTTAGTCTGTGCAGCCTTCGTTTCGTTTATAAAAGAAGTAGAGCTAGAAAGCTTTACATACTCGCGCAATCCATCATTCTGCTTTGTCGTCATTTTCTGTTGTTGGGTTTTCGATTTCGACTTCGGCAGTGCCAGTAGTAGGGGCAGCACCGATTTCAATATCTCCGCTATTCAGCAAGTCCAATCCTTTTTCTGCGTCGTGAAGTGCCTGAGCATATCCACGCATCCAGTTCTCCTCTGCCAGCGCCAAAAGAAACTCTGGGAACTCAATACTCATTGCATGAATAATCATTTCCGTTGTAACGTTGCCGTCTGCGGGATTGAGAATATTTCCGACATACTCCACAAGCCATTCCTTCATCGGATTGTCTTTATCGATGGTCGCCGTCATTTCCGGTCCCTTTTCAAGTGCATCCGGAGGAAGCTCTGCTTGCGCATCACCCGAATCTACCATTCCATTTGTTAGCCATTTAATTTCAGCCATTTTAGTTTTCTCCTAAACATCTATATTATAACCACATTTGTGTGGTTTGTCAACTGTTTTTTTATAAAATCTTTGCAGCGAGGGTCGCTACTCTTGATCGTTCGCCCTTTGTGAGCGTAATATGCCCTGCAATAGCATGGGACTTAAACTTTTCTACTGCATATGCCAAGCCATTTGTTGTCTCGTCAATATGCATATTATCGATTTGCTCGATATCGCCAGTTAGGACAATCTTAGTGTTGTCGCCGACGCGGGTGATGATTGTCTTGAGTTCGTGGACCGACAAGTTCTGTGCTTCATCAATAATAATGAATGCATTTGCAATCGAGCGTCCACGGATATAGGTTAATGCTTCAATCTCAATCTTGCCACTTTCAATGTATGTCTCAAGGGTGAGCTTGTCGTTGCCCATCAGGAACTGCAGGTTGTCTTGGATGGGCGCAAGCCATGGAGTCATCTTCTCTTCCAAAGAACCCGGCAGGAATCCAATGTCCTTTCCGAGAGGCTGTACGGGGCGAGAGACAATCAGCTTCTTATATGGGTTTTCCCGGCGACCAGCGCCTGCTCCGTCCATCCCGATTGTCTGTTCGATACCTGCAGCTATAGCACACAGGGTCTTCCCAGAGCCGGCTTTGCCGACCAATGTAATGATGGGGATGTCTGGATTCATCAACATGTCAAGAGCGAATGCCTGTTCTTTGTTTCGGGCGGTGACTCCCCACACACCATTCTTGTAGCGGACAACTGACTTGAGCGGCGTCTGATCATTAATATATTTACACAGTGCGGTCTTCTTCTCGTTCGCGCTGGATACTAACATAACATATTGGTTTGCATTAAACTTGAGTTTCTTCTCTTCTTGGTCCAACAAGATTTCTTCGCCGTCGTAGAAGCGATCAATAATCTCTTCATCAACCAAGTGTTCGGCAAATCCAGAATAAAGTTTATCACGATCTTCGACGACCCGATCAACAGACTTATAGCCAGCGCAACGCAAACCTACAGAGTCACTAATGACTCTCATATTAATATCGTTTGAGACCAGAACAACCTGTCGCTTGGCATTGTTCTGCTGTTCAGACAATGCGCATGCAATAATAACATGGTCCGGAATCGACGGATCTAAATCTTGTGGGAGGATTGGCATATTAGAAGATGCATATCCTCGGACATATAGCAATCCTTTGCCACGACCTAGGCGTACGCCCTCAAGTAAGCTTTTCTTTTCCCGAAGTCCGTCCAGCATGCGAATGACGCGGCGAGCATTAGAGCCGACCGTATCTTGACGCTTCTTGTGCTTATCAATCTCTTCCAGTACCTTTAGCGGCAAAACGATATCGCTGTTGCCAAAAGAGAGAAGAGCGTTAGCGTCTGTTAGAAGGACACTGGTATCTAATACGTGAATCTTTTTAGCTGTCATCTTGCCTATCTGCTGTTGTCTCTCTCATAATTATCTCCTTCTTCGATTTTTTGGCATTTTACCATAACTTGTGCCAAAAATAGCTGCAAATGCTGAGTAGATCCTCATAAGCAGTGTCGGTTTTATATACAGTACGCCCTGTCGCGCTCGCTTCTTTGCCTTTTTATATTCTATTGGTGTTAATGCCAAGTTCTCTACAGTTCCATCATCTGTAACAACGGTCACTCGATAGTATGATAACTTCTGCGGGCGTTGTTTTAAAATTTTTGGAGTCAAATATTCTAGTTTTCCTATAAACCTCATTCATAACTTCCTCCCGTGAGCCACAAATGTGCGTTATAAATAGTTAGGCGGCAGCAATAATCTCCACAGCAGTTAAACCTTCTTGCGGGCTTACGACAATTCTCATACCATTGTCAAGGCATATCCACATGTCTTTCCAACGTTCTATAATTAAAACAGGGCTAGACCAACCTTCATTATCTGGTCTGGGTGAAATAGTGTCCCAATCAGTTGCTACGCCAAACACATCATATACATGATTAGCGTGGATCCAATCATCTCGGAACCTTATTAAATCACCGACCTTCATTTTCTAACATTTCCTCAATCAAGTTGATATAAACATTCTCATCTCCATTGACATAGCCGGTATGAAAATGAACGATACGACCTTGGCGGTCGATAACCACTGTATAAGGGATTGCCTTGGCAGGATTGTATTGAGATACAACAGTCGTGTCTCCATCGATTAAAGTCGTGAACGCATATTTCCGAGATTTTACATATGCCTTTACCTTGGAGATATGTCTTGCCGCGTCAATACTTATGGCGACCACGTTTACATTTCGGTCTTCATAATCCTTGTCGATTCGGTCAAGATGTGGTAACTCAGCCATGCAAGGTCTGCACCATGTTGCCCAAAAGTTTAATACTATGATCTCACCTCGGTGTTCTGATAGTTCATATTCCTCACCATTGATATCTCGCAATGCAAAGTTTGGCGCTAGTGGGTTTGTGGCTACTGCCTCGGGCGCACAACAAAAAGACGCGAGCATCAACAGTGATACAAACTTTCTCATAACTTCTCCTATTTCTTGCCGCGTGCTTTGCGACGGTTCATACGTTTCTTAGAGCCGACCTTGCGCCGGCGCCTTGATTTTTTATGTTTTGCTTTGTAGCTCATCATTCTCCTTCTCTATTATACAACCATCGTGAACAAATGTCAAGTCTCCAACCTTAAGTGGAATCGACCATTTCTTACGGAGGACAACTAACTCTTCTTCGTACAATGCCTCAGCCATCCACCCACCATAGCCGCCCCAGCTACCATCGCGGGGAACATATTCATATGTCTTAAGCTTTACATGGATATGCGGGATTGAATCCCCTGCAACAGACTTTACTAATACAATATCATTCTTCTTATGTTTTGGTTTCACGGCATTGGCGCCAAGAATTGCCCTATACGAATCCAGCCACCGTTGACTCCAATACACTGAAGTACTAATGCGTCAAGGTTTGCCAAAACTACGTCTTCGGCGAGATTATCTATGTTCTTGCTGTTACGAGAAATCGTCAGCAGGTTGCTGCCACCACTGTTGCCAGAATCCATTCTCTTAATCGTGTATATTCTGCCAGCCATGGCGTCTGTCGCAGATGGCAACGTAATGGTGAAGGCTGAAGAGTTGCAATCTGCAACAACACAAAAGTCAGTTGCGGTTAATGAGTAAGCGCCTGTCTTTGGTGAGCCACCAGTCGGCAAAGATATTGAATGAGCTATATGAAGCCCCGAACCCGGAGTACTGGTATTAATACCAACGAAATCAGCCGAACCATCGACAAACAGCATGTGTGTGTTGTTGTCCGATTCTACACGAAAGTCAACGAGGGAGTCGCCGGTCTGGTTGACCACAACTTCAGGCACAGCACCATCCATACGGAGTGCTTCGCGAGTGGTGCCGGCATCGTTTACTTTGAACACGATATGCTTATTTGTGTACTGCTGATGAATCTCTAAGTTGTTTGAAGAGTTAATTCCAATCTTTGCTCTGTCAGCATCGCCTTCTGTGAATGCAAGATATGGTGCAGCGCTGTCGTCAGCGCCACCAAGGGTTAATAACTCGGAAGGGGAAGACGTACGAAGCCCAACTTTGTCATTGCCGGCATCCGTACGGATAAGATTAGCTTCATTTTCGCCTTTGATTTGAAGATCTACGTCCATGCCGCCGTTGTTAATCGTGATCTTGTCTGTGACATCTTCTACCATCTTTATCATCTGACGACCACCGCATTCAATGGATATTTCGTCAGTATCAAACTCAATAAAGGTATCAGAATCTCCTTTGTGAACAATCTGTGTTCCTACGCCGATGTCACCCTCCACGGTCAAGACTTGACCGGGGGTTGTTGTTCCTATCCCAAACCTGCCGTCTGCTCGAAATCTAAAAACCGTTGTCGATGCTGCCTCTAAATCAAGCAAGTATGTGCCTGACCCATTGCCATCACTGGTCACTTTCAGCCCGTGCCCTGCTGAGGACTGATCATTATCAATAGTCGCAACATATGTGTTCGACGCATCTGCATATGCATGCAAAACTGTTGAAGGACTTGACGTGCCAATACCAACCTTTCCGTCTGCGTCGATGATCATCCTTTCGGTGCCCGCTGTATCAAAACGAATCTTATTCTCATCAGCAGCTTCTTCTACTTGAACCTTAGTGTTACCATCGGCATCTTCTAAGGTATCTTCTTTCCCTTGATTTGGGTTTGTCTTGGTAGTCGCCATTATTTGCCCGCCTTAAAACTGTCTGAAGGTTCTGCATGCAGCAAGATTTCTCGGCTAGGTGTCCAGCTTGAAACCTCCATATACTTTGCTTTTGCTTCTTCTATATTAGATGCCATGATCGCACCTAGATCGCGATACTTCTTGGTTTTCCTGTTGTATTCTTGAATAATAAAGTTTTCCATAATGCCTCCTTCGATGTGGCTGGGGCGGCTGGACTCGAACCAGCAACCTCCCGGGTAACAACCGGGTGTCCGTGCCTGTCGGACCTCACCCCATTACTTAGTCCCATAATAAATAGTTTGCTTTTTTACGTTTCTCTATGGTGGGTCAACTGGGATTTGAACCCAGAGCCTACGGGTTAAAAGCCCGGTGCTCTACCGTTGAGCTATTGACCCAAAAAAAATGCTCCCCAGCACCGGCTCGACCAAACACGCTTCATCGGGGTTGTCACCCTCAGCGCCATCTGCATAGCAATTCGGTCCTTGTGGCGGCTTGCACAACGAGGCGCTCTTCCCAAAGCGCCGCTGAACGGGAGCGGGAAAAATGGAGCGGGAAACGGGATTTGAACCCGCGACCCTCACGTTGGCAACGTGATGCTCTACCACTGAGCTATTCCCGCATATGGTAGCTTCGGTGGGACTTGAACCCACACGCCCAAGGAGCAACAGATTTTGAGTCTGTCGTGTCTGCCATTCCACCACGAAGCCATACTACTATTGTAACACAGTCAGCGTACGCTGTCAACTATTTGTCGCTGGACTTGATTGTGCCTGTGCCATTACGCAGCCTAGGCTCATGAACTTCTGTGGTTGCGAGAGCGGACTTTTTTTGACGGCGCTTGTTAACCAAGTCACTGCTGCTCTCCACTTTATCGCCGCCGACATTCCAAATCATTTCAATACCCATTTCCTCACAAACTTGAACTTCAGGCACATTATTCGACTTGCGATCACCGCCATTAGCAAAGTACGTTGGCTTTAAACGCCGTAGGGCTTCGCACACTGTCTCGTCGTGGTCGTCTACCCATTCTACCCTTACTACACCCTTAAGCGCCTCTAAAATCTCTTTTCGTTGATCCCAAGACATAAACACAAATCCTTTCTTGCGATAAAGCCATGAATCACTGTTGGCAACAACAATAACATCGCCGTACTCGGCGGCTGCTAAAATCATCCTAACGTGTCCGATATGTACGGGATCGAACCCCCCTGAAACTACAACCGTGTCATACGGTGTTCTTGCTTTTGTCATTGATTATTCCCTCCTCAATCATGCGTTTAGCGTTTCTTCCAAACCAGCCTTGGAGTGTCCAAGCTAGCCCGGTATCAACCAAGTGTTGCCAAGCCGCGAGAACTTGCTCGCTGCTCTCTGGTTCTAAGAACCCTTCAGCATACCCGATTGCTTCAAAATTTGTCATATGTATGTGGTACTCCGAGTAGGACTTGAACCTACGACCCACAGCTTAGAAGGCTGTTGCTCTATCCAACTGAGCTACCGGAGCTTGTCTATTTGTAGTGTTCGCTGACAAGCTTATAGTAGGCTACGGCTAGAGCGTGGTTATAGTTAGGATCAATACTATCCATTACCTTAACGATTTGTAAAATAAAAATCTTTGTTTTTTCGTACTCAGCTTCATCATGGATGACGCTCTCAACAATGTTAAACATCTCTTTTGCTGCCGCCTCAACATCATCCAATGCTAATAAACGGGCAGCGTATGATCTAGCGAGATTTTCAGTGTCATCCATATCATACTAAATAGAATATAACATCAAATGTCGTCCTTGTCAAGCTCTTTTTTAAAGTTCTTTAATCTAACGATCCCATCGGTGACCGTAGCGTATGTCATGTGCTCTACCCAGTCGCCAGTATTGACGTACGTTTTGATCTCTTCGTTGTGGTTAACCCAGATCACAGTTTCCGGTCGATGAGAGTGACCCATTATTGACACGTCAACATCATTGTTGAAGTCGATTATATCCCATAGCCTTATGAGCTTACGTTTAGCTAATGCTTTGTTGGACCACCATGTTGCCAAGTCAATACTAAATCTTCTTTCAAACCAGTCTTGACAAACCGAGACTAACTTTAATAATATGCCCTCAGCGAACCTCGACCAAAAACCTTTGTCGTAGCGGTCGCCGTGTTCAATCCTGAATGTTCTGCCGGATTCGGTAAAAGCATATTCTTCCATGAAACGAACTTGATTTAATTCCTTGCCGACAAATGCATCGAAGCTAAAATCATGATTCCCGATAATATAGACAACACTAGGAAATGATGTTATCCGATGAAGGATATCCAGCGAGTATTCTGAGAAGACGGGTACCTTCACGAAGTCCACAATATCTCCCGCCAAGATTAGTTCGTCGCATTCTACTCCATTGAGGAACTGAAGTAGTTCCTCTTCCTTGCAATACGCACTCCCAATATGTAAGTCAGAGATTATTACCCGTTTCACTATTATCGTCAGTTTTAAATGCCGCTTTTGCAGCTTTTACAAATTTGGCTCCTATAGTATAACTATCAAGCTCCTCAATAGTTACCCATTTATACTCAGTGTGTTCTTCACTTAGTTTTATTGTACCATTGTACTGACGTGTTTTATAGAACTTTATTCTGCCCTGTTGATGTACTTGCACAGGACTTGCAATGTCAAGAGTGGTCTCTTCTTTTACTTCTCTTTTGAGCCCAACTATCTCGTCTTCATCTTCGTGGATATGACCGCCCGGGAAATCCCATTCGTTAGGATACTTTTGTGCGTCAGGGCTGCGCTTTACAATCATGAATCGCTCATCGTCATCAATAAGAATTATTTTGCGTATTTGGTCAGAGTCCATATCCTCTAGTATATAGTGTCGCCAATTTTCAAAAAGTTGTTTCACTGCCTAAACAGACCCACATCTACCATAACTAGTTGCCCACTATCTGGGCGCATCATGACATTGCCTGTGTGCATGTCTCTGGGACTAAATGATTTGCCGTGCAGATATTCCATTGCGTTCAACAAACCCTCGGCTTCTGAGAATGTCTCTTGCGTGTGTTTGCCGCCGCCGCCTAATCTGGCACCTTCTGGAGCGCCGTACGTCATTGGAACGACTTGCATCTTCAGATGGTAGTACATCCTATCATCAAGCTCGTATGACACACTGTCCATCACTGATTCTCTACGAGTTGAAAAGTAATCGTGGAGTTCAGGGTTGGCGTTTGGATCCAACTCATGTTTCTTGACAAAATCAGGAAGCATGTTATCGATCTTATTGAAAAAGATGTTTAATAATCGTGGTCCATGAGGTTTAAACGACGAAGCATGATAGCGTGACAAGCGACCATAGTTGACATACATGTTTTCTCTTGGATTGTCGCCTGTGAGAAAGGCGTTTGTAACTTGCTTGATTAGCGTGTCAAGATGCCACTTAGACCAGCGGTCTACAGCAGCGGTCATATGAGGCGAGATTGACTTAGCCATGTTTGTGATCAACTCGGTCAATGCACCTTCGCTGCCGAACGTACGTTTGATTTTGTTTGTAGGAATCTCTTCGTCAGGGTCGTCCATTAATAAAGTGCCCAGAACTTCTTTTGGCGCAGGAGTCAACAACTCCATAACAATCACTAACGCACCTTCTGCCATTTGATACGGCTGGTCCCTGTGATTTGTGATGTCCTTACCGGAGAATCTATCAACAGAATACACATTCACAAGGTGTCGTTTGACCTCTTCGGGGAGGGCTGTTCTATTCTCTAGAATCCATCTATAATTTTGTTCTTCTTTATCAGCCTGTTGACCTGCCAAGAGCACTGATACTACCTTAACTGCAAGTCTACGACCAGAGTTGCTTCCTTCAAGCTCCCAAATCTTTCCGTATTGTCCTTCATCAACAAAGCGGTTGACATAAAAGCCTCGGTCTTCCAATATCTTCTCTAACATAGGTGGCATGACGCGCTTGGGCTTCACAGGCTTGGGCGCAGTTGCTGTTGTGTCAACACTGTCGCCACGGATGCCCAGCGCCTTCAGTGCCCCCTTTAGGGCTTGGCGCTCAGAATCTTTGTCGTCGGGATTGAAGCCCTCGCTGAAGCGCCTGAAGTTTTCAAGTATGTCTTTCATCAGTGGTTGGCTCCGGTGGGGCGCCACTCCCAGCATCCACCCTCTACACAACATGGTATTTTATCGACACCCAATCTGTCAAATGCTTCTAATCTATGACGACCATCTATTACATAATATATTTGTTGTCCGGAAGATCCAAGCTTTCGGAACGGGGCG